>MDSZ01126779.1_pt1 | contig 11292 bp, 5 predicted proteins | sample 811201 | NCBI WGS metagenome assembly MDSZ01 (sample SAMN05326647, study PRJNA326480) | marine metagenome | isolation source: seawater | place: Indian Ocean: North | collected 2010 | reverse complement strand
TCTAATGATATTGAAATAATAGAGGCAGGGAATGGTAGCGACGGACCACAAGTTCTCAGAATGGATGGTGGAAGACTTGTTGATCCGTTCGAAGAAAACTTCTACCTTGATTTACCAATAAGAATGAAGTGGGACATAATGGGGATCAGTGATGGAACAATAAATCCTCAATTAAGGATCAAGGATCAAAGTGGTGATCCTACAGTAATGAGCGAAACCGGAGGCAGACATAAGCAAAGATGGGTTTACAGCGATGGTATTCAATTGGATTTCAGAAATGGCATAACTCCTACATTTACTGATATGAACGAACCTTACACTCAGGATTTGAACCTTGGTTTCGTTTTCCCTGGAGACACAATCCAAATGGAAGGGCAGTATGCTTATGTTGACGGAATTAATAACGGAGTATACGTGTTGCCGGAAGGAGAATTAACTGTAGAAATTACTAGGCAAGAAGCTATGATGAACACAGATCGAGGATACTTTGCATATCCAGCTGGAGGAGCAGACGGATCAAAGACTGACGGACCTACTCTTCACACAATTAATGGAGGTGCCTTTGTCATCAACATAACAGCACCAACTATAACAAACGAGTACACTTACACATTCAGGTTAGTTAATTTGCCAGACGGAGCAGTTGATTCCTCCTCGGTTATTTGTGATGGTAGTATTTCCAATGGTTGCGGCTCTTTCAAGATTAAGGTGGACGCTATACAGCCAAAGGTAGAGGATGATGAATGGGAAGCAAGTTCGGGCACAAATGGCGAAGTGTTTGGCTCTACTATGCCATCTTCAGCCCTTCACTGTGTTGATGTGAAATCTGTGATTGAAGAAAATGCCGCATTAATTTCTGGAGAAGTAAATCTGTTTTGGTCGTTCTATATAAACGCTGAAACTAACAAAACATGGCCAGTTTACGATCAGAAATTTGGTTTAGAGCCGCAAAACACGCCACTCAATTTGAAAATAGAGGGTGGAGATTACACAGTCAGCGCTGATTGTGTTGATTTGTGGCCAGATCCTGTTGATCCAAGCCAACAACAATTAACAGGAGTTAGTGTTATTTTATGGATTGAAGGAAGAGACTCTGCTGGATGGGATATCAAGGCTGGTGGGCCATTTGTCGGATTAGATGGTGTCGAAGGCGTTAGTGGAATTTATTCCAATAATCCAATTCACAATTCAGAATATTATTTGGTTTACGAGGAGGCATCATTCCAGGTCATGGACGTTAGACTAACGCCCAAAAGTCCAGAGGTTGGTGACACACCAGAGTTAGAAATCACGTTGAAGAATGATGGAACCAAGGATGGAAATATCACTATCGAAATCCAGTCTGTAAAGGAAGGTGGTTTCCCTACAACCGAACTAGTATTCACAACTGATACTATAGAAATGGGAACAACAGAAATTATCATCGTAGATGAACTTGAGGTGTTCGGAACACCAACTAGTGGTATGTACTTCATTATTCGAGATTCGGACTCAAATATGCCTCTATGGAATGGATCAGAATACGCTAAAACATTCAATGTAGCCAAGGCTTCTGATGATGATGGATTCTTGTCTGGCCTTGGAATGTTGATAGTAATTGGACTGAGTGCCTTGATTCTCATTCTGCTACTCGCAGTAGTCATACTTTCCAGAAGAAGTTCTTCAGATGGTACTTATGAATACGAGTACCAATACGAGGATGAGGTAAACAATTCAATGGCGAACTTACCACGGTCTGGTCCTCCATCTGCGGGACCTCCGCCAGCTAGTGTCGATCCAACCATGGCAGCAGCAATGGCAGAATTCCCACAATGGGATCAGGCAACAATTCAGGGCTACTTTGATCAGGGTTGGGACATTGAAAGTCTTCGAGATTGGGTCAATAACAATCAGTGATTCATTATGAATCTTGACTGGGATGATATACATTGGGAAGACCCAGATGGTGGTACGATTGTGCTCCACGGGGTTTTGCCGACTGTGGTCTTGCCGAATGCGATGAGACCTCGCCTAAATTGGCACGGCCTTGGCATAATGGGCTCCAGTGAAGAGATTGAAGTTTGGGCAGAAGAAGAAAAGGCGGAATCCGAAGATTCTGGTATAAATTTAGACAGCGCAATTCTAAACGGAGGTTTGGACGGCCTTTACCTTGAAATGTTGGCGTATGGTGTTGAAGGCCTCCAAGTTGGAAGATTCCCTGACCCAGAACCAAGGCGCCTACACAAAGCTGCCGTCAATCACAATCGCCCTGTGTTTTTCATCGAGCCCGATATGGATGACGAAGAATGGGCCGATTTTTTGAGTAAGGAAGCAAAAGCGATGACTCATCCACTTAAATTAGCCAAGATTATTTTCACTTCTCGTAGGTGGAGAAAAGGAATCAAGCGAATGCGTAAACACGTTGTCGAACAGCCACCAAGAGAACCAGACGGTCTACAAGCAGCAAGCGCTCTTGCTGCAACATGGTGGACATTGAATCGAGAAAACTCTGCTGTAGAATTGAATCAGCAAAAAGACTTGAGATTTGCATCAAGATTGAGAGGTGCACTATCCAATCTTAGAGGAGAACATGGCGATGATGCGATGTTGCTCGTACCCATTCAGCAAGCTTGGAGAGCATCTATATTAACAGCTCTAGAAGATTTGCCCGATGCAGAGAGTTCATTTCATGGAACCTCGTCGCAGCAAGAGGAGGAGTGAGTGTGCCAGCAACAAATAATATTGAAGTTCGAGTAGAAAATTTACTTGCAAGATTCACACCATCCCCTAGAGTGGACCTTGAGGAAGCCGTTGAAAGATTAGGCGGGGTCGTCAACGGCGATGTAATAATCAAGATGCTAGATAGACCACGTGCAACCCTTATTATCGATTCAGAGGGAAGGATTGTGGTGCATGGCACCCATCGGATAGAAGCAGCTAGAGCCGCTGCTAAAGAGATGCTTTTACGAATGGGCAGAGACGACTCAGGTCTAGTAACTGAGTTGGGGCCAATCGTTGCTAGTTTTGACTTCGGTGAACCGATATCGATAGAGAATATCAGAATGAATCTAGGGAGCGGCACATCATCTATGGATGAGAGACTAGGCTGCCTACGCTTGAATGATACTCGACATGATTTGGAGTTGTTAATTTGGCCTACTGGTAGAACAGTTGCCCTAAATGCCAGACATCCTAACATGGTCGCAATGTCTGCGGTACATTGGAAATCCAAGTTTGCGGATAAGAAATCATTCAAGGCGTGATAATATGGATTGGAAAGGACCAATCCTTGACGATCATTTTCATCTTAATAGAAATGGACGTTTTTTGAATGCGGCAAACGACTTTTTGCGAGCAGGAGGGACAGATATAGTTCTGGTTCACTGTCCAGACTTTGCTTCACCTCCTGTTACAAGAAAGGGCCATTCAGAAGCATATGCAAATACAATTGAGATGGCACAAGAGGTCCGTAATCTAGGTCTTGGTGTCCGAGTCATTTTGGGACCTCATCCCGCCGCCTTTGCTCACCAATTCGAATCACTTGGAGAAAGAGCGGAGGAGAACTATTGGGATAGTATAGAGGCTGCATTACATTATGTTCACGAAGGGCTTGCCCATGGAATTGGCGAGGTGGGAAGGCCACATTGGCCAGTATCTGATGATATTTGGAACCGCTCTAATGCTCTTTTGCATGGAACAATGGAGTTGGCAGCTAGGGAAGGTATTCCATTACAACTCCATGTCGAAGGTGAATCCGACTTAACTTATGGAGAACTTGCTCAAATGGCTGACAAAGCGGGTTTGCCAAGGGAAAAACTGGTCAGACATTACGCACCTCCTAGGGTCGATGAATCTTACACGCATGGTCTTACACCCAGCGTTCTTGCTGGAAGTGGTTCGATCGAGGAATTGATGAACACTTTTGAATCATCATCTCACGGATTCATGCTTGAAACCGACTACATGGATGATCCAAGAAGGCCAGGAGCGGTTCTAGGTCCAAAAACAGTGCCGAAACGTACTAGGCAACTAATTGAAGCAGGTTTAGATGAAGAGGTCCTCTTCAACACTCATGTTGATTTACCTGAGAGAATTTATGGTGCGATTTAAGCAAGACTTCATGACCTTGTTCATTTTCGGAGTAACTGGTGGAAACATGAAAAGAGCACTATTTTTATCTGTTCTAATGTTGTTTTTACTATTCCCCACTAATGTTGAGGCACAAGCTGCACCCATAGGTGTCGAGATAGACTGCGACCAATCGACAATCAATATTAACGTTCATCCAGAGCAAAATGAACCAGTTACAGTGCCTTGTACTGTAAAAAACACTGGATCTTTTGTTCAGGACATCAGCCTTGAAAGCGAAGTGGAGGGTAACGATTTCTCTTTGACTCTATCAGAGGATTCTTTTGAGAAAGTCGAAGCTGGTGGAGAAATGCCGTTTAGTGCTGTGTTTGCAGCATCTCCACGAATAGCGGTAATAACCGAGGACTTCACAATTACGGGCCGGGTAACCAGTTGGGGTATGGAACCAATAATGGTTCCATGGGGTCAAATGAATTCAACAGGTCAAATTGCAGGGACTGTAAACTCACTACCATACTCTAGAATGGATTTGGAAGTTTCAAATCCATCGGCCAGAAATATTGAGGTTGGTGAAGAGGCTGCTATACAATTTACAATCTTCAATGACGGAAACAGAATCGATAATTTAGAAGTTGAAATTGTAAACTTGCAAGAACTAGAGGATGCGGGTTTCAAGTTTGTATCCGATCCATTCTTCAGAGCGACGGTCAACCCAGGGTCTTCATCTGACCAGGGAGACATAATCCTGCAAGCACCGGACGAAGCATCTAGTGATATTTCGGTACAGGTGGAGCTTAGGGCCTTCTCGAAATTAGATCTTGATGCAGAGGCTAGCGAGGTCACTATTAGGGTAAACGTAGCTGCATCTAGCGGAGCTGGGGGCTCAATTGGCCTCGATGATATAAGTTCGATGAGTGAAGACAACGTGGCAATGATTGCAATGGGAGGCGGCGGTTTACTCGCTCTGATTTTCTTGTTAGTAATTATTTCAAGATTAACAAAGAAGGCCGGGAAGCAAAAAATTGCTGCTAAGGAAGCAAAGCGAGTTGCTAAAGCTGAAAAGAGGGCGAATAAAGCCGAACGTAAGGGTAAGAAGAAATCAGGCACCCCTCGTAAGAAAATTGCAAAAGAACCTGTCGAAGATTTTGATTTTGATGATTTAGATGATGATTTTGATTTTGAGGATATCTAACCCGTAAATCGAAATTTTACAAACACTCATCCAATAGGCTCGGTTCCCTGTTTATTTATGAAAACAGTCATAGACGTAATGGCAAGGGAAACACCTACCCTAAGGGTAGGTGTCAAAGATGCTTGGTTTACAAGGTAAAGTTGCATTTGTTTTTGGAGTAGCAAGTGAAGACTCTATTGCATGGGCTATTTGCAAGAGTCTTGCAGAGGCCGGAGTGACATTGTATCTCGGCTATCAAAAGAGATTCATGTCGCGAATTTTCCAACTGAAAGACAAACTTTCTGCTATTGCTGGATTCTACCCTTTGGACGTAGCATCAGACGCAGACACAAAGGAGTTTTTCGATGCATTTAGCAAAGAAAACCCTGGCTTGAAAGCAGACATAATGATTCACGCTATTGGATTTGCACCTAGGGAATGCTTCGACAGACCAATATTATTCGTTGATGATGAAAGTATCAACACTGCTTATACCATCTCTGCTAATTCATTACAGCGTTGCCTAAAGTTCGCTTTACCTTATCTAAATCAAGGCTCATCAACAATCACATTGACTTATGCAGCATCAACTAGGCACGTTCCATCCTACGGGATCATGAGCATGGCGAAAGCAGCACTAGAATGTTGGACTAGGGAATTAGCGTGCCATCTTGGGCCCGAGGGACACCGTGTAAATTCCATTTCAAGCGGGCCGATTAGAACAATCGCGGCAAGTGGTATTCCCGGGTTTGAAAATATTCTTGATCACGTTGCTGCAAATTCTCCTCTTCGTAGGAACGTTACGCAATCGGATGTGGCAGGGTGTACAACCTGGTTAGCAAGCCCTCTTTCATCTGGAGTCACCGGACAGTGTATCCATGTTGATGCGGGCTATTCCATCACCATGGTTCCACCGAGTATAATGGGAGAGTGATAACATGTCGATTACCACAGCGGATGGAAAACAAGTGGATGGTCTAAATCAGGCTCCATTCGAACCTATTGCAGTTATCGGAATGGCCGCATTGATGCCCGATGCAACATCTATTGACGAATTTTGGCAGAACATAATAGATGCCCACGTTTCAATAAAAGAGGTATCAAAAGACCGCTGGGATCCAGACATCTACTGGGAAAATGGTGCACCGGGTAATGTTACTGAAGGTAAAACATACTCAAAAATCGGAGGCTTTGTTGATGGCTATGAATTTGATTGGCGCCGTTGGAGACAACCTCCAGGAACACTTCCTCAAATTGATCCGTGTCAATTATGGGCGGTGACAGTCTCTGCTGATGCCATCGATGATGCAGGTTATGGCGAAGGTGGAAAAACGCTTGATAGAGCCCGAACTGGAGTTATTTTTGCTAATGCACTGGGTGGCGAAAATCGCTCGGAATCCAATATCAGAGTATACAGTGCTGAGATGCGTCAAATCGCAATTGACAACGGAGCAACGCCAGAACAAGCCGATGCGATGGTTGCGGAAATGTGTGAAGGTAAACCACGTATCGATGAAGACACAATGCCCGGTGAATTAGCTAATGTAGTCAGTGGTAGAGTTGCCAATCTACTCGATTTACAAGGTCCAAATTACTCTACAGATGCCGCATGTGCTTCGTCGATGGCTGCTTTACTAGATGCATGCCGACTATTACAAACTAGACAGGTTGACACAATGCTCGCAGGAGCAACCGACCGCTGTATGGAGGCTCCGACTTATGCAAAGTTTAGCGCAATTGGTGCCCTTTCACCGTCACACTCAACGCCATTTGATGCTAGGGCTAATGGTTTCGTAATGGGCGAAGGAGCGGGCGTTCTTCTGCTAAAACGCTTGTCTGATGCTATTGATGATGGTGACGATATCAAAGCGGTTATCAGAGGAGTAGGCGGCTCATCTGATGGAAGAGGTAAGGGAATAACCGCTCCGAGTCAAAGAGGGCAGGTTCAAGCAGTAAGTAGAGCCTATGCGCAAGCAGGATATGACCCTTCAACTGTTGAATTAGTAGAAGCACATGGCACATCAACCAAGGTCGGAGATGCTACTGAGTTATCCACACTCTCCCTTTTGTGGAAGGGTTTAGATGGTGGCGACCACATAGCAGTCGGTTCGGTAAAGAGCCAAATTGGACACCTCAAAGCTGCTGCTGGAATAGCGGGAATAATGAAAGCGTGTAATGCAGTTTATCACGCAACCATACCTCCTAGTGCAGGGTTCGTGACACCAAATCCCACAGTGGAGTGGGATCAAATCCCATTCTTCGTTCCAACTAAAGCTCTCGACTGGGCAAAACCTGAATCAAATCCTAGAAGAGCCGGCGTTTCCGCATTCGGATTTGGTGGAACAAATTTTCACGTTACACTAGAAGAATACGTTCCTGAATATCACGCAGAAATTGTCGAGGAATGGAGTGGCAGATGGGAAGCCTACTCCGGTGTTAAGAACACCCCGTCTTCTAAGCCTTCGATGACACATGGCGAATTGAAAGCAATAGAAGGTGGACTTTTACTAATCTCTGGGGACTCGATCGATACAATCAAATCAAAATTATCTGCAGTTTCATTTTCAGACCCCAATTTTGACGATGACCCTAGGGGAATACGTCTTTCATTCATACTGCCTGAGCATTGGTCATTTAATGTAAAGGATGACGTTAGATTGGCGATTACAGCAACCTCATGGGCTGAATTCAACAAGCGAAAAGATCTCGCTCTCAAGGCTATGGACGATTCAGAGAAATGGGGATTCCTAATGAGTCAAGGAATTCAAATTAGCGATCAGCCAGCTATGCCACCAGAAACAAAAGTTGCTCACATGTATCCGGGTCAAGGCAGCCAATATGTCGGTATGACAAGCGACTTGTCTAGAAGATATACAGGAGTTGGAGAGGTTTGGGAAAAGGCAGACATAACCATGATTGATGTCCTAGATGGAGAAACACTATCCTCCTTCGTACTTCGAGAAAATCTGACCGATGACGAAAAGAAAGAGGCTGAATACAAGCTTAAGCAAACAGAATACACACAGCCCGCAATGCTTACAGCAGACCTTGCCATTGAAGCCGCACTTAACGCTCACGGCCATCAGCCAGATATGGTCGCAGGGCACAGTCTTGGAGAATATGCAGCCTTAATGAGTGCTGGTATATTGAATATGGACGGCGCTTTGAGAGCAGCCGCTGCTCGTGGAACAGAAATGGGAAGCGTAGAAATCGAGGATAAGGGGCTGATGGCAAGCGTAACCGCTCCTTACGATAGGATTGCGGCAATCATCGAAGAAGTAGATGGATATGTTATAGCAGCCAACAAAAACTCTCCGAAAATGACCGTAATTGCTGGTGAAACAGGGCCTGTCAAAGAGGCTATGTCCAAGTTTGAAGCTGAAGGATTTCAATCGGTAGCTCTAGCAACAAGTCACGCCTTCCACTCTAGAATAGTCGCGCCTGCAAACGAACCACTTCGAAGATTTCTCGAGAACCTAGAGATAGATTGGCCAAAGATTCCAATCACCAGTAATGTTGATGGCGGCTGGTATCCTATGGATGATGGTGGCGATTCAAAGACCGCTATATTGTCGAAATTGGCACCACAGATGGCGTCTAGTGTCGAATGGACTTCGCAGATAAATTCGATGTATGAAGCTGGAGCAAGGATATTCCTAGAAGTTGGTCCAAAGCGTGCACTTACTGTATTCGCATCACAAATATTGGAAGGAAAGCCAGCAATTCCTGTAATGACAAATCATCCCAAAGCCGGCGGAATTGCAACATTTTTGACAGCACTCGGAACTCTAGCACTGGCAGGCCGGACACCGAACTGGCCTAGTCGCGATAGTCCACATCTTACGGATGCGTTCCGTGCGGGGCCAATCGAGGCTTATGGCAATCCAAGCAAATCGATAACACCTCTTAGGGATAGGAGTAAACCACTGCCATCAAAGGGTGGTGAAATAGCGTCTCAAATCGTAGTCAAATCGACCGATTCATACTCTGATCCCGATGCAGCAAAGAAGGCGCTAGTGGGAGATCTGATTTCGGCATATACTGGTTATCCGGCAAAGTTCTGCCAGGGTAATGTAGACATGCGTGCTGTTTTGGGGATGAGTGATAGCCAGATTCAAAGCGTAATTTCAACAGTTCATGCTCGCTGTAGTACTGATCCTGAATGGGATGTCACGGTTGCAAAAACACCAGGTGACATTACTAGGTGGATTGTCTCAACCCCTACTAAGGAAAATAAGGCACGAGTAACGAAATTAGATGATAGGGTAGTAGATCCATACGTCATTACAGGAATTTCACTGGGCCTACCCGGTGGCGAGAGAGTATTCGATGAAGGTAATTTTGAGAAATTGGTCAAAGGTGAATCCTGTATATCCGAAGTGAGTGATGATTACAAGCAGAGATTACTCGAGAAGAACATAGTTCGACTGATCAAGGGAAGAGATGGCAGTGTTGGAATGGAGGCTGCTGAAGAATTCGGGGATATTCCACAATTAGCAGGTGTAATGTCGTCATTCGACCCGGAGGAGGAATTCGGAATCGAGGCAAAGATTGCTGCTGCTTGGGATATTACGACTCAACTAGCTTGTGCAGCTGGATTGATTGCTCTAAAAGATGCTGGAATACCATTAACTCCTGTTGAACAAGTTGGTAAGGGCGGCCTGAGATTAATTCGTTCATGGCAGATGCCCTCTGCATACAGAGACCGAACCGGTATCGTGTTTGCATCTTGTTTCGCAGGTCATCAAATGGCTGCAAAGCATGCCAAATTGAATGGAGATGATGGAGAGGGTAGATTCGACAGAAGATATTTATTCCAAATTCTAAACATGGGCCATTCGCAATTCGCACAGCATGTTGGAATACGAGGACCCAACACTACAATCAACCTGGCTTGCGCTTCAGCGACAGCAGCTTTTGGCGTCGCAGAGGATTGGTTGGCAAACGATAGGTGCGATAGAGTAGTAATCATCTCTGCAGACGATGTAACAGGCGATGATTTGTGGGAATGGATTGGTGCAGGATTTGCAGCAAGTGGTGCCGCAGCGACAAACAATGTAGTTGAAAAAACCGCTTTGCCATTCGACAAAAGGAGGAATGGATTGATACTTGGCATGGGTGCTGCAGCCTTCATAGTTGAAAGAAAATCAGAGGCTGACGCCAGGGGCGTTCAACCAATGGCAGAACTTCTAGGTAGTAAAATTTCAAATTCTGCCTATCACGGTACTCGCCTAGACGTCGACCATGTCGCTGAAACAGTGAATGAGTTCGTTACAGAAATGGAGGACAAGTGGAATCTAGATAGGCATCAAATGGCTCCACAAACTGTATTCTTCTCTCATGAAACATACACCCCAGCAAGAGGTGGCTCCGCACAAGCCGAAGTCAAAGCCCTGCGTGAAACATTTGGACAAAGTACGGATTCACTTGTGATTGCGAATACCAAAGGATTTACTGGACACCCGATGGGTGTTGGAATTGAAGATGCATCGATGTTCTACGGTTTGTTAACCGGTAGAATTCCTCCAATTGCAAATCATAAAGTGGTTGATTCTGAACTAGGAAATCTCAATTTGTCCAAAGGCGGAGACTATCCCAATTTGAAGTATGGAATGAGATTTGCTGCTGGTTTTGGCAGTCAAATCGGACTTTCCTTAGTAAGAAAGCACGAAATTTCAGGAGAAAGAATCGACAAGGAAAAACTGCTTGAATGGAATAAATCTCAAGCGGGTACCTCAAATCTTGAGTTGCGCGTTTTGAAGAATAAGCTAGTAGCATACGTAGACGGAGAGAATAATCTTCACGGAGGGATTCAGGGTGAAGAATATGCAACCCCATCAATAGAAAGAATCGCTTCAGGACCAGAATTGGCAGCACCAGTAATTGCCAAACAAGAATCAGCGCCGGTTGTCGAAACTCCAATGCCCAAACCAACACCATCTGTTGCGCCAAAAGTAACGGCGGTGGCGGATGGTGATACAACTCAAATTGTGATTGAGGTAGTGGTGAATCACACTGGATACCCTGCCGACTTCGTTGAGTTAGACCAAGAC
>MDSZ01059385.1_pt1 | contig 11292 bp, 7 predicted proteins | sample 811201 | NCBI WGS metagenome assembly MDSZ01 (sample SAMN05326647, study PRJNA326480) | marine metagenome | isolation source: seawater | place: Indian Ocean: North | collected 2010 | reverse complement strand
TTGTTGAGACCATCATTGATGCTGCTAACCAAATCCACCGTAAGACACTTCGTGGTTCTGCTAACTTCATCGTCGTTGGACCTGATGTTGCAACCATTCTTGAGTCTTCAGTGCTCTACAAGCCTACCTACAGCCTTGATGGCGACGGTCAAGCTAGCGCACTTTCAATCGGTGCTGAGCGAGTTGGTAACCTTTCAAACCGTTTCACGGTCTACAAGGATCCATACTTCCCACGTAACAAGATCCTTCTTGGATACAAGGGTGGCTCATACCTTGAAACAGGATATGTGTATGCTCCGTACGTTCCGCTGATTGTTACTCCTACAATCTTCGCGCCTGAAGACTTCACCCCAAGAAAGGGTGTGATGACTCGCTACGGCAAGAAGATGGTAAGATCTGACTTCTACGGTACAGTAACATGTATGGATATGAACATCATCTAATCATAGATTAGTGATGCTCTGCTGAGAATCATAGAGGGCGGCGGTTTACCGCCGCCCTTTTTCATTAATAGGAGTTGACAAATGGGTAAAAAGATTACATCAAAAGAGTTAAGAAAGTTAGTTGTTAGTGAAGTTAACAGAATCGAGCGTCAAGACAAAGTTAAGAGATTATCCCCAAAGGCTAAACGAAGAATTATGGAAGCCAAAAAAAGACAGCGCTTAATCGAAGCAAGAGCCGAGATTGCGCACATCGAGCTTCTAGAAGAAGGTCTATTCAGTGCTGTTAAGGCATTTTTTAAGACCGGTGCTAGTGCACTTGGTAAAGGTGCAAAGTCCGTTGGTGATGGTATTGGTAAGATGGCAGCATCTGCCGGTGAAACAGCAAAAGCCTACGCATCTGCAATCGGAGACATTGCTGATGAAAAGGTTAAGGCTGTTGCACAGGAATACCACAAGAACCTTGCTGCCGATATTCAGAAAAGTATGACAAGCAAATCAAAAGAGATGCTTCAGGCCCTTATTAAGGGTGGCATGGACGAAGAAGAGGCAAAGGGAATGGTTTCCGCTGCTATTCAGGCTGCTGTTGGACAAGCTGTGGCTGACTCTGGTAGCTAAAATTAACGCTCCACTTTTTAAGAGGCGGCCTTTTGGTCGCCTTTTTTTATAAAAACAAAGTTTTCGATGTATTATTTAGTCGGTTTAACATAATTACAGTTAAGCCCTTAGCACGGTATAAGGCGGACACCACACGCTAGCTAGGGAATCATGTGGACAAACTATCTCAAACAACTTTAAAGGAGAAAAATTATGCCAAAAGTAAAAATCAACGCTACTAAAGGACTCGTCCAAGAGTCAGGTAGCGGAACTATCATCGATGCTGTCGGATCACCGATTAATTTCGCACCGGCAGTCACCTCAACAAACGGAATTCATGTTTATCAAGAAGAAGTAGATCTTGCAGGTGTAACACCTACAGGTACAGACGACGGTGTGCTTGCCTATCTTAGCAAGGCATTACCAGCTCAGTCTGTTATTTTGACTTGTGCTGCTCAGGTAACGGAATTGGGTTCAACTGCTGCTCTTGACGTCGACGTCGGTTTGACAGCTACATCCGATACTTCTATCGGTTCTGCTGCATCTTCTGAAACCGGTCTGATTACTAGTATTGCAATGGACGCGTCTGACACAGTCAATGTTTGCAAAGGTCTTTCAACTGCTACAGCTGTGGCTGCCAAGACAAGCGTTATTGTTTATAACGACGGTACATCCAACACGACCTCAGCTTTGACTTCTGGTAAGCTTCTGATTACTATCGTATATGCCGGTTCTGCTGCTGCTTCCTAATCCTAGGAAAGTAGACTTTGGATCTAAAAACCACCCTTCCAGCAATGGTTGGGTGGTTTTATTTCATGATAATCTTTATTAACCGCATAATTAATAACTGATGTCAATTGTCAAAGGAGAATAAAATGGCAACTTCTAGAAAAACAAGCGCAGGTAAGGCAGCTGCTGCACCTGACGTAAGCGCATTGGAAGCAAAAATTGCACAACTTGAAGCTAAGTTAGCAGAGTTGTCTTCCGGGTTACAGCAACACGAAGCACATTGTCAAAAGGTTCATGGCGAACTTGACGCAAAATGTGAAGCATGTTGTTCAGCAGCAGGTTCATCGTCTGGGGGCTCTCGCGACGAAGATTTGAGAAGACAGCTTCGTCTTTACTTCGGTACCGTTTCTAACGCAAAGATTGATACGCACATACCGAACTTAGATTAATAAAAAACTGTATGTAATTTTTACTAAAGGTCAACCATTGTGTTGACCTTTTTTAATTTATTTTTTTTTCTCAATCCAATGAATAATTATATGTAAAGACTTGCAGCGCCAATTCTGAGTCGAAGGAACGAACGCGAAAACGTTCATATTTAATTTACGTGAGGGAGATCTCCAATGGCTACTTTTGCTAACACTTTAAACCCAACACCATTCGGTGCTTTTGATTCGGATAGCGACTTTCAGTCAGACGCCGATTCGATGTTTACTTATGTTCGCAGAAAGCTTGGCGATGATATTCTATCAGTAGAACTTACAAAGAAACAGGTTTGGGCTTGTTTTGAAGAATCAGTGTTCGAGTATGGTAAGTTTGTCAATGAATACATGACAAAATCCCAACTATCAAACCTGTTAGGGGGAGCAACCGGATCATTGAGTGGAAGTGAAGCTAGATTTCCAAGAGAGACATTGGAATTCTTAATGCGCAAGGCGGAGCCATACGCGACACACGCTGCTGTCGGAGGATCTCACAACGTTGTCAGTGGTTCGTTAGTCCTCAGCGCTTCTAGACAAGACTATGATTTATACACTGAGTTGAAAGATGAGGATGGAAACTTGATTGTCGACAATTCTGTCAACTCACCAAAGACTAAGATGCGAGTCTTTGAAGTTTATCATTTTAATCCACAGGCTGCGTACCGATTTTTCGACACTACTTCGGCTATCAACTACCTGAACAACGAATTCTCGTTCGAATCTTTTACTCCGGAAACAGTTTTCTACGTATTGCCTGTATTCGAGGACGTTTTAAGAGCAGGTCAGATGGATATATCGAATAGAGTCCGTCGTTCGAACTTTAGTTATCAATTAATTGGTACGAAGCTTAGAATCTTTCCAAAGCCCACTACAAATAGTGCAGGAAAAAATCTTTGGGTGCAGGTTGGCTTTGTAAACGATGGCTTAAATCCCTCTTACACCGATGAAACACTCGATGGTATTTCAAACCCGAGCAATCTGCCCTACGGAAACATTTCATACAATGCAATTAATTCAATGGGTAGACAATGGATCAGACAATACTCTTTGGCGTGTTCAAAAGAGATCCTCGGCCATGTAAGATCAAAATTTAGTAGTGTGCCGATACCAAACGGTGACGTACAGTTAAATGGTAGCGATTTAATAAGCGCTGGCAAGGAAGAAAAAGATAGGTTAAGAACAGAGTTAAGAGAGATGTTTGATTCTCTTACATACGATAAGTTAATTGAAGGTCAAGCAACGGAAGCTACCAACCTTCAGACAATTCTAAAGACAGTCCCTATTCCGTTAGGCAAATCCATTATAATAGGATAGGAGAAACTAAATGGCCAGACTTTTTATTACACCAAGAGAAATCGATCTAATATCCGATATTACAAAAGAGCTCACAAAAGACGTTATCGGACAAGTCATCTACTATTACTCTGTAAGAGAGGATGTCACAGAGGTACACGATGTCTACGAAGAGGCAACTGAAAAGGTATTTGATCCACCAATTGAAATTGATGCTAGATTAGAATGGCAATCAAAAGAGGTTAACACAGACCGATTCGGACACCATTCAGTTTATAATATTACCGCATATATCCACTATCGCGATGTCATCGATCGAGGTTTAGAGGTAAGAGTTGGTGATTATTTTTCATTCGGAGACAATTTCTTCGAGATAACTTCTAGCAAGTATGATTCACTCATTTTTGGCCAGATCGAACACTATACAGGCTATGTTTTGACTGCGAAGACTGCTAGAAAAGGTCAAATCGATGTTAAGCCTATCGGGCCAACAGAGGAACTCTACACCGATCCGGATGCAGTACAACAGGACTTCGAACAACAGCGTGGTGATGCATCAAAGGGTGATCGAAGAGAGCTTGTTGAGGACGGAGTTATTCCTGCGCCAGAAACAGGGGCAAAAACAATCGAAAAACGCGGCTCGAAAAAGTCTTCTTTCTACGGTGATCAGTAATGTCAACTAAGTACACAAAACCAGACATAACGCCGGGTTCACCGAACTCAATGTTCAGGGCAAACATACCTGAAGACTTTGAAGTGCCATCCTGCGGAATCGAAGACGTCGACAGGGCTGTATTCAAGCTTTTTGATGAACAATTACCTTTGTTTTTTGAATCTAAGGGTAATACTGAGAGAATACCTGTTATATTTGCGACAGGTGAGCGTGCATTTATATTAAGAAGAAATAAACCATTGACTGATCGTCATGGAGCGTTAATACTTCCGCTTGTCTCGATCCTAAGATCTAATTTGTCACAGGAGAAGGTCGCAGGCGGTTTTGGAGTTGGTCCAGGCAATGGATCGCAAGAAATATTTCGTAGAAAGTTTGTTGATTCAATAGACTTTTTCAATGAGAACAATGCCGAGGGCTTGCAGAATCAACGTAACCTTGTTACCGCTGATAAGCATGTTGGTCCTTCAATTAGAGGTTTTAGAAGGAACATTGGTGGCGCAGTGATTAAGAATGACTTTGCCTCACCTGTTACAGAAATAATTTCCATGTCTAATCCTAGATACTTCAGTGCAACTTACGAAATAACCTTATGGACGCAGTATCTACAACAAATGAATGGTCTTATTGAGGCAATCGTAACAAACTATACTAATGGACCTTCAAAATCATTTAGACTCGAGTCTGACAAGGGATATTGGTTCGTCGGATATGTTGATCCAGGGTTCAATGGGGATCTTAATTTTGACTCAATGACTGATGCAGAAAGAATTGTTAAATATAATTTCAGTATTTCCGTTAACGGTTACATAATTAATCCAGAGTTTCCTGGATCGCAATCAACCGTGAGGAGAACATTGTCTGCACCAAGAATAGCATTTGATTCTAGCATTAATGATTCAACAGCGCAGCAGCTAGTAGCTGTCGTCAGTGGTCATCCTGAGCATCATCAAAACCAGGACTTAGAGTCTGTGGATGATCCTTTGCCAGGATCTGGTATCGGAGGTACTAAGATACCTTCAGCTGGAGTTACTGGAAATGTTGCTGGAGCTCAAGCTATTGCGGGCGATTCTGGGATAGCCGGTTCAGGGGGATCGGTAACAATTGGTGGAACAAGATCTGATGTCGTAAATCCACCTTCGTCAAATGATCCTACGGGAACTGTTAATAAAGAAGGTTTTTCAAACGTACAATTTACAAGGCTCGAGCGTTTTGTTGACCCTTTTACGGGTGAAGTTACTTTTAGAAGGGTTTTGGTGCGAACCACAAATTCTAGACACGGTGAAAAGGTTCATGAAAGAATTAACATCAAGAGCTAAATTATCAAATTAAAACGAATACTTATAGGTATGACTAGGAGAAATAATCATGGCTGAACAAACTTTTAGAAGTCCGGGATTCTTTGAGAACGAAATCGATCTCTCAACAAGAAGCGCTGGACAATTAGGTACACCTGCAGGCGTTATCGGTACATCCGATTTTGGACCCGCTTTTGTTCCTGTCACCATCGGAAATTTCAGAGACTTCGAGACTCGTTTCGGTGGATTAAACCCAAAACAATTTGGTCCATACGCTGTTCGGGAGTTTTTGAAGTATAGAAGCGCCGTAACATACACTCGCGTTCTCGGTGCTGGAGCTAATACGACAACTGGTGACATTGCAAACACGTCGCTCGGCGGCATTGTTAAAAATGCTGGTTTCGTCGTAAAGAAAAATTCAGGCGGTACTAAAGCTGGAACAGGTCAGGTACCTGGAAGTGTTGTATTCCTTACTGCGAAACACACAGTCCCAGCAAACAGTGATATTGGATTCCCAGTCTTTACTGATAATGACACATTCTCTTCAATGCGAGAAAAGAATACACTCGCTACAGCGATTGACGCCATTGACTTCAACTCAGCTAACAACCTTAACTCTTTAACGATTACGGTTCCTACAGCTGCTGGCGGAACTGGCACTGCGGTGACGATTACGTTCTCGACTACCAACGCCGCAACCGGTCGTGGCGGTAGTGCTGACGCGATTGGTATTGATATCGGTGGTGATGCACCATTGAATTCAACTCACGCACAGATTAGAGCTGCTGCAATTATCGCAGCCATTAACTCTGGTACAGCTCACGGTACACTCGACATCGGTGGCAACTTAACAAGTGGTGTTGCTGGGATTACAGCTTCCGCTGGAACTGGCGATGGTAAAATAACGATTACTGCAACTTCTACCGGTACAGCTGGTAACTCAATCGCGCTTGCAAACGCAAATGGTACAACTGTTAAGAAAACTTCCTTGGCTGGTGGAGAAGCAAACACTGAAATCACTTCTGATACTGCTTTCCTCATCCGCGGCGGTATTATGACAACCACCGCGTCGCACGTATTCATCTTTGATACTGAGGATTTTGGTGCTGCCGTTGGAAGTGTTACAACTGATCTTGCTACTCACGATTCAAGTAGAAGATTCAAGATTGGTATCTACTCTGAGAAGGATAGCTCTGGAAATCAGAAGTTCGGTCAAGATGATGGCGTCAACGGACTTAGAATGTACACCGCATCCTTAGATCCTAACGATGCTTACTATATTGGAAAAGTACTTAATACCGAAGCAGATGACTTTGCTGAAGAGCAACACTTGCTCTACTGGGACTACGCTGTCGAAGATGAATTAGCGTCTGTTAATACTGCTGCAGGATCTATTGCTCTAGTGTCTGGATCTGGTGCAACTGTCTCTGGAGCTGGTGCTACAGTTTCTGGTGGTTTTGAGGAACTGTACGGACGTTTTGATACTCGCTATGCAGCTCCATCTACAACTAAGTTCATTAGTCAACCGTTCGGTGCAACAGAATTTGATCTGTTCCACTTCGAGTGCATTTCTGATGGTGCTTACGCAAATGACAAATTTAAGATCTCTATCGCTGATCTAAGAGCATCAACTGATCCAAATGATGATTTTGGAACGTTCGAAGTTCAGGTACGTAAATTTGATGATAGTGACTTGGCTCCGGAAATATTAGAAAGATATCCTGGCTGTAGCCTTAATCCAAACGATGAAAGATACGTTGCCAGAGTTATTGGTGACTTTAAGCTGCGATTCAACTTTGACGAAGCTAACGAAGATGAGAGAAGACTGGTTCTTTCTGGAAAATATCCAAACAGATCATCTTACATTAGAGTACAAATGAGTGAGGAAATGCAGGCCGGTGAAGTTCCTGATGCTGCTCTGCCATTCGGTTTCCGCGGTATTGGAGCTCTAAACACATCTCCAACCCGAGCTAATCCAACCTCTGATGATGGTGCTTATGACTTAGGAACGGCTAGATTGTTCTGTAAGGATGCTACAACTCTTACTGGTTCGATCGTTCCTCCTCTTCCATATAGATATAAGGTAACAAAGGGAGCTGTCAACGCATCACCAGCATTCTTGGGTGAGCCCGGACTTAAGGAAAGAGCGGATGCTAGATTCTACTGGGGTGTTAAGACCGATAGAATTGCTAGCGGTGCGCTGAATGTACTAAACGCTAACGCTGGTTCTGAGATTAACCCACTTGTTAGAACATACACTAAGTTACAGGGCATCCAAAAACTAGATGCACTTACTTCTGCCGGCTCACAGTCGGATGATTTCAATAATCATAAATTTACATTGGCAAGAGTTGCTCTTCGTCAGCAACTTACTGCTGCCGGACATATCGATACCAATGGCGCATTGACAGGTTCTTCAAGCCAACACATGAAAGAAGCTGTATATATCAGAAATGGTGCAGTTGATGCAAAAACTTACACTGTGAAAGATGTTGTTGAAGATACAGATAGAATTACATTGGCGTCGCTCATCAATTCGAGCTCGCTACTGTTCAACCGCTTTACAGCCTTTGCAAAATTCACGAACATCTTCCACGGAGGTTTCGACGGATTAAACATCCTTGATAAGGACTGTGCAATCATGAATGATAAGGCTGCTTCAACCGAAGATGGTGGTAAAGCTGCTGATTCTTTCACCGGTGGTATGGGACTTGTAGGAACAAACAACGCTGGCATGATGGGATCTGGTAAACTCAACAACACAGTTGCTTCTTATCGTGCTGCTGCTGAGATTATGACTGATCCAATGACTGTAAGGACTAACATTCTTGCGATCCCTGGAATTAGAGATCCATACGTAACAGATTTCGCCGCTGATCTTAACAAAGACTACAGCATGTCAATCTACTTAATGGACATTCCAAACTACGATGAGGGCGGTAGCAGACTGTTCTACGATTCGGAGGGACGTCCAGGTGTTACAAAGACTAGCGAAGAATTTACAAGACGTAACATCGATAACAACTACGCAGCTGTTTACTTCCCAGATGTATTCATCGAAGATCCAGTAAACGGCGGCCGAAACGTGAAGGTACCTTCTTCGGTCGCAGCTATCGGGGCACTTGCATTTACCGACTCTGTAGCATACCCATGGTTTGCACCAGCTGGTTTTAACAGAGGCGCGCTTGATTTTGTTAAGAATGTTTCCGCAAGGTTGACAACTAACGATCGCGATGAGCTGTATGATGCTAGAATCAACCCGATTGCTACATTCCCTGGTGGTGACTTTGTTATCTTCGGTCAAAAGACCTTGCAGATTGCTAAATCCGCACTTGACCGAGTAAATGTACGCAGAATGATGCTTGAACTCAAGCGACAGGTGATTGGCGTTGCCGACAGACTTCTTTTCGAGCAAAACAACCAAGCAACGAGAGACCGGTTCATCAACTTAGTCTCTCCAAGGCTGTCACTTATTCAAGCACAACAAGGTATTGAATCATTCAGAGTTGTAATGGATGATACTAACAATACTGAACTCGATCGCGAGAACAATAGACTTAATGGTAAGATTATTGTTGTGCCAACAAGATCAATCGAATTTATTGCGATAGATTTTATCATTACCAATGCCGGTGTTTCGTTTGAATAATACTTATAGATAAACAGGAGTTATACAAATGGCAGAAAAAATTCTTAAGAGTCCTGGGGTCTCGGCCCGCGAGATTGACCTTAGTCAACCAGGTACTACAACTATTCAAGGCACCCCAGCCGTTGTAATTGGTACATCGGAAAAGGGTCCGGCATTTGTTCCAGTAACATTCGCCACAATCAATGATTTCACAGCAAAATTTGGTCCTAGTGACGGTAAAAAGTTTGGACCGATCGCTGTTGCTGAATGGATGCGAAATTCAAGGTCTGGTGCTTACGTTCGTACGCTAGGTGTTGGTAAAGGTGAAAAAGCACTTGCTTCTGGCAAGGTTGAAAATGCTGGATTCGTAGTTGGTGCGAGACAAGTACAGGATAACGGTATTGTCGGACACAACTCAAAAGCTGGAGCTGGTGGACCACTTGGTCGTACTTTCTTTATGTCGGCGATCATGTCTGAATCACTTGATTCAAATTACTTTACTGATGTTGGTATTGAAACACCGATGTCTGCATCTATTCTTAGAGCAGTCATGATGTTCCCATCCGGTGTCCTTCCGGGTCTTTCTGGATCAGGTCATTCAAATCCAACTACCGGATCAAGCGTCGCTCAAGGCGTTTATACTGCTGGAAAAGACGCTGGCGGTAGATATGGTTCGATGGACATTAGCGCTAACGGCGGATCAACTTTTGCATTGTACCTTAACGGTTACACAGGAACCGGTCCTCAGCTTCTAACTGCCTCAATGGATCCTGGTTCTAGTAACTACTTCGCAAAGGTCTTCAACACTGATGCTACTGCAATCGAAAGCAAGGGACACTTTCTCTATGCGCACTATGATGTCGATGCAGCTCTTGCTGTTGTTGCTCCTGCCCATGGCTTGCCAGGACACAGAACACGTGTTCTTATTAATAGCGGCGCAGGCGGACGTAATGACTTTGCTGGTGGTTCTGACTATGTTCCTAACTATGATGGTTTTGAGGCTAGGTTCGCTCACGCCAAGACTCCTTTCATTATCTCACAGACGCTCGGTAACACGCAGAAAAACCTCTTTAGATTCCACGCGCTTGATGCTGGAACTTATGGTAACAGCAAGGTTAAAATTTCTATTGCAAACATTCAGAAGAGTCGAGATGTAAACAACAAGTATGGAACGTTTGATGTACTTGTTCGTAGATTCAACGATAGTGATACAAATCCAATTATCCTTGAGAAGTTTATTGGTTGTAGCTTAGATCCAAACAGCCCACGATTCATTGCAAGAATTGTCGGTGATCAAAACGTATTCTACGACTTTGATAAAGCAGTACAAAACCAAAAACTTGTTGTTGAGGGTTCTTACGCAAATCAATCTTCATACATTAGAGTTGAAGTCGTCGCTGCAGTTGATGCTGGTACAATGAACGAAGAGGCCCTTCCTCTTGGTTTCCGTGGTCCATTCCACCTTGTAACATCTGGTTCAACATTGCTTCAGAACCACGAGGCCGATGGCACAAACCTTCCTGCTGAAGGTGGTTCACCTAAGGAGCACATGTTCCTTGATATGGTACAGACTCCACTTCTCTATAGAAGCTCTGTCGCTAGTGGTACCGGTAACAAAGCACGCGCTGTGTCGGATCTATTCTGGGGTATTCAAAACACCAAGGTAACAGATATTGACATTCCAAATGACGGGTCAGCAATTAATATAACTGCAGAAAACTGGACTAAATACTATCCAGGATACGAAGCAAACTACCCAGCTTGGGTTGGTGATAATGAAGGTGAAGCCGATTCTAACTCATCTCATCTTGATGCAGACAAGTTCCTTAAGGGTAAATTTACTCTTGAACACGTACTTGTTAAGACCAAGAGCACTGCTGATGAAGTAGATCCAAATGAATGGGCATCTGCAAGATATTACAGAACTGGTGTCAGTCCAGGTACTTCCGGGATGAGATTCCTTGATGCATCCAAGGACTTTGCACAGCAAGCGTCTCGCAGATACTATAAGTTCACAACAATCCTGCAAGGTGGTTTCGACGGTGTTAACATCTTTGATACCGATAAGGCAGAAATGTTGAATGCTGCTGCGATTCGCGAAATCTCAGATTCCGCAGTCCAGGGTGGCACAGCTGGTCCAACAGTTGCTGCTTAT
>MDSZ01057637.1_pt1 | contig 11292 bp, 11 predicted proteins | sample 811201 | NCBI WGS metagenome assembly MDSZ01 (sample SAMN05326647, study PRJNA326480) | marine metagenome | isolation source: seawater | place: Indian Ocean: North | collected 2010 | reverse complement strand
TTTTTTTCAGTATTTGGATTTGAAATTGTTTTTATTAAATAATAAAGCATTTTACTCCAGTCGTATTTTTTTTTATAGTTATAATTTAAAATTATTATCTTATTAAATTTTTTTTCTATTTCTTTTATACAATTCAGATGCCATTTCTTAATTTTTCTATTTTCAATTAAGATGAGTAAATTCATTTATTTTTTTTTAATATACTTGATTGATTTAACTTCAGGAATATCAAGAATGAAAGAATCAAAAAAATATTAATATTTAACCAATTATTGAAAAAATTTCCTGAAGGAATAATTGGCATTAAAATTATTAAACTTAAACAAGAAATTGATAGTAAACTTTTAGATTTTTTTTGTTTTGAAAAAAAATTTGATATGAAAATTTTAAAAATATAAAAAAAAATTGATAAATAAAAAATTGCTCCAATTATACCGTTTTCTACAAGTACTTGCGTTAAAAAATTGTGAGGGTGGGTTGAACATCTACCATCATCAACAAAATATCTCTCAAAACAAATTTTTCCGAACATTTTATTACCATTTCCAAATATCGGATTTTCTTTGAAAATTTCCTTTGCTACCAGAAGGTGTTTAACATTTTGGTGAATGTTTTTAGGATTTACATATTGTGTCTTTTCTGAGATTTTATTAATATCAATATCTTCACTTAAAAATGACAAGTTTCCTAAGGTTAAATATATAATTCTTTCTCTTAGTTGTTCTGAGGAGTAGATTGTTATAAAGCTCGCAAAAATAAATGCACCAATTAAAATAATTTTTTTTCTTATATCCTGATTATTTATGAAAAGAATATACACAAAAATAAATAAAGTTATTGAAAAAATTGATACTCTCTCTCCTGAAAAAATAATTGCAAAAAAAGATATTGCTATATTAAAAAGATAAAAATAACGATTTAAGTTGATTTCATTTTTTTCCTCTAAAAAAATTTTTAGAGAAATAAGTAAAGGTAACATTTTTGATAAATAAGATCCTAAAATATACTCTGTTCCGAATAATCCACTTACTCTTCCTCCTGATTGAGAAGACCAACCCAAAAGGTTTTTTTCTAAGTAAAATTGAATAGTTGCATCAATTGATACTAACAAAACTGTATAAAATAAAAACCAAAAAAACATTTTTCTTATTACTAAAAAATTTTCAAATATGTAAACAAACACAAATGCAAAAATTATAAATCTAAAATGGGTGATTGAACTTTTCAGTGACAGAAAAATATCCTCAGCGAACAATGAAACTAAAACATTATAAGAAAAAAAATAAATCAAAATTCTAAACAAAAATTCATTATTAAAATATTTCTTTATTTCTAAATTATTTTTGTAAATAAAGTACAAAGAAAGAATAACCAAACAAGAGTCAGCTAACAAAGGTCCCGTGACTAACAATAATGGTAAAATAATTATTAAATAATAGGGATTAAGTTTGCTAATTTTAATTTTATACATTTTTTTTTTTGAAATAAAAAAATATTCCTAAGTATCCCAATAGAGATAAAGCGATTAAATACATATGATAATCAAAAAAATATGATATTAAATTTGGTATCAATATTAAGAAAATTATTATTTGTAAAACTTTTTTTTCACTAAAACTATTTAATAAAATATGATGTAGATGATTTCTATCTCCTTTGAAAGGATTTTTTTTTCTGGCTATTCTCTCGACAAATAGTCTAAACATGTCTATTCCCGGGATCATCATTAAAAGGAAAATCTCTTCTGAAATTAATTTTCCAGTTTGATAATTTGAAATTACCATTATAGAAAATATTGAAGATAGCAAAAAAATTCCACTGTCACCTAAAAATATTTTTTTTTTTAAATTAAGAATAAGGAATAATACAATACTAAAAATTAAACCAAATAAAATTAAATTAAATTTAGTAGTTAAACCCAAAAATAGAAATAAAATTAAAAAATAAAATCCTGATTGACCATCCAAACCATCAAACATATTTGAAGCGTTAATAAATAATAATATAGAGAGAGCAGTTATAAAATAATTAATTGACATAACATTAAAACTTAAATTTATACTCGTTATTTCAATCTTATTTATCAGCAAAAAATTATTAAATAATAAAAGTAAAAAAATAATCAAAGCTAAAACTAAAAGTTTTATGTTTGGACCTAAATTAAATTTATCATCTAAAATTCCAAAATAAAATAAGCATGAAACAAAAAAAAAATCTAAATAATTTAAGTATAATATTGCTTCATTGTTGTGGGATTTTTGAAAAAAAATAATTATAATTAAACATACGTAAAGAAATATTCCACCCGTTATTGGAGTAGGTTTTTCATGAGCCTTTAAACTTGAGTTTGGATGATCAACTAATTTTAAATATTGTGAAATACTATAATTATATCTATTAAAGATTAGGAAAAACATAAAAATACTTATTAATAAAATGATTATACTATTAAAATTTTCAATCATACTTTCTACAATTTCTATACCACGTTTTTATAATATAATAAATTTTCTTGTATTTATTTATGTATATATTGAAAGAAAAAAATTAAACAATAATGTTTGGTTAATAAATTAAAAAGTATGAAAAAAATAACATCAATTATTTCAGAAACTATAATAATCATTTTTATTACCTTATTATTTTTTTTAGCACTTGAATTATTTAGTAGGATTTTAATAAATCTTATATCTAAAAATAAGGATATATACTTTTATGGTTTCAATAAAAAAATTAATATACAAATATTTGATCTAAGCGATTTGAAAATCAATATTTTAAATACTGAATTTCAGATTAATAAAACAAAAAAAATCGAAAAAAAAAATAATCTTAATCAGACAATTTGGGTTTTTGGTGGATCGACATCAGACGTTGCATGCAGGAATACTAACAACACCTCATGGTCTATCGAGTTATCAAATTATCCAGGGACAAACGTCATTAATTTCGCAAAATCTGGGAGAAATACAGATTTTTCAATTAAAATTCTACAAAGTGAACTCCAAAAAAATGGTATGAGACCAGATATTATTCTTTGGGCAAATTATGTCAATGAGCAAGATGTTCTTTTTACAGGATTAGAGTTAAATAAAGATAAAATTAAAATCGATCAAAAAGTAAACTTTCATAAAAATAACTTCATTTTATTATTAAATAGACTTGATCTATCTTTTTATAAAAATTTTGTGTCATACTATTTTTTTAAAGAAGTAATTAAACGAATAGTAAATTTCGATAATCAAAAAAAACCAATACAAATTTTAGATGATTATAATATTGCAATAGAAAATTATAATTTAAACACTTTTAAGGCAATTCAATTATCTCAAAAGATAAATTCAAAATTTTACATTATTACTTTATTTACTAAAAATGATTTTTTAAATTTAAAAAGTGACTTTGGAGAAAATTACTTTTTTCCTAATATAAAAAAAATACTTGAAAAATTTCCTGAATTAAAATGGATTGATACAAGAGAAGAGATCGATAAAATTAACGATTTTGACAAACTTTTTTGTGACAGAATTCATTTTACGAAGGAAGGTAATAAAGAAATAGCAAAAATTATTTTAGAAAAAATTAGTAATTAATAAAAAATTATAAACTTAGAATTTCCTTTTTTATTCCGTACTTGTTTGTTATATCGAAAATGACGTGATTTTTTTTTGCTATCTTTCTTAATTTACTAATTTGCATTTTTAAATATCTCTTATGAGGTACGCCAAGCAGTATTCCATCATAGGTATTTTTTTTTAATTTTTTAACAAGAATATGATCTTTAAGTTCTTGAATGTTATAATCAATAAAATGAATATTATGGCCTTTTTTTTTTAAAATTTTTCCAACTTCTAGTATTTTTGAATTTCTGATGTCAGATATATTTTCTTTGAAAGTTGCACCAAAAATAATTATCTTAAAATTTTTCTTTTTTGTCTTTTTTTTTAAATTTTTAAGCAAAATTTTTGCTACATGAGTTGGCATGTAATTATTTACTTTTCTGCCTGCAAGAATTACTTTTGGCTTAATTCCAATTTGTTTGGCTTTATAAGTCAAATAATACGGGTCTACACCTATACAATGACCACCTACTAAACCAGGATAAAAATTTAAAAAATTCCATTTTGTAGATGCAGCTTTCAATACATCAAATATACTAATATTCATTTTATTAAATAAAATTGCACATTCATTAATTAAACTTATGTTCAAATCTCTTTGAGTATTTTCAATTATTTTCGCTGCCTCTGCAGTTCTAATATTTTTAGCAATGTAAATTTTATTTTTAATAATTTTTCCATAAATATTTTTAATAATTCGTAATGACCAATCGTTTGAAGCAGAGACAATTTTAATAATTTTTTCCAATGTATGTAGTTTATCTCCTGGATTAATTCTCTCTGGTGAATATCCACAAAAAAAATCAACATTGAATTTTAATTTTGATTTTCTTTCTAATAGAGGAGCACAATACTCTTCTGTAACACCTGGGAAAACTGTAGACTCATATATAACAATATCTTTTTTTTTTAAGTATTTTGATATACATAATGTTGCTTTTGTAATTGGATTTAAGTCTGGCAAATTTTTTTTTGTAACTGGAGTTGGCACTGTTACTATATATATATTGCAGTCATGTAAATCAGAAGGTCTATTGGTATATTTTATTGAAGTCTTTTTAAGCTCAAGTTTATTAAATTCATTGTTTGTATCTTTTTTAGATTTTAAATTATTTATTCTTCTTTCATTTAAATCAAATCCAATAACATCAAATTTTTTTCCAAAGGCTACAGCTAAAGGTAAACCAACATAGCCTAATCCTATTATAGCAATTTTGTGCATATTAAATCTTTTTATAAATATTTTTGTAAATAGTATTCATATTAGTCAATAAGAATTTATTTGCCATTAAATTTGAATTTAATGAAAATCTTTTTAATTTTTTCTTATTTTCAAGAAGTTTTACTAATCTTGATGTTAATAAATTAATATTTTTTTTTTTAACTAAATAACCATTAAAATTATTTTTAACCATAGTTCTACAGCCTGGAATATTATATGCAATTATCGGCAGACCCCTGCTGATGGCCTCTATTAAAACCCTCGGTGAGCCTTCATGATATGACGGAAAACACATAACAATAGCTTCATCAAATATTTTTTCTAGGTTTGGCTGATATCCAAGCCATTTAATTTTTTTATTATTTTCAATCAATTTTGTTAAATGGTTTTTTTTAATTGAAGACTTATTTTCCTCATCAATTGAACCTATTAAAAAAAAATTAAAATCATAATTTTTATCAATTATTCTTTTTGAACAATCTATAAAATCTACTATTCCTTTATCGTATAACATCCTAGAAACACAAATAATATTTTTCTTTTTATCAATATTTCTTTTTTTAAAAATTTTTTTTATAGGACTTCCCTCAACTAATTTTGATTGAAATTTTTTACATATACGATTTTTAATAAAAAAATTTTTTTCAAATTTATTCTGAAAAATAAATACATTTTTTTCTTGTTTAAATGTTTTGAAAATACCTATTATAATTTTTTGTAATAAAAAACTATTTTTATTATTAAATATATACCCTAGTCCTGTAATATTAATAATACACTTTGTATTATTTAATATTTTTCCACAAACTAATGAATATAAAGAAGGTTTAATAGCGATTGATTGAATTACGTCAGGTTTTAAATTTTTAAGAATAAAAAAAAGTTTAATTAAACTAAAAATTTCAAATAAAAAAAATTTTTTTTTTCTACCGATATCAAAATTTATAAAATTTACATTAAGTTTTTCAAAAACCTTATCGTTTTTTGGACATAAAATAAAAATATTAAAATTCAAATTTTTTAGAATCTTAATTAAGTGAATTCTATGAGATAAAAATTGGTTAGTATCATTAGAAATTATTACAAAATTTTTTTTCATTTATTCTTTTTCAATTATGTTGATGATAGATTTAATCCCAAGTTTAAATTTTTCATTATAGTTTTTTATAAATGCTGAGTTGTCAATTTTTACTACACTGTCTAAAGATTTTTGCAGATAAAGACTAAACTTTTTGTCATCAAAAGAGTCACATTTTTCTAAGTTACCACCTAATTTTAATATATCTTTTGGTCCAGATTTGAAGTTTGTTATTAATATTTTTTTATTTAATATTAAAGTCTCTAAAATTGAATTTGGCATTCCCTCCCATCTTGAGGTAGAAATTACTAATTTAGAATTTTTAATATAATTATAAGGATTGTATTTCTCACCTACAAAATGTATTTTTTTGCTCGTATAATTTGAGACTGAAAAATTTTTAATAAAATCTGAAGAATAATTTCTTCCAAGAATTATGAGATTTAATTCTTTATTTTTTTTTATAATCTTATCAAAACTATATATTGCTAGTTCAATATTTTTCTGAAACTTATTATGTCCTATAAATAAAATGAATTTTTTTTCAGCAAACTTACTATTAATTCTTAATTTCGCTAGTCTTTCAATTTTTTTTTTATCAATAGGATTATAAAGCGTTATAATTTTTTTAATATTTTTGTTTTTAAAATAATCTCTAATTTCATTATTAGGACAAATTAAATAATCAGCCCATACAAAACTTTTTCTAAGAAGGAGATTTAGGTAATTGCTAAAATTTTTTTTGAATTTTAATGGTTCTGGTGGAAAATTAGATTCTCTTATCAAAACTTTGAAATTAAAACAAAAAATTTTTTTCACTAATAATATCAGAAATGAAGTATTTATTATTGAGGTAAATACAAAATCATACTTTTTTTGAGAAAATAATTTCACTAACTTAAAAAATGAATATCTCGTTTTTTCATAATTTAAATAATATTTACTGATTGTAGGATTTAATTTGTATTCTTTTTTACTTTTGTTTTTAATTATAAAAAAATCAATTTTAAATTTTTTTTTAGATGCAAGATAATTTGCTATCTCTACCATATTTTTTTCTGCACCACCTAAATAAAGTGAGGACATTACAAAAACAATTTGTTTTTTCATTAAGTCGAAATTTTCCTCAAATTAAAAAATGATTATGACTATATTTTGTAGTAATCTTTGTACCATTTAACAAAGTTTTCTGTTCCTTTTTCTAAAGAAGTTGGCTTAATTTTTATTAATTTCTTCAATTCAGTAGTATCACACTGTGTTTTAATAACATCTCCCTTTTGTAAACTTAAAAAATTTTTTTTTGCTTTTTTTCCTAATGTATTTTCAAGAATTTGTATAAATTTTAAAAGACCTACAGGCTTATCATTGCCTATATTAATTACTCTAAATGGAGCATCGCTTTTTTTTGTTGTTATTTTTTTTTGAATTTTTGGTTTTTTAAAAATTAATTTACTAACCATTTTAATGACATCATCTATATATGTAAAATCTCTGACATGATTTCCACGATTAAAAATATCAATTTTTTTATTTTCTAAAATATTTTTTGTAAATTTAAACAGAGACATATCCGGTCTACCCCAGGGACCATAAACTGTAAAAAATCTCAACCCAGTTGTCGGAATTTTGAAGAGACTACTATAGGAATGAGCAATTAATTCATTTGATTTTTTTGTAGCAGCATAAAATTGAATTGGGAAATCAACTCGGTCGTTCTCAGATAGTTTATCGTTGATCTTTCTTTTACCATAAACACTACTAGTGCTAGCGTATAAAAAATGTTTAACATTATTTTTTCTCGATATCTCTAAAATATTAAAAAAACCATTCAAATTACTTTTTACGTATTTATCTGGGTGAATTAATGAATACCTCACACCTGCTTGAGCTGCCAAATTAACAACTATATCAACCTTATGAGATTTAAATACCTTTTCTAACTTACTAAAGTTTGAAATGTCAATTTTATAAAAAATAAAATTTTTTGGTGAAATTTTTTTTAAAAAGTTAATTCTTGAATATTTTAAACTAGTACTATAATAGTTATTGATGTTATCAATACCTAATACAGTATATTTTTTGCTTAAAAACTTTGATAGATGAAATCCAATGAATCCAGCACATCCAGTAATTAATATTTTCACTCGGTTTATATATATTAAAAATTTATAAATTTTATAACATGTATAAAATAAATCACCTTGTAATACCAAATAAAATTAAATTTATAGGTGAAATTGGAATAAACCATAATGGAAGTTTAAAACTTGCTAAAAAACTAATTAAAAAAGCTAAAGAAATTGGATGTGATTATGTCAAATTCCAAAAAAGAACTGTTAATAAAGTTTATAGTGAAAAATATTTAAATCAAAAAAGAATAAGTCCTTGGGGCAAAACTCAAAAGGAACAAAAAGAAGGTTTAGAGCTTAACTATGAAGAGTATAGATCAATCGATAAATATTGTAGTAAAATTGGAATAAAGTGGTTTGCTTCAGCTTGGGATGACGAAAGTTTAGAATTTTTGAAAAAATTCAATTTAGATTATAATAAAATTGCGTCTCCTTTAATAACTAATTTAGGTTTGATTAAAAAAATCGCAAAACAGAAAAAACATACTTTTATATCTACGGGAATGTCAAAATATAAAGATATTGATAAAGTTGTAAAAATTTTTAGGAAAAAAAAATGTAAATTTACTATTCTACACTGCGTATCTGAATATCCTTGTGAGGAAAAAAATATCAATCTAATCAATATGATCTATTTAAAAAAAAGATATAACTGTAAAATAGGTTACAGCGGTCACGAAAGTTCTTTGACACCAAGTGTAGTTGCTGCAATGCTTGGAGCGGAAGTAATCGAGAGACATATTACATTAGATCGTAAAATGTATGGAAGCGACCAAGCATCTTCTCTATCAGTCGATGGATTTAAAAGAATGATAGTAATGGTTAAAAAAATTAATAAAGTTTTAGGAAAAAAAAAAGATTTTATTACAAAAAATGAAAGAATAAACGCAAAAAAACTTAGATATTGGATATAGTTAATACTCTAAAATTTCACATATTTGATCTAAAATAAATTGATGAGTTAATTGAATAATTGGAGTTTCAAATGAATCAACTTTAATTATTATTTTTGACAATTTATCTAAAGCCCCCCTTTTTTTTCCAGATAGAGTAAGTATGTCAATTTTCATTTTTTTTGCTTTTTTTGCTGCTAAAAATAGATTCGATGATTTTTGACTCTTAGTTCCACCTGAAGTAGTCAATATTAGCAAAATATCTCCTTTGTTCCCAAAAGCTTCTATTTGTCGACTAAAATAAGTTTTAAAATTAAAATCATTACTCCAAGCGGTTATACTGCTCGGAAAATTTAAAGATAACGCACTAAAAGGTTTTCTTTTTTTTTAAATTTACAAGTCAATTCTGTAGCGAAATGATCAGACATTGATGACGACCCGCCATTTCCTATTACTATAATCTTATTTTTTGATTTTAATTTTTCTTTAATTAGTTTTGCTAAGTTAAAAATTTCTTTTTCTTTATGTCTTATTTTAGCAAGTGCATTTTGGTAATTAATTAAATTTTTTTTATAATTATTCATTTTAATTTAAAGGTAATTTTAATATAGTATTTAAATAATTTTAATGATAGCAATTATTTTAGCCCGAAAAAATTCAAAAGAAATAAAAAATAAGAATTTAACCTTAATTAAAAATAAACCTTTAATTTATTGGACAATATTATCATGTTTAAAATCCAAATTCATCAAAGAAACATATGTTAGTTCAGACTCTAAGAAAATATTAAAAATTGCAAAATCATTTGGAGTAAAAACTATTGTTAGACCAACAAAAATTTCTGGAGATAAAAGTTCATCTGAGGCAGGTTGGTTACATGCAATTAGAGAAATAGAAAAAAATCTGGATTTTGAAACTGTTGTAGCTCTACAGGCAACCTCATGCCTTAGGTCAAAAAAAAATTTGGATAAAGCTATTTTATTTTATAAGAAAAAAAAGTTTGACACTCTTTTTTCAGGAAACGAGATAAAAAGTCCTTTTTACTGGCAAAAAAAAAATAAAAAACTCATATCAAATTATAATTTTAAAAAGAGAAAAATGAGACAAGAAACTAAGAGTATAATTTTAGAAAATGGTTCTTTTTTTATTTTCAAAAAAAATGGTTTTAAAAAAAATAAGAATAGGTTTTTTGGAAAAATTGGTTTTTTTAAAGATGAATATTACACGTCTTTTCAGATAGATAGTAAAGACGATTTGGAATTATTAAAAATACTTATGAATAGAAATGTATATTCAAAAAAAATTAATAAAAAATATCTTTTGTAACTTTAACAACTTTTTTTAAATCTTGAAGGTTCAGACCATAATATAGTGGTAAAGAAAAAGAATTTTCATAATAATTTTCACACACAGGAAATTGTTTTTTCTTAAACCCTAATTTTTTAAAATATGGATGTAAATGAATAGGAATATAATGAGTTTGTAATTTTATACCATTATTCAAAAATTTTTTAAATACCAACTTTTTAGAAATTTTATTTTTATATGTTGTTACTGCTAAATGATAAGACGACCTTACGTTAGATGAAATATGTTGTAATTTTAAGTATTTTGTATCTAGATTAGTTTTGTAATAGTTAAAAATATACTCTCTTTTTTTTATAAACTTTTTAATTTGATTTAATTGCGACATTCCTAGTGCTGACAGAATATCATTCATTCTGTAATTATAACCTAAACTTTGCATTTCATAATACCAACTACAATTTTTCATCTTTTTATTTTTGAATAAAGTTTGGTTTCTCTCAATTCCCTGGTTTGATATTAAATCAAGTTTTTTACTCAAAAGTGACGAGTTTGTTAATGCTGCACCGCCCTCTCCTGTGGTAATTATTTTAACAGGATGGAAACTAAAAACTGTTATATCACTAAAATGAGATGAGCCAGTTGGAAAACCCATAAAATCTGAACCTATAGCATGTGATGCGTCCTCAATTATTTTAAATTTATATTTTTTTGATAAATAATTTATAGATTTCATTTCACAAGGTAATCCAGCAAAATGTACTACAACTAAAACGTCAGGTTTTTTTTTTGACTTTTTCAATTTTGTCTCAAGCTTATTGGGGCATATATTAAATGTATTAACATCGATATCGACAAAATCAACTTTTGAACCACACATTAAACCACATGTTGCTGATGATAAAAAAGAATTTGCAGATGTCCAAAGCAAGCTTTTATTATCTAGACCTAATGCCACACATGCGCCATGAAGAGCACTTGTGGCACTATTAAACAGAGTGCAATGCTTTGCTTTTGAAATACTTTTGATTTTTTCTGAGAAAGA
>MDSZ01174276.1_pt1 | contig 11293 bp, 9 predicted proteins | sample 811201 | NCBI WGS metagenome assembly MDSZ01 (sample SAMN05326647, study PRJNA326480) | marine metagenome | isolation source: seawater | place: Indian Ocean: North | collected 2010 | reverse complement strand
GCAAATTATTTAATAAAAATTCTTTTCCGTATAGTATTCCAACACCTGTTGGCCCATACATTTTGTGTGCAGAAAAACAATAAAAATCAGCATTTAATTTTTGTACGTCTAAAGCAATATGAGAAGCAGCTTGTGCGCCATCTATTAAAACTTTTGTTCCATTTTTGTGCGATTTTTTAATGATTTCTTTGATAGGGTTTATAGTTCCTAATGTGTTAGAAACATGAGTCACAGCAACCAATCTAGTTTTTTTATTAAGAAGTTTTTCAAATTGTTCTAAATCTAACTCCCCACTATCATTTAATGGAATTACTTTTAGCGTTGCTTTGCTTTCACCACAACAAATTTGCCATGGAACAATATTAGAATGGTGTTCCATTTGTGTGATAATAATTTCATCTTTTTCTTTCAAGATAGATTTATATCCGTTTGCGACCAAATTAATAGCATCAGTTGTTCCTTTTGTAAATATAATTTCTGAGCTTTTTTTTGCATTAATAAATTTTTGTACTTTTTTTCTTGTTTCTTCAAACTTATCTGTTGCGATTTGGCTTAAACGATGTACACCCCTATGTACATTTGCATTTTCTTGCCGGTAATAATTACTAACTGCATCAATAACAGCTTTAGGCTTTTGCGTTGTTGCCCCATTGTCGAGGTATATTAGATTGTTTCCATTTATTTTTTGGTCAAGTATTGGAAAGAGCTTGCGTATGTTGTAAACATCAATCATTATAATTAAAAATCTATATTAACGTTTAATTTTTTTGCTAATAATTTTTGCGTTAAAGTTTTTAATTCAGGAATAGAGATGTTATCAATCACTTCAGAAGTAAAAGCATATGTTAAAATAGCTTTTGCCTCTTTTTTTGCAACACCTCTGCTTCTCATATAAAAAAGAGCATTTTCATCTAGTTGACCAATAGTACATCCATGACTACATTTGACATCATCAGCATAAATTTCTAGTTGAGGCTTGCTATCAATAGAAGAATAATCGCTAAGTAAAAGATTATTATTAGATTGAAATGCATCTATCTTTTGCGCATCTGGCCGCACCATTATTTTTCCATTAAACACCCCTTTTGACCTGCCCAAATATATACCTTTATACATTTCATTGCTTTTACAATTTGGAGTTTTGTGGTCTACAAAAGTGTGATTGTCTGCTATTTGATCATTGTCTAATACAGAAAGGCCACTCATATTGCTTTCACAATTCTCTCCATTCTGTTCAAAGTTTAAATTGTTTCGAACAAACCCTCCTCCAAAAATAAGAGTGTTTATATTACAGACAGAGTCTTTTTTTTGGAATATATTCATACAATCAATTAGTTTTGATGCAAGATGATTATTTTGAATTTTATTATATTCTATTTTTGAGTTTTTGTCACATTTTATTTGCGTAAAGTTATTGGTAAGAGTTGAGGTATTGCTTAAATCTTGAATTCTTTCAACTAATTTAATTTCTGAGTTTTTTCCAACAATAATTTGGTTTCTATATTGAGCAAATTTGTTTTTAGTTGAATTAAAAAACAACACCTCAATAGGGTCTTTTATTATGGCGTTGTCCCCTATTTCTATTTTAAAACCTCTTTTAGCAAGAGAAGCATTTAATTCTGTAAGAGCATCATTTTCTCTGCAGTTAAAATCTGTGAAATCAGTTATAGTTAATCCGGCTATATTAGGAGAATTTATGAGGACACCATCAGAGAATATAAGTTTGTTTTTTAGCCCTAAACTAAAATTAGCAAAAATTTCTTTTTTTAATTTTGGGAAATTAGATTCAAGCACATAATTTTCAGAAACAACATTTTTTAGAGAGGTGTATTTCCATTCTTCATCTTTTATTGTTGGAAAACCTTTTTGTATAAAAGAATCAAATAACATCTTTTTGTCATAAGATAATTTTAGTTTTTTAGTATGGTTTATTAAATTTGATATTAAACTCACAGTGCTAAGCTTTTTTAATTATCCAGTCGTACCCCTTTTCTTCTAATTCTAAGGCTAGATCTTTATTTCCAGACATTACAATTTTCCCATCATGTAATACATGTACGTAATCAGGAATAATATAATCTAACAATCTTTGATAATGTGTAATAATAATGGTAGAATTTTTTTGGCTTTTTAGGTTGTTTACTCCATTGGCTACGATTCTTAACGCATCAATATCTAATCCAGAATCAGTTTCATCTAGTATTGACAACTTAGGCTGAAACATTGCCATTTGAAATATCTCATTTCTTTTTTTCTCCCCCCCAGAAAAACCTTCATTCATGTTTCTAGAAAGGTATCCCTTTTTTATATTTAGCAAGTCCATTTTCTCATTCATCATTTTTAAAAGCTCTGGGGTAGGCATTGGCTCTAAACCAGTTGCTTTTCTTCTTTCATTAATTGCTGTTTTTATAAAATTAGCAACAGATATTCCTGGAATTTCTACAGGATATTGAAAAGAAAGAAAAACACCTTTATTAGCCCTTTCTTCTGGCGCTAATTCTAATAAATCCTCTCCTTCAAAATTAATCATTCCTTTTTCTACTTCATATTCTTCTTTGCCCGCAATGACAGACGAAAGTGTGCTTTTTCCTGAGCCATTAGGCCCCATAATAGCATGTATTTCTCCAGCATTTACTTCTAAATCAACGCCTTTTAAAATCGAAACATTTTCTATGCCTGCGTGTAAATTTTTTATTTTTAACATTTTTTAATAATTTGGTTTATCCTACTGAGCCTTCAAGGCTAATTTCTAATAATTTTTTTGCTTCTACTGCAAATTCCATGGGAAGCTGATTTAATACATCTTTGCAATATCCATTTACAATAAGAGCGATAGCTTCTTCAGTTCCAATCCCTCTTTGATTACAATAGAAAATCTGATCTTCTCCTATTTTAGATGTTGTTGCTTCGTGCTCTACTTTAGACGAGTTGTTTTTAACTTCTATATATGGAAATGTGTGTGACCCACACTTATCTCCCATCAATAAAGAGTCACATTGAGAAAAGTTTCTTGAGTTTGTAGCCCCTTTAGAAATTCTAACTAGTCCTCTATAATTCCCATCTGAATAACCGGCAGATATTCCTTTTGCAATAATAGTGCTTTTGGTATTTTTTCCAAGATGAATCATTTTGGTGCCCGTGTCAGCTTGTTGTTTATTATTTGTTACAGCAACAGAGAAAAACTCTCCAATAGAATTATCTCCTTTTAATATGCAAGAAGGGTATTTCCAAGTAACAGCCGAACCTGTTTCTACTTGTGTCCATGATATTCTTGCGTTTTTGTGACAAACACCTCGTTTTGTGACAAAATTAAAGACCCCGCCATTGCCATTTTTATCTCCAGGATACCAGTTTTGTACAGTTGAGTATTTTATATCAGCATTATTTAATGCAATTAGCTCAACTACTGCAGCATGCAACTGGTTTTCATCCCTCATAGGAGCGGTACAGCCTTCTAAATAACTAACCTGAGAGCCTTCATCTGCAATTACAAGAGTTCTTTCAAACTGCCCTGTTCCAGATTCGTTTATTCTAAAATAGGTTGACAATTCCATGGGGCATGTAACCCCTTTTGGTATATAACAAAAAGAGCCATCAGAAAATACAGCAGAATTTAGAGCTGAAAAAAAATTATCTCTAGTTGGCACAACGGTACCAAGGTACTTTTTTACAAGAGCTGGATGTTCTTTAATCGCATCAGACATTGAGCAAAAGATAATTCCTTTTTCAGCAAGAGTTTTTTTAAATGAAGTGGCTACAGAAACAGAGTCCATTACTATATCTACAGCTACATTTGCTAATCTTTTTTGTTCATCAATAGATATACCTAATTTATCAAAAGTTTTTTTCATTTCTGGATCTAAATCATCTAAACTATCTAAAACAGGCTTTTGTTTTGGGGCTGAATAATAAATTATATCTTGATAATCAGGTTTTTTGTAACTGATATTTGCCCAGTCAGGCTCTTCCATTTCTAGCCACACTTTATAAGCATTTAGTCGATATTCTAACATCCAATTAGGCTCTTCTTTTTTTCTAGAAATAGTTCGAATTATTTCTTCAGAAAGACCTTTCGATATTTTATCTGATTCAATGTTGGTTGTAAAACCATATTTATATTCTGAAGAAGTTACTTTTTTTAACAACTCTTCTTCTGTTTCTTTTTCAGTACTCATTTTTAAATATTAAATTAATTATAAAGAAAAACTTTCTCCACATCCACATGTCCTGTTTGCATTAGGGTTATTAAAAACAAATCCCTTGCCATTTAATCCATCAGAAAACTCTAAAACTGTTCCCGCAAGATACAGGACACTTTTTTTATTTATTAAAATACTAACACCATTATCCTCAAATAATTCATCATCTTCACGTTTAACATTTTCAAACTCTAACTTATAACTCAACCCCGAGCAGCCGCCACTTTCAACACCTACCCGCACATAATTCTTTTTTTCTTTTTCTTGATTAAGCAGATGCTTTAATCTATTCTTTGCAGAATCACTAACTTTTAACATAATCCCTCTAATTAAACTTAAAAAACAAAACTACAAAATCTTGTATATATTTTTATATTTGTATTATGACTTTTTTTGAAGATACCAGCATAAATAAAACACCCATTTCTAAAATAGGAGAATTTAGGTTAATAGACCATTTGACAAAAGATGCGAAATTAAAAAATAAATCTACAATTAAAGGCATAGGTGACGATACAGCTGTTATTGATATTGGTGAAAAATACCAATTATTTAGTAAAGATTTATTAATTGAAGGGGTACATTTTGATTTAACATACACACCACTAAAACATTTGGGATATAAATCAGTTGTGGTTAATATTTCTGATGTTTGTTCCATGAACGGCATTCCAAAACAAATTGCTGTGGGGATAGCTGTTTCTAATCGCTTTACAATAGAGTCTTTAGAAGAACTATACTTAGGAATCAAATTGGCTTGCGAACATTATGGTGTTGATTTAGTAGGGGGAGACACAACTTCGTCAAAAACAGGACTAATGATTAGCTTAAGTATTTTAGGGGAAGTTGAAAAGAAAAAAATAAGCTATAGATCAGGAGCAAAAGCAAATGATTTAGTTGTTGTTTCAGGAGATTTAGGAGGGGCTTATTTGGGGTTGCAAATATTAAAAAGAGAAAAAAACATATTTTTAGAAAATCCAACTATTCAACCGGAGTTAAGTAGTCATGATTATGTTTTACAAAGGCAATTAAAACCAGAAGCGGGGTTAAAATATATTAAAATACTGCAAAAAATGAATGTTGTGCCTTCCTCCATGATTGATGTTTCTGATGGGCTTTCTTCAGAATTGTTGCATCTGTCCAAGGCTTCAGGCGTGGGGGTTACTATTTATGAAGACAAAATCCCTATTGATTATACGGTTATGAATTTAGCACAAGAATTAAACTTAAATCCATTTTTTTGTGCGTTAAATGGAGGAGAAGATTATGAGCTATTATTTACAATATCTCAAAAAGAATATGATAAATTTAAAAAAGATGTTGACTTCACAATTATAGGATATATCAATGATAAAAAAGAAGGAAATAATTTTATAGCTAAAGACGGAAGCATACATCAAATAACAGCTCAAGGTTGGGACTCGACAAACAGCAAATAAGAGTATGGATTATAAATTAATTTTAAAAAGAAGAAAAGTGATTTTATCCTTTCATTAGCATCTCAATCTCTTCCACTTCAATAGGTATGTTTTTCATCAAATCTGTAGGCCCATCATGTGTTATTAAAATGTCGTTCTCTATGCGAATTCCCAATTCTTCTTCTAATATATAAATTCCGGGTTCACAGGTAAGAACCATCCCTTCTTTTATTGGAGAACTAGAATCTCCAACATCATGAACATCTAATCCTAGAAAATGAGAGGTTCCATGCATAAAGTACTTTTTGTACAAAGGTTTTTTGGCGTCTTGTTTCTTTATGTCATGCTTATTTAACAACTTTAGCTTTATAAGTTCTTGTTCCATTATTTTTCCAACCTCTTTCTCATACTCTTTTAATAAAACTCCTGGCCTCAACATTTTTGTAGCCTCCTTCATCACATAAAGAACAGAGTTGTAAACAGCCTTTTGTCTTTTTGAAAAAACACCATTTACCGGAACAGTTCTTGTAAGATCAGAAGCATAATTACCGTATTCCGCACCAAAGTCCATTAGCAAAATATCCCCGTCTTTACACTCTTTATTGTTTTCAACATAATGTAGCACGCAAGAATTTCTGCCGGACCCAATGATTGGTTGATATGCAAATCTTGAGGATCTTAAAGAAAGAAACTCATGTATTAATTCTGCTTCGACTTCATACTCCATCACTCCTGGATTAATAAATGGCAAAACTCTTCTTAACCCTTTTTCTGTAATATTACACGCTGTTTGCATAAGCTCAACTTCAATATTAGATTTTATAGACCTAAGATTATGCATAATTGGGGCAATTTCTTTAATTTTTTTATTAGGATATTTTTCTTCAATCATTAGCCTAAATCGATCATCTCTTGTTTGTGTTTGCGAGGTTGCTCGGCTATGAATATTTTTGTTTAAATAAATTGTATCTGCCATTAAAATCAACTCATTTAGCTTTGGAACTAATTCGCTTAACCAATATGTTGTTTTTATACCAGAGGTGTTATAGGCATCTTTTTTTGTTAGCTTAGCCCCCTCCCAGATAGCAATAATGGCATTAGTTTCTTTTAAAAATAAAATCTCTCTCATTTCTTTATTTGGATGGTTTGGAAACAAAACAAGAACACTTTCCTCTTGATTCACACCACTTAACCAGAAAAGGTCACTGTTTTGTATAAAAGGCATAACCCCATCAGAATTCGTTGGCATAATATCGTTAGAATTAAAAATAGCAATTGCATTGGAGGTCAACTGATTTTTTAACAGGCGCCGATTATTTGTAAATAAGTTGTTTTTTATTGGAAGATATTTCATTTTAGTAATTTGTTAATCAAAGATATTAAATAAAGACAATCTATAATTATTCTTAATTATAATTTTATAAAATAAATATTCTTGTGTTTTGAAAATTCTATACTATCTTTGTAAAAAGCAAAAAAATCAAATGTCTAGTAATTTTTTAAATTCATCAATAGGAAGGAAAATTCTTATGGCCTTGTCGGGAGTTTTCTTAATGGTTTTTTTGTTTCAGCATTTTATTATCAATTTTCTTTCCATAATAAGTTCAGATTTATTTAACGATGTGTCTCACTTTATGGGAACAAATTTTATAATTCAATTTTTATTACAACCCATTTTATTGTTTGGAGTGTTATTTCATTTATTAATGGGAATATATTTAGAGATTAAAAATAGATCATCAAGGTCAGTTAATTATGCAAGCAATAAATCTGTTATAAATTCAAGCTGGATGAGTAGAAATATGATTATAACAGGAATAATGATTATGTTTTTTTTAGCATTACATTTTTATGATTTTTGGGTGCCAGAAATTCAATACAAATATATTGACCTTAAAGAAGAAGATCCGACAAGGTATTTTCAAGAATTACAGCATAAATTCCATGATTTATGGAGAGTTGTTCTTTACTGTATATCTTTTATTTTTTTATCTCTTCATTTATTACACGGATTTCAATCTGCTTTTCAGTCCGCAGGTTTTACCCATAATAAACACACCCCCACTATTAAAAAATTAGGAAATATATACGCATTAATTATCCCTTTAGGATTTATATTTATAGCACTGTTTCACTACTTTTCAACCATCAAATAGTATATTATGGCATTAAAATCTAATATTCCAGAAGGCCCATTAAAAGATAAGTGGACTAATCACAAAAACAAAATAAATTTAGTAAATCCTGCAAACAAAAGAAATATTGATATTATAGTTGTGGGAACTGGGCTTGCCGGAGGGTCTGCATCCGCAACACTTGCAGAATTAGGATACAATGTAAAAACTTTTTGTTACCAAGACTCTCCTAGAAGGGCGCATTCTATTGCTGCTCAAGGAGGAATAAATGCTGCTAAAAATTATCAAAATGATGGCGATTCAGTTTACAGGCTTTTTTATGATACAATAAAAGGAGGCGATTATAGATCTAGGGAAGCTAACGTATATAGACTGGCAGAAGTTTCAGCAAATATTATCGACCAATGTGTTGCTCAAGGAGTCCCATTTGGAAGAGAGTATGGAGGCCTTTTGGATAATAGGTCGTTTGGAGGGGTTTTAGTTTCTAGAACATTTTATGCAAAGGGACAAACAGGGCAACAATTGTTATTAGGGGCATATTCTGCCATGAATCGACAGATAGGAAAGGGCAATATTACCGCATTTAATCGTCATGAAATGGTAGAATTAGTTTTGGTTGATGGGAAGGCGAGAGGCATTATTGCAAGGAATTTAGAAACAGGAGAACTTGAAAGACATGCGGCTCATGCTGTTGTTATAGCAAGCGGTGGCTATGGAAATGTTTTCTTTTTATCTACAAACGCTATGGGGTCAAATGTTACTGCAGCTTGGAAAATCCATAAAAAAGGGGCGTTTTTTGCTAACCCATGTTACACACAAATACATCCTACATGTATCCCTAGAAGTGGGGAACACCAGTCTAAACTTACTTTAATGTCTGAATCATTAAGAAATGATGGCAGAATATGGGTTCCAAAAGAATTAAAGGATGTTAAAGCAGTTAGGGAGGGGAAATTGAAGCCTATAGATATACCAGAAGACAAGAGGGATTATTATCTAGAAAGAAGATATCCCGCTTTTGGTAATTTAGTACCAAGAGACGTAGCCTCTAGAGCAGCTAAGGAAAGAATAGATGCGGGATATGGGGTAAATCAAACGGGTGAGGCGGTATATTTGGATTTTTCATCAGCAATAGAAAGATATGGCAAGCAAGAGGCGGCAGTAGCCAGAATAAAGACTCCCACTAAAGAAAAAATCATAGAATTAGGAGAAAAGATTATAGAGGCTAAATACGGAAATCTTTTTCAAATGTATGATAAAATAGTTGCAAATAACCCTTACAAAACCCCTATGATGATTTATCCAGCCGTTCATTATACAATGGGAGGCGTATGGGTTGATTATAATTTAATGACAACAATTCCTGGATGTTACTGTATAGGTGAAGCTAATTTTTCAGACCATGGCGCAAATAGACTTGGAGCATCTGCTTTAATGCAAGGATTAGCTGATGGATATTTTATTTTGCCATATACAATAGGAGATTATCTTTCAAATGAAATAAGAACAGGCAAGATTTCAACAGACTTACCTGAATTTAAAGAGGCTGAAAAAAAAGTAGCAAATAGAATAGAAAGATTATTCAATATAAAAGGAAAAAAATCAGTTGATGACTTTCATAAGGATTTAGGCAAAATAATGTGGGAATATGTAGGGATGTCACGCAATGAAAAAGGACTAAAGAAGGCTATTAAAGAGATACGCAAGATTCGTAAAGAATTTTGGAGTAACCTTTGTGTTCCTGGAGATAAAAATAGTATGAATTCAGAATTAGAGAAAGCAGGTAGGGTGGCTGACTTATTAGAAATGGGGGAGCTTTTTGCAAAAGATGCACTAGAAAGGAAAGAATCTTGCGGTGGGCATTTTAGAGAAGAATCAGTTGAGCTAGATGGTCCTCAAAAGGGAGAAGCAAAAAGAGATGATAAAAATTACACTTATGTTTCTGCCTGGGAATATAAGGGAGACCCTTCTGAAGCTGTTTTGCATAAAGAGGAATTAGAATTTAATGATATAGAATTAAAACAAAGAAGTTATAAATAATAAGGGATGAATTTAGCGCTTAAAATTTGGAGACAAAAAAACAGAAAAGACAAAGGTGAATTTGAAGAATATAATGTAAAAAATATTTCTAAGGATTCATCTTTTTTAGAAATGCTAGATATTTTAAATGATCAACTTATAAAAAAAGGAAAAGAGCCGGTAGCCTTTGATCACGACTGTAGAGAGGGAATATGTGGAATGTGTTCATTATATATTAATGGAAATGCTCATGGCCCTGAAAGAGGGATAACTACATGTCAATTGCATATGCGGATGTTTAATGATGGAGACACTATTTATATAGAGCCTTGGCGATCTAAAGCGATGCCAGTAATAAAGGATCTTGTGGTAGACAGATCATCATTTGACAGAATACAACAAGCAGGAGGGTATATATCAGTAAACACTTCAGGAAACACACAAGATGCTAATGCAATACCGGTAGCTAAAGATGATGCTGATAAAGCATTTGATGCAGCAACATGTATTGGGTGCGGAGCATGTGTGGCAAGCTGTAAAAACTCATCAGCTATGTTGTTTGTTGCGGCTAAGGTTTCTCAATATGCATATTTGCCTCAAGGCCAAGTGGAAAGAAAGCAGCGCGTTTTGAATATGGTTGAACAAATGGATAAGGAAGGTTTTGGTAACTGCACTAATACTGGAGCATGTGAATCTGAATGTCCCAAAAATATTTCCATTGACTATATTGCAAAAATGAATAGAGAGTATCTGTCGGCATCCCTATTCTCAGAAGATTAGAAATAGAATTTTTAATATATTATAAAATGAAGAATAAGTTAACTATTACTATTATTCAGACAGGTTTGTATTGGGGAGATAAAGAAAAAAACATTCAGCATTTTAATAATTTAATTAATCAAGTTCAAGATACAGATATTATATTATTGCCAGAGTTATTCAACACATCTTTTATAGTTGATGATGTGTCTTTAGCTGAAAAAATGGAAGGAGTGACAGTTTCTTGGATGAAATCGAAATCAAAAGAAAAAAAATCAGCAATAGCGGGCACACTATTAATAAAAGAACATGGCAAAATATATAATAGACTAGTTTGGATTTCAAAAAGTGGATCAATACAAACATATGATAAACGCCATTTGTTTTCTTTAGTAAATGAACATCGTTTTTTAACTAAGGGGAAACAAAGAACAATTATAATTGAGCAAGGTTGGAAAATCTGCCCGCTTATATGCTATGATTTACGCTTCCCTGTTTTTAGTCGTAACGATATAGATTATGATTTGTTGATTTATTTAGCTAATTGGCCAATTAAAAGAATAAATGCCTGGAACACACTTTTAGAAGCACGATCTATAGAAAATCAGTGTTATACTATAGGGGTAAATAGAATTGGACAAGATGGAAACGGCGTATTGTTTGATGGTCATTCTAAAGTTTTTGATGCTTTTGGAAAAGAATTATATTCAGTATGTGAAAACAAACAAAAATTGTTAAATGTAGAGATTTGCAAAGAAGAATT
>MDSZ01075829.1_pt1 | contig 11293 bp, 8 predicted proteins | sample 811201 | NCBI WGS metagenome assembly MDSZ01 (sample SAMN05326647, study PRJNA326480) | marine metagenome | isolation source: seawater | place: Indian Ocean: North | collected 2010 | reverse complement strand
TAGTCATTGTATTTGTCGCTCACAGGTAAAATCTTCACTTGCTCTGGTGTTAACCATAACGGGAAGTTTCCACCACAGTGCTCTAATAGCACTGCAACAAAGCGTTCCATCGAACCGAATGGTGCACGGTGAATCATCACTGGGCGGTGCTCTTGGTTGTCGCTGCCTTTGTATTCTAGTTCAAAACGCTCGGGCAGGTTATAATCGACCTGGATGGTTCCGAGCTGCCAGCTGCGGCCAAGAGCATCCTTGACCATGAAGTCGAGCTTTGGTCCGTAGAAGGCGGCCTCGCCGTATTCCACTGCAGTGTTTAAACCTTTTTCGTCGGCTGCCTCAATAATGGCTGCCTCTGCCTTCACCCAGTTTTCATCGGAACCGATGTACTTCTCCGGCTTTTCTGGATCGCGCAAACTCACCTGTGCGGTGTAGTCTTTGAAGTCCAGTGTTTTGAAGATATATAGTACCAAGTCGATGACGTTTTTAAACTCGTCTTTTAATTGGTCCGGCGTACAGAAAATATGTGCATCGTCCTGCGTAAAACCACGAACGCGTGTCAATCCATGCAATTCACCACTCTGTTCGTAACGGTAGACAGTGCCGAATTCTGCGAAGCGCACTGGAAGATCCTTGTACGATTTTGGCGTCGCCCTGTACAATTCGCAGTGGTGGGGACAGTTCATCGGCTTGAGCAAGTACTCTTCGCCCTCTTCCGGAGTGTGAATGGGTTGGAAGCTGTCTTTGCCGTATTTCGAGTAATGACCGGAACAAACGTATAATTCCTTATTTCCAATGTGCGGGGTAATCACAGGGCTATAGCCTGCTTTCTTCTGCGCACGCTTGAGGAAGTTTTCCAAGCGTTCACGGAGCATTGCACCCTTTGGCAACCACAATGGCAAACCTTGACCTACGCGCTGGCTAAAGGTGAATAGTTCAAGTTCCTTACCTAGTTTTCTGTGGTCGCGTTTTTTCGCTTCCTCCAACAACTCTAGGTACTCCTTAAGTTCGCCAGCTTTCATAAAACTAACGGCATAGACACGCGTCAACTGTGGCTTATTCTCATCACCGCGCCAATAGGCACCGGCTACGTTCATAATTTTCACCGCTTTGATGTATCCAGTGTGTGGAATGTGCCCACCGCGGCATAAATCTGTGAAGTCAGCATGATCACAGAAAGTGATTGTGCCGTCCTCTAGGTTTTCAATGATTTCTGTTTTGTAAGGATTGTTCTTGTAGGCTTCTAGCGCTTCCGCTTTGGTTACCGCTCGCAACTTGAATTCGAATTTCTGACGGGCAAATTCCATCATTTGCTTTTCGATTTTCTCGAAATCCTTTTCAGAAATCATTTCATCGCCAAAGTCTACGTCGTAGTAGAATCCTTTTTCTATGGCCGGACCAATGGTTAGCTTTGCTTCAGGGTAGAAGTGCAGGATGGCCTGCGCTAGGACGTGCGCTGAACTGTGCCAGAACGCCTTCTTACCGCCATCGTCATTCCAAGTGAAGAACTGCAACGTACCGTCCGTGATCAAAGGATCGTTCAATTCGATGGTTTGGCCATCGTAGGTGCCCGATAGAATATTGCGTGCCAGTCCGTGAGAAATGCTCATCGCCACGTCCATGGCCGTTGTTCCTTCGTCGTAGGTTCTTTGGTTGCCGTCTGGAAACGTTACAGTAATCATTTTTATCCTTTGCTTTCCTAAGGTTATAAAAGCGCAAATTTAACTCGGTTATCGGGGAATTAGGCTTTTTTTTCCTTCGATTTTCCAACCACCCAAAAGGATACTATTTTTGCATGTAATGAATACCTCATTAGATAAGGACACGGTCCTCCAAAAATTCAACGCTGCCTGCAAGGGAACGTTGATGGAAACCTTGAACATCACATACGTAGATGCCGATCCTGCCACAGGAAAATTGGTCGCTACCATGCCGGTGGATAAAAGAGTATATCAGCCGATGCAAATCTTGCACGGTGGGGCTACCGTTGCCTTGGCAGAATCTGTAGGGTCCGCAGCCTCTCAAATGTTGATTGACCCTTCGAAGGAAGCGGCTGTAGGCCTTGAAATCAGTGCGAATCACGTGAAAAGCGCGCGCACTGGAATGCTGATTGCAATAGCCGAGTGCTTGCACAAGGGCCGTACCTCACACCTTTTCCAGATTAGAGTTGAAAACGAACAAGGGGAGCTCATTTCCGTTGTGAAGTTATTGAACTTTGTCAAACAACGCCGCTAATGCTGTACATGATTGTCCAATTTCCCGGTGCAACTCCTAAAGCACTGCGCTACCGTTCTACAACGTTGGATCAAAGTGATTTGATTTTGCGCGGATTTAGTTGGGAAGCTCAAGGATTTGCTAAGGAAGAATCCTTAAAAGTAGAGGATTTCTGGGGTGAATTTGGCCAAGTTGCACTCGACTTTTGGGAGAACAAAAGCGCAGAGAGCTATCAAAACGAAGTCAGCCAAGTCCTTCAGAAAATCGAGCAGCATGAGGTGCAGAAGGTCGTTTTGAGTCGCACACATTTCATGTCAACAGAAGTTGCGGATGCTCCAGCAACTTTCCAATCATTGTGTAATCATTTTCCAAACTGTACGGTATTTGCCTTCCAACACGACCACTTTGGTAGTTGGATGGGCGCTTCACCAGAAGTGCTCTTGGAGGGCACTGAGCGTGGGTTCCGATCCATGTCATTGGCCGGTACACGATTGAGCGGTGGCATAAATTGGGGCGAGAAAGAAATAAAAGAACAAAAATTTGTTACCACAGAGATTCATCGTACCCTGAAAAACCTCGGGGGACACGTACGCCGCACCCCGCAGACCACCTTCGAGGCCGGGCCTGTTGAGCATTTGATGACCTGGGTGAACACCGACAACAGTCAACTTGAAGTCTTCGAAACCTTGGAGGCCCTACATCCTACACCTGCCGTTTGTGGAACGCCGACCCCAGCTGCACTGGCGGCTTTACGTGAAATTGAATCCTATCCACGTGAACTTTATACAGGCTATTTAGCTTGGGTGAAGGACACAATCTATGCAAATGTGCTCTTGCGAACCATGAAATGGCATGCGAATGGAATTCAGTTCTTTGCAGGGGGTGGGATAACGAAGGACAGCGTACCTTTGAATGAGTGGATGGAGACCGAATATAAGATCTCTGCTCTCAAGGACGCTGTACAACTCAGATGACAACCAGCAAAAACACGGCACATTGGACGTTAGAAGCTCTCGCTCAGGCAGGGGTTAAGTACATTGTATTTTCTCCCGGCTCTCGTAATGCACCACTAATCATTGCGGCAGAGGCTTTGGGCACCTTCGAAATGATGGTGCTCGGAGACGAGCGCAGCGCCGCTTTTCACGCCTTAGGACGTAGTCAGCTGACCGAAGCCCCAGTAGCTATTTGTTGTACTTCCGGAAGTGCATTAGCTAATTATTACCCGGCAGTTCTAGAGGCTTACTATGCCCACGTTCCTTTGATTGTTCTTAGCGCGGACCGCCCAGAGGAACGCATCAATAAAGGTGAGGGACAGACCTGCGTGCAGCGCGAGTTTTACGAGCCACATGTGGCGGCGAGCGTACAATTACATGAGGAGGATTGCTGCGAACAGGTACAGGCGGCCCTACAATATGCCCTTCAAGCAATGCACTTTGAAATGCGTCCCATCCATTTGAATATGGCCTTTGACGAGCCGCTGTACGAGCAAGGAGAGGCACCAAAATCCATACAACTAAACAGCCCTGATGATATTGTGACCAAATACGGTTTGCCGATGAGCCCAAACTTTCCCTTATTAGAAGGTGTAGAAAGTGTAGCGGTTATCGCGGGTCAATTATCTCCAAAGGACAGCCAAGCCGTGAGGGCTGTATTGGAAGCGGAGGTAAACTGGACGCTTTTCGCAGACCCGATGAGTGGGGTATTGGACCATCGATCCGCCGTGCGGTTAGAGGAAATTATGCACCACCGTCCAAAGGCTATTATCAGCATTGGCGGTCAGTGGATCAATAAAAAGCCCAAGCAACATTTGAGAAGTCTTGGCATTGATCATCACATTCATTTGGACCGGTTCCAGTGTTGGGACGTATTGGATGCTAAGGTGGAACACCTTCGCGTAGGACCGGACTATTTAGTCAACTTTGCAAAGGCTTCCCAGTTTATTCAAGCACCAAAGAAAAACACTATTGTACCGGATTTGCCCTGGTCAGATGGGGCTGCCTTCCAGATGATTGTGGAGTCCTTGGGTACGGATTCTGTCCTTCATTTAGGAAACAGCTCTATCGCTCGTTATTTTAATTACTTCCCTAGTCCCGTTAGGTTGTACGGTAACCGAGGTGTTTCGGGCATTGACGGGAGTTTGAGCACGGCTATTGGTGCGGCGTTGGCCGATCCTGGGTGTGCACATGCGGTGATCCTAGGCGATCAAAGTTTCCTCTACGACCATAATGGATTGTATGCTCCTGAATTACCACAAAACCTCAGGATTTATGTCCTCAATAACGGGGTGGGCGGCATTTTTGATTGGTTGTCGGGAACGGCGAAGACGGGTTCAGAAGCACGTCGCGTTTTTGCCAATGCTCAGGACGTTGATTTTGCGGGATTATCTGCTGCCTTTGGTGTGGTGTATAAGGAGGTAAGTACAAAAGAAGCATTGGAGCAGGCTCTTGGAGAAGTGAACAGAATAGAATTAGTCAATTGTAAAACGAATCAGAATTTCAATCTAAAGGTCTTTAAAATGCTACAAGATGGCATCTCTTAAACATTGGATTTCTGCTGCAAGATTACGCACGTTGCCCTTGGCCTTTGCCGTGATCGCATTGGGAACCGGTTTGGCCTATAAGGTCAGTACTGTTGTGGACTGGTGGATTTTTTCCTTAGCGGTTTTTACTTCTTGTGCCTACCAAGTATTATCAAATTATGCTAACGATCTGGGCGACGGGATGCGCGGCACGGACGACCATAGAGCAGGGGAAAAGCGGGCCATTGCCAGCGGGTTGATCACTATCCCGGCGATGAAGCGTGCAGTTAGACTTTGGACGGTATTAGCGCTGATGAGCGGGGGAACCTTGGTGTTTCTTGTATTCTATGGGCAGGTGCTGTTTTATGTGTTTTTCGTGCTGAATATTGCTGCAGTCGCTGCGGCAACCTCTTATACGATGGGACCGAAGCCCTATGCTTACTGGGGTGGAGGTGATTTCTTCGTCTTTTTATTTTTTGGACTAGTTGGGGTGCTGGGATCGGCGGCATTATATGCGCCGTTGCATTGGAGTTTTCTGCTACCGGCTTTGGTGACTGGGGCTTACAGTGCTGCAGTACTGACCCTGAACAACCTCAGAGATATGGATACGGATGCCAAAGCCGGTAAACTGACCTTGGTGGTTCGCATGGGCAAGAAGTGGGGCCGCAGATATTTCAAGGCCTTACTGATGATAGGCAATATTCTGAGCTTGGTTTTTGCACTGTATTGGGCGTTTCTTGACGGAAATCAGGCCCTGCTCGTGTTTCATATTTTATTTGGATTGTTACTCTCGCGAGTGGTGTTCAAGGCTTTTACGAAGGCGATGGAGCCGATGGAATTAGACCAATTATTAAGACCCATGGCCATGATGACCTTGCTCTTTTGTGTAGGGACAGCTCTGGCTTTAAACATACAATGATGCGTGCCAGTTTCAGCTCATATGATCTGACTTTCAAGCAACCCGCCGGCACGTCGCGCGGGGTATTGCGTAAAAAGCAGAGTTATTTTTTGAAAATTGAAGATGCTTCAGCCCCGTTTCCTGTGGGATGGGGCGAGGTGGGCATCTTGCGTGGTTTGAGCATGGATGATGTCCCTGAGCTCGAGGCGCAGCTGCATTGGACGGCTCAAAACATCAGTTTGGGATTAGAAGAGTTGTATGTGGCGAATGCGCAGTTTCCGAGTATACAGTTTGCTCTCGAGCAGGCCTTTAGCCATTTGCAGCACGGTTTTCAGCATTTCCAAACGCCGTATAGCCGGGGTGAGGAGTCGATCGCGATCAATGGATTGATTTGGATGGGGGACGAGTCCTTCATGTTGGATCAGATCAGCCGCCGGTTGGAGGAGGGATTCACCACATTGAAAATGAAGGTGGGTGCCATTGACTGGGCGATGGAGCAGGCTTTGTTGGAAGGCATTAGAAAGGAATTTTCCAAGAAAGAATTAACCTTACGCCTCGATGCCAATGGTGCCTTTACGCTTAAAGAGGCGCTGGAGGTGGACCAAGTGTTAGCAGGTTTGGCCGTGCATAGCATCGAGCAGCCTTTAGCGGTGGATCACAGGGAGGATTTGGCAGAGCTTGTACGTAGGGCGCACACTCCCGTGGCCTTGGACGAGAGTTTGATAGGCCTGGTTGAAAAGGGGGAGCGCGAGATGTTGCTCGATCAGATTATACCGTCATACATCATCCTCAAGCCAAGTTTTATTGGTGGATGGAGAGGCGCGGACCATTGGATTGAATTGGCAGAAGCGCGTGGCATTGAGTGGTGGGCAACCAGTGCATTGGAGAGCAATGTAGGGATGAACGCCATTGCCCAATGGGCTTCGACAAAGAACAACCTGTTGCCGCAAGGATTGGGTACGGGGAGTTTGTACACGAACAATTTACCGGCACCTCATCGGGTGGCAGGTGGTCAATTACAATTGATCGACCATATTCAAAAATCTTGGGATCTCAGCGCGTTATCTTAAACTGACATGCGTAAAGAGAAGAATACTGAGCGTCCTGGAGCGGCGATACCGCTCGCATACGGGCGGTAGCGTACATTCATCAGATTCTCAAGTCCCACGCGAATCAAGATGTTTTTCGAGAAGTGATAGGAGCCGTGGATGTTGATGGTGTACCAAGAAGGTGAGTAAGGTAGGCCTTCGTCGTTGATGGCGTACATGTGCAGTTTGTCTTTTTCGGAGAATGGCATGTCTTCTGCATCTACGGAACCGTTGTACCTTAAAATCACATTCGTTCTGAACTTATGTTTACTGTAGCTCAAAGTCGAGGTGGCATTGAAGGGGTTCGCATGACGTAGAGGGTTACCTTGGCTATCTATGCCGATCGGGTGTGCCCAGTGCAAGAGCCAGTGGAGGTTTTTGGAGATATCCGAGCGAACGCCGAACTGGTAGCCCCAAATCCGAGCGTAGTCGATGTTTTGCACGGCTAGTACTTGAGAGAGCTGTCCTTCGTAAAACACGCTGTCCCGGCCGCCAAAGTCGAACGGTGCTCGTTCCATGGCTTCATCTAGGTAGCTATAGTAGAAGCTCGCGTCCAAAGCCCAACGGTCTCCGAGCTTTTGCTTCATACCCATTTCGACACTGTACAATCGCTCTTCGTGGAGATCGGGGTTGGGAATGATTAACGCCCCAGGTTGTGAATCAAATACTTTGCTCGCATCATCGATGTTAGGAGCACGGAATCCAGTACTTAGGTTGAGAAAATATTTGAACGTTTGGCGGAAATAAGTGAGGCCTAATTCGGCTGACGGTGCGAGGAATTGGAGGTAGGTATCTTGTACAAAGCCATTGAATGAGATAGGGGTAAACAATTTTACGCCGTTGAGTCGAATGCCACCACTGGCACTGAGTCTATCGCTTAGGTCGGAGTGGAGCATGGCATATCCGGAGGTGCTTTGCCAAAGGCTGCCGTCGGCGTAGCGCGTTTGTGCGGGCCAGGTGTTATCTGGAACAAGCTCGTGGTACTTCCATGCGGTGCTGGTCAGATTGTTTTGGATATATTCGGCCCCGTAGACAAGTTTGGAGTGTGTGCCTAATTTTTTACTAGCCTCCAAGTTGAATTGGCCAATGTAGACCTGCTCTCGCTGCACCTTACTTTCTAAATTTTTGAGCTTTCGCACATCTCGGCTTTCTTCGTAATATTGCCCGGCCACTGTAACCTTAATCCAATCTGAGAAGCGTGTGTTGGTGCGGTTTTCCAAGGCGATGTAGCCTAGGGACCAAATCTGAGGTCCGTAGTTCCATTTCGCATACTTGGGCATATCTCCATTCATTTCCATCATTCGGTCATAACGCGAGATGTCCGTGGTGATGCTTCCGTGAAGGCCTGCTTTAATTTCGGTACGCGGGGAGATTCGGATTTTGAATTTGTTAGTGAAATTTCGCTGGTCGTAGCCAGTGTTAGCTTGGATATACGGGTTTTCGTTGACCAAGATGGTGTCGAGGTTTCCGAAGCGGGCGGTATAGAAGTTCGAAAAGGTGTTATCTAGGTGGGATTCGGGCGTCCATCCAAGGACATTTTTACCCATGCGGACATTTTGGTACTGTGAGAAGGTAATGGAGGTCATTCCGGCCCAATTCAATCCTCCGTAGTTTATTCGGAAATTCGGTCGACGGGCTAATTGGCTACTTTGATTCGATAATGTGAAGACTAAACTCTGCAATACCTCTGTGGAATCGCCATAATGTGCTTCATAGGTATTGATGTTCATCACACCACCCATAGCGTCCGAGCCGTTCAATACGCTACCAGGCCCTAGGCTAATCTCAAGGTTAGCGATAGATTCGGGATCTAAGCTGATTACATTGTGGACGTTACCGGCCCGGAAGATGGCATTGTTCATGCGGATGCCGTCAACGGTTAGCAGCACTCGCGAGGTACTCATCCCTCGAATCATGGGCGACCCGCCACCGCTTTGGCTCTTTTGAATGAAGATATTCGGGTCTATGCTTAGGGCATCGGCAGCATTAGCTTGGTATTGCTCGTCCATGCGTTTCGAATCGATGGTACGGACTTCCTTGGCGGTGCGCTGGTAATCCTGTTTGATTCGGTTCGCTTTGATCACGACCTCTTGAATGTTGAGAACGCTTTCGTGGAGGTAAATGTTGTATTCAAGGGTGCCCAATTCTAATCTGGACACAAAAGCAGGGGAGTAGCTGGTGTGGTAGAATCCGATGAGGTCCCCGGGTGCGCCATCTGGTAGGAGTAATCTCCCCAATGGCCCAGTCTCTCCCACGAAAGTCTGGTTGATCATGACCGAAACCCCTTCAATAGGCTCGTGGCTCTGGTCTGTCATTACCGTGACCCACCTTAAACTTTCTACACTCGTAGCTTTTCCTGACAAGGAAAAAACCAACACGATGGTGTATATTGAAATGATTTTGAATCGGATCATAGTGCGCACACTTACGCAAGAACTATACCGAATTTACACATTTTTGATGCCTACCACATTTATTTGGAATAACCAGTGCTTTTCGCCAGAAGAACTTGTTGATTTACAAGAGGTTCCGTTCCATGTTGCGGGGGTTCAAAAGGTGGTGAAATTTTGGCTTTCCGACGCTGAATTTCTACCGATATCCACCAGTGGAAGTACGGGGGTGCCTAAAGTTTGGCATCACCCCAAAGTGAGATTGGCGCAAAGTGCACGAGCTACGCTGGAACATTTTGATTTGGCCCCAGGCGCGGTGGCGGTTTTAGGCCTTCCTGCGGACCGTATTGGTGGGGCCATGATGGTGGTCCGGGCCTTGGTTGGGGGGTTGGAACTACATTTGGTGGAACCCAAAATATCCTTGGACCTCCCTAGAACCATCATTGATTTTATTCCACTGACAGTTCCGCAATTTCAAAGTTTGCTTTGGCAAGAGGGAATAAAAAAAGTGTTGCTTGGAGGCAGTACCGCTCCTGTGGCGCACTGTCCTGAGGGTACCGAAGTATATGTTGGATATGGGATGACAGAAACGGCCTCTCATGTGGCGGTTCGTGCGTTAAATGAAAAAGTATATCGAGCGGTGGGTAGTACGCGCTTTTCAGTGAATGCGGAAGGTGCTTTGGTGTTGCGTTCACCGCATTTGGGCATAAAAGAATTGGTGACAAAAGATGCTGCTATCCTGCATAATGATAGTGAGTTTAACATAGAAGGACGCTTGGATTTTGTCATCAATTCTGGTGGTATTAAGATTCATCCAGAGCAATGGGAACAGGCTCTCGCAGATGAAGGCATTAGTGCCGCCATAGCGCCAATAGAAGATGAGGTATTCGGCCAATTACCTGTGCTCATCCTATCTAACCTAGGTCAGATAGAGCAGATTAGAGCACTTCTGAATCAGTGGCCTAAAAACCAACGCCCCAAGCATTACCTGTTACTTTCAGAGTGGCCGGAGGTCGACGGAGGCAAGCTCGATCGTAGAGGCCTTATCCTTTGGGTCAAATCACATCGGGATCGCCTTTGCCCGATCTGAGCAGGGTAGGCACCTCACCGCTTAAATCAATAACTGTGGACGGGATGTTGTCTCCCCAACCGCCATCGATGATAAAATCCACCTTGCCAGCATATTCCGCGACGATTTCATCCGGATTTGTGTGGTATTGTAAAATATCGTCATCGTGGTGTAAAGAAGCCGAGGCGAGCGGACGTCCCAAGCGTTCGGCCAAGGCTAATACGATGGGATTGTCCGGAATTCGTACTCCTATGGTACTTCGCTTTTGGCCGAGCTTGCGGGCGAGATTAATATTGGCTTCCAGTACCAAGGTATAGGGCCCTGGCAGACATTTCTTCACCAGTTTAAAAGTGGGGCCGTCCAAACTTTGCGTGTATTCTGAAACCTGAGAAATGCTGGTAAAAAGAAAGCTGAACTCTGCTTCCGTAATGGATTCTCCTTTGATTTTAGCTAATTTATCCAAGGCCTTGGGATGCTGAAAATCCCCTGCAATGGCATAGACTGAATCAGTAGGAATGATGGCGACATCACCTTTTTCAAAGCGAGCCACACACTCTCGAACAGTACTCATATTTAGACTAAAAGGGAAGAGGGTGTATACCATGGGGCAAGAGAATTTCAACTACAAAAAGGTAGAAAAAAGCCCCGCATTCTTGCAGGGCTTAGGGTCAAAAATTTGAGTTAAGTTTATTTGTTTGCTTTGGCATGATCTGCTAAGAATTTCGCTAAACCAATATCTGTCAATGGGTGTTTTAACAATGCTTCCATTGCGCTTAATGGACCTGTCATTACATCTGCACCGATCTGCGCACATTCGATGATGTGCATCGGGTGACGTACTGAAGCAGCCAAGATTTCAGTTCCGAAATCATAGTTATCGAAGATCACACGGATGCTCGCGATCAAATCTAAACCGTCGGTAGAAATGTCGTCTAAACGGCCGATGAATGGGCTAATGTAGGTAGCGCCGGCTTTGGCTGCCATTAAAGCTTGGCCTGCAGAGAAGATTAAGGTACAGTTTGTCTTTATGCTTTTGCTTGAGAAGTGCTTTAACGCCTTAACGCCGTCCTTAATCATAGGGATTTTTACGACGATTTTCTCATCGATAGCGGCCAATTCTTC
>MDSZ01270263.1_pt1 | contig 11294 bp, 13 predicted proteins | sample 811201 | NCBI WGS metagenome assembly MDSZ01 (sample SAMN05326647, study PRJNA326480) | marine metagenome | isolation source: seawater | place: Indian Ocean: North | collected 2010 | reverse complement strand
ATAAATATTAACTTTTTCATATTAATTATTTACAGGAAGTGAAATTCCAACCATAATTGGCGAATAGGCTATAATTGGGACATTGTATCTGACTATTACTCCTTGTACTTGTATCCTATATTTAGCGGTTATATTCAATGGCCTATTGAAAATTTTTAAATCAGTAGGGAATTCTAAATTTGATCCTAACGAAATAACCCAATTACTCTTCATGGTAATGGCTCTTGACACATATTGATTGCCATCCCAATAAAAGCTTTGCATGTTTAAAAAAGATATAAAATAACCTCCACCCATTACTAATGGACTAAGATAAAATCGATCTAAAGCTTTAATTTTAAAGTTGAGCTCTGAATATAGTTGTATGACACTTTGAAAACTTTTATGATAAAAAAATCCCGCTATAAAATCTTGTCTTAATTGCAGTTTATTGTGTTTATTCCATTGAGTGCTTAGTGTGCCATTTATCCCGGGATGAATGACTCTCAAAGAAGGAGTTAAAAGACTTGCGGTGTTCTGAGTAAAATTAAATTCTAAATTAGATTTTTTAAAAACTGGTTTCTTAGTTGCTTTTGAATCTTGAGAATAGAATTCAGTATTTACAAGAACAATTATTAATATTAGTAAGCGTAATTTCAAATAGAGCTTTTTTATTTAAATAAATCTTTTGGTGTAAAGGTAGCTATTCTGTTTTTAAGAACTTTAGAAGATTCCAGTATCATTTTACTAGCTAAATCTTCCACCCTTAAAGGCTTTGGAGATTTTAATAATCCTACTTTTATTAAAGGAATTTAAAAATTTAATACCGCTTTTCTCTACAGATCTCATTAAATCTAGGTGTCTAATTAATATTGGTGGTTGAAAAATATCAATTTTTTTGAAATTCAACTTTTTTCCAATTTTTCTAAAGACCCTTAATTCTAGGATAGAAAAACAAAGACTTAGCATTTGCTCCTGTCGATGAAACAAGCGAATAGTTAGCAACCCTATTTTCTGAAGCCATTTTTGCAAATTTAAATTGATAAGTATAGTAAATTTCATACTACTGATTTTTTCCGCTAGCATCTTTTTTAGTAATTCCTAAGGCCGAAAAAAGAATATCACACTATGTTAGGTGTTTGTAATCAATCAGTTTATTAAAACAAATTTTTGTGGACTGCTAACTTTTGATTTTTGTGACAGTTCTAACAAAAATGGAGGTAATTTAACTCCTAAAGAACTTAAATATAAAATAGGAGTACTAATACTAAAAAAATAGTCTCCAACGATTAAATAGTTCTATTTGATGATAAAGTAAGGATTTTTACAAAAAAAAGACATACTGTTTTTTTAATGGGGATAGCTACTATAAAACTATTTATAAAGATCAAAGCCTAATAAGAGCAAAAAATCAGATTAAACTGTGTCAATATTTAAAATGAGTGTAGATTAATTACTTCAAAATCCCTAGATTCTAAAATTAGAATCAGACAAATTTATTTTATCTCTAAATTTTGTGACTTTAGTTTCAAAAAAAATAAAATTTATAGTTGATATAATTAATGTTAAAAGAAAATATGTTACAAATAAAAAAATAGCCATATAACCATTGTCTGGCCAGAAAAACTCTTTTATTGTTTGATTTATTATAGAATAGTGAACTAGGTACATTGAATATGAAATTAAACTTACCCATGTAATTAATTTGGTAAAAATATTAGAGTCAAAATTATATCTTAGTGAATAAAAAAATGGAAATAAAAGCGATATAGCAATGCTATTCAAAGTGTCTTTGAAAACAACATTTTCCCAAAATATAAAATTATTTATTGAACTTGAAAATACTGATCTATATACTAAAAATATTAGACCTAAAATTAAACATATATACTTAAAATTAAATTTTAAGAAAACCTTTGGGAAGGTGTTTTTTACCCACGCTAAAATTAAGCCTATTGATATACTGTCCATCCTTAGAATGGTTACTTTTCTTATAAGAACATCATAATTTTTAGGATCAAAATCATTAGAAACAAACTGAATATATTTAAGAACTAAAGATGATAATAAAAGAATAATTGCGCTAAACAGCACTTTATTTTTAACTTTAAAAAAAGAAATAATTAAAATAATTATAGGGCACAATAAGTAAAACCACTCCTCAATTGCAAGGCTCCAAGATTCTGCAAAGAAACCTTCTGAATTTGAATCAAAAAATAGATTTTGAATAAAAAAAAAATATTTGGGTGTATGTGCACTAATTCTTTTAAATAAAAAAAAAGAAAAAAGAATATTTATTAATAAAAATAAATAATAGTTAGGTAAAGTTCGAAACCATCTGTTTTTATAAAAATTAAATATTGTACTTAACTTAACATTTGTAAATTTCTTTAATAAAATTCCTCCAATTAAAAATCCACTTAAAACAAAAAAAAGTTCTACGCCATCTATAAAAAAAAATTTGGAAGAGATTTCTAAAATTGGAATATGCTTAAAAAGCCAACTGCCATGAGAATAGACAACGCTAATTATCGCATAAGACCTTAATAAATCTAGACCAAAATTTCTATCTCTAGTTATATATTTACTTATCAATGGGTTAATATAATATTATTTGAACAACAATATAGAAGATTTTTAATAATCTATTTCTCCAGAATGTAAAGTAGTAACTATTTCATTGGAAGGTGTTTTTCCCATTTGCAACATTTTAGCTGCTAATGTATTAACTGATAAAGGTTTTTGAGATTTTAGAATTCCTATTTTATTAAGTCTATTTAAAATTTTAATTCCAATTTTTTCTCCCTTTCTCTTCAATTCTGGTTGTCTAATTAAAATGGGCGGTTGAAATATGTCAATTTTTTTGAAATTTAATTTTTTCACCGCTTCTTCCAAATCTCCTTTAATTCTATTATAGAAAAACAAGGATTTTGCATTCGCTCCAACTGAAGATACTAAAGACAATTGCCCTACTCCATTTTCAGCAGCTATTTTGGCAAATTTATATTGATAAGTATAGTCAATTTCGTACTGCTGGTCTTTACCGCCAGCTTCTTTTATGGTGGTCCCTAAAGCAGAAAATAATATGTTTCCTTTTATTAGATTTTGGTTTTTTTCTATCTCTTTAAAATCTATCTCATGAATTGTTAATTTTTTGTGATTAATAGTTGGAGCTGTTCTAACAAAAATAGTAACTTGATTAAAATCCTTGTCTTGTAGTAATAATTTAACCAATTCTCTACCTGTGGCTCCTGTAGCTCCAATGACTAATGCATGTATTTTTTTCATTTAAGAATAAAAATAAATTTTTTCAAATTAATATTCTTAATTTAAGTGCATTGAAAAAAATGAGTTAGTATTGATTTTATTAAGATAGCTCTTTGATTTTTTTTGCTGGTACACCACCAACTATAGTATTACTTTTAACATCCTTTGTTACAACACTTCCAGCAGCAACTATTGCCCCATCTCCAATATTTACGCCTTTTAATATAATAGCATTGTAGCCCACCCAAACATCATTTCCTATTTTAATTTTCTTGCCAGGATATTCTTTCAATTTTCTTTTATTTGGACTTAAAAAATGATCATGATCTATAATCTTGACTCCAGGAGTAATTATAGATCGATCTCCAATCTCTAGCCCGTATCTAATTCTGATAAAACACCCTATAAGTTCAACAAAATTACCGACTTTTATTTCTGTATCTTTTTCCATTAGAGAAATAGAAACTGGAGAAATAGAATTTTGATAATTTTTAGAACGTGATGCAATTACACAATTATTGCCTAGCTTAAGATTTCCTTCTCCAAAAATTTGTAATTTCCCAAATAACAAATTACTTTCACCACTATCAATTTTCTTATAATTTAAAATAATCTTAGTTTTTGATATATTAATCTTTTTCTTTATATTTTTAAAATATAATCTCATTAAATTTTTATCTTTTTTCAAAGATAATATGGAATTTTAAATTTAGGAGCAAGTTTTTTAAACCTAGTGACTTTTATAAAGTTGGGTCTTGTTCCTACAAAAATAAGAATTTTGTTCATTTTAGTTAAATATTCTGCATTCTAAAATTATTTTAAAATGCTAATGGTTATAAATTATAGTCCAATGACAAAGCTATATTTTTTATTAAATATTTGGAATAGATTTGTAAGGTGAGAGTGAAACTAATCGTAATTGGTAAAACAAAATTTAAATTCCTATTAGATGGTGAAAATGAATATGAAAAAAGATTAAAGAATTACTGTAAATTTTCAGAACGAATCATTCCAGATATTAAAAATGCTCGTACCCTTTCTAAAAAAGAATTTAAAGAAAAAGAAGGGCGTTTAATTGTAGCTTCTTTAAAAAGTAGTGATTATGTAATATTGTTGGATGACAAAGGAATAAAACTGTCTTCAATTGAATTTCCTGAATTTTTAAATCAAACAATGGTATCAGGTATCAATGAATTAGTATTTGTTGTGGGTGGAGCTTTTGGATTTAGCGAAGAGGTCTATAATAGAGCTAATCATCAAATAAGTTTATCAAAAATGACATTTTCTCACCAAATGGTGCGATTAATATTTAAAGAGCAGTTATATAGAGCTTTCACAATAATAAAGGGAGAGAAGTATCACCATGAATGACGATTTTTACATAAAACTTTAAAAAAATTTGTAGTTATTAAGGCGCCTTTTTCGTTAACATAATCTCCATCTTGTGTGAAATAAGAATCTGGCAGATCTAAATTTGAGAAACCAACATGAGTGTCAAAATAAATAATATCAGACTACAGGACTTATAAATAACAAAACCTTTTTATTGAAGACTTTCAAAATGTTCTATCTAATTAATATTTATTTTTTAATTCTTTTATTAATTTTTTTGATAAAATTTCAGCCCCATTTTTATTGAGGTGATCTCCATCATATAAAAATAACGAGTTCTGATCAAGGTATTTTATTAAGTTGATATGACTAATCTTAGATTTAGATGATATTTCATTGAATTTTCTCTTATAAATTGTTGGGACATTATTGTAATATAACTTAGAAAGGGGAGTGGATAATAAAAATAATTTTATATCACTTTTTTGACATAATTCAATAATTTTGAAAAAATACTTAATGTTTTGTTTTGAGAAATCTCTTAAAGAACCATTTTCATAAAATAACTCACTAACTCTTGCTGTTATTCTTTTAGGCAAGGCCTTAGTTTCAATAAATGTGTTGTTATATCCATCATATAAATGGTTGTTTTGTTGATTAATATTATTTATGTGACAATACAAGCTGTGGTGGACTTTATTAAATAGCTCTAATAATTTTCCTCTATTCCAGAAAATGATTTTTACTTTTTCTAAAGAATTTAGAATAAAAAAATAGTTGTCGGGAAAGAATGTTGATGCTGAACCAAAAAGAAATTTATCATTATTGTCTGATAAATTAGCATAACTAAACCCTAAAAAAATAGTTTTGGGTTGTTGCTGTTTTAAAAAAAATTTTAATTTTTGATAGGTAAAATAATAAGGTTCTGCTAATGAGGAAATGTTTTTTGAAGATGGGATAAGTCTATCATTAACACCTAATGATATATGAGAATCTCCAATAAATAAATAGTCGATTCTTTCTTCTAGCTGATATAACTCTGAATTTTTTGATAAATAATTGTTAACTAATATCAACGCAATGAATGAAAATAGCACAACTATTAAAAGTGGTAAAATATATATTATAAATCTAAATATAAATTTTTTCAAAATTGAAAATAAATAAATTCTTGATCTTTCCCTGTTACAGAATAATAAATTATTAATGACAAAATTAAATAATAGATTAGAAATCTATATTTTCTCTTAATGTTTAAAAATAGTTTTTCAATTGCAAATTGATCTCTTCTTCCAATCCACTCAAATAAAATAAAAAATAAAATTATAAATAAAGTAATTACTAAATCCTGCAGATTTTGAAAATCAGGGAGAGCTAATGCAGTTTCAGAGAATATTCCTCCAATATAAATAAAAGCGTGATTCAAGCTTTCGGCTCTAAAAAATATATACGAAAATAAGACTAATATAAAGGTCATTAATATATTAAAACACTCTATTGTCGATGGAGAAATTCTATTTTCTGCTACTATGCCTTTAGGAGCTTTATTTCCAATAATCAATAGTGTAATTAAAAAATAAATTGCATGAACTAAGCCCCAAAAAATAAACGTCCAGTTAGCTCCATGCCACAAGCCAGACAATAAAAATGTTATAAATATTGAATAAATAATTCCTTTATTTCCATAGTCTCTATACTTAATTGCCAAAGGAGTGAATACATAGTCAGTTAGCCATGAGGTTAATGAAATATGCCAGCGTTTCCAAAATTCTAAAATATTTCTCGAGAAATAAGGGTTTGCGAAGTTTTGTTTTAAGTTAAACCCAAACAATCTTGAAGTGCCAATAGCAATATCTGAATATCCTGAAAAGTCACTATAAATTTGAAATCCAAAAAAGAAAACCCCTAAAATCAAAGAACTACCATTCATTTCCAGTGAATTATTAAATGCCTGATTGGCAAAAACAGCACAATTATCCGCAACAACTATTTTTTTAAATAATCCCCATAATATTTGACGCATGCCATCAACAGCTTTTTTGTATTCAAAAGTTCTTTTACTGTAGAACTGTGGCAGTAAATTAGAAGCTCTTTCAATAGGTCCTGCAACCAATTGTGGAAAAAAACACACAAATGCAGTAAAGGCTATAAAATTTTGTGTAGGTTGTATTTTTTTTTTGTAAACATCAATAGTATAACTTAAGGTTTGAAAGGTGTAAAAGCTAATTCCTACAGGAAGAATAATGTTTAGACTTTTGTTATTAATATGCATCCCAAACAAACTAAAGGCATTTACAAAATTTTCTAAAAAAAAATTATAATATTTAAAAAAGCCTAAAAAGCCAAGATTTATAATAATACTTGTCCATAATAATAATCTCCTTTTAAATTGTGTATCCTCAGTTCTTAGTTTTTGCCCAACAAAATAATCGACAACTGTACTAAAAATGATTAATGATAAGAATCTCCAATCCCACCAACCGTAGAAGAAATAACTTGCTATAACAATTAAAGTATTTTGGTACTTCAGATTTCTTTTAGCAACAAACCAATATATCATGAATACAATTGGAAGAAATATTGCAAAGTCTAAAGAGTTAAATAACATTAGACGATTATTTTAAATTTTCCGCGCAATTGATAACTAAATCTAAGCCATTAATTTGTAGAGAACATTTAATTAAAAAATCAACAGCTTCAGCAACTTCCGTTGTTGTTAAGATTTTTTTTAGAGGGTGTTTGTTAATAATTTGGTCAACAATTCTGTCATCTATATCAGAAGTTAATTTTGTTTGCATAAGTCCAGGAGAAACTGTATTAGATGTGATATTAAATTTTTTATTTTCATTTGCCCATGACTTTGTTAAGGATTTAAGATAAGCTTTATTTGCTACATAAGAAGATGCTCCAATAGGAGGAGAGTTAATTAAAAATGAAGTTAAAATTGTTATTATCCTTCCTTTTTTTTGCTTTTTAAAATAAGAAATTGAAGATTGTGTTATTAAAATTGTAGGAATAACATTAGTTAAGAAATCATTTGAAAAATCATCAATATGATTTTTATGAAAGTATTTATTAATTGCATTTCCTGAGTATGCATTATTAATTAAAACATCAAGTTTTAGTTCTTTAATTGTATTGCAAAGAGAGTTAACTGAATCTAAATTTTTAAAATCACATTTTATTGCTTTAGAGTTAGAGAAATTAGAAGAAATCTTATCAGCATTTTCTTTAGAGCCGAAATAAGTAAAGTAAACTAAATTGTTTTTATTACTAAGTAATTTTTTTGTTATTGATTCACCTAAACCTGATGCTCCACCAGTAACTAAAATATTCATTTAAATAAGTTTTTTAATTTGAAATTTTCCTTTTGCAGCTGTAATATTTTTCTGATTAATGAATTTAAATTTGAAGTTTATAACATTTACAGATTCATAAATTTCAAAAACTGAAACATTGAGCTGTAAAATGTCATTTAAATAAACTGGATTTTTAAATTTAATATCTTGAGAAAGAATAACTATTTCTTTAACAGGTAATTCTTCACCAATAAAATATGATATGAATCCATCATAAATATCTTTAGACAATATAAATTCAGAATTAAAAGTGTCACCCAACTTAAACTTAAACATTAAACACCTTTTTCTTGCATATTAATAATCATTTCACCAACATCTTTCCATGATTGAATCTCTTCTGAAGTAAAACGAATTTTAAAATGTTTTTCAATGGCAACGACTAGGTGAATATGATTAAGTGAATCCCAATCATCAACATCATCAGATGTGGTGGATTCTGATATTACTATATCTTCATCATCAAGAACATCCATAAAAATAATATTTATTTCTTTTATTATTTGTTCTTTATTTTTCATTTTTTTCAACTTTAATATGTGTTTTTAATTCATTATAACTACTTAAATTAAGTGTCCAATTATTATCTTTTTTTTCAAACCCTAAATCAGAATAATGATTTTTAACTAAATTGTTTTTTTGCGTTTCGATATATTCTCCAACGATAAATTTATAGTTATTTTTTTTGCCAAAATTAGCTATATAATTTAATGTAAATTTTTCCATACCTCTTTTTAATACTCTACAACTCATTAACCAAGTTTCTATAAATAATGTCTCATCACTAATTTGCTCCAATACTAAAACACATATAAGACCATGTTCACCAAACTTGTCTTTAATATCAAAAGTAAATCCAAAATGTTTATCTGAATCAATAATGCTGTAAACATCTTCCTCAGTGTATCTTATTGTTCTTAGATTAAATTGATTAGAGCGTTGAGATAATTGACTTATTCTTGGAGTATTGAAATTATTAAATGCTAAAATGTTAGAAGTCATATTAAGACTTTTTAAGAAATCAGCTTCATTAGTATATTTTTTTTTTGAAGCCACTCTTTTATTTTCAATCTGATATTTTTTAGTTCTTTCAGAATCTTCATTTGAAAAAGAAGTAGTTTCAAAAAGGTTTTGACTATACAAATATTCAAGGTATTCAGCTGGGTCTTCTGGCATTTCAGGGACACAAACATCAGGTAAATTTTCTCTGACTATGTTTCTTTCAAAAGGATTATCATCAATAAAAACCATTGAGTCAAATCCAATATTTAAAACTTTCTGAATATGTCTTATGTTATCTGCCTTATTATCCCAATTTGCAACAAAAACAGAAATGTCTTCCAGTTTCAAAACCATGTCTGGATGCTTTTTAAAAGGCTCTAGAGCAACATTTTCTGTGTTTTTACTACAAATGGCAATAATTATTCCTCTTGCTTTCAGTTTTTTAACCCACAATTGAAATTCTGTAAATGCTTTTCCAATTCCGAGATTGCCTATTTGGATTTTTTCAACTCCGTCATCCCCGATAATTCCACCCCATGTAGTGTTATCTAAATCAAGGATTATACACTTGTTAAATCTTCCGTTTAATGCTTTAATAATGTCAAGAGTCTTTTTTGCTATAATCGGCACTGAATCAAGGCTTAACACCATTGAGTTGTTTATGTAACTTGAGGGATGAAATAAATTTACTTTGCCAATTTGATTTTGAATTGATGATAAGTCGCAAATGTAAAAGTTAGATTCATTGATTGAAAAATTCATCAATAAATAGTTTATTTTTCTTATCTGAAATATGAATGAAGATTCAACCTTATTTCCATAACTACCAAAAACAAAGTCATTAATTTCTGTATAGTTATAAAAAATAATTTTAGAGCTAATATTTTCAGAAAGTACAGAATAAATGTTTTTAATATCATTAATATGATTGTCAGCAAAAGACTTTAATTCATTTTGGTTTTTTGAATTATATTGTTGAAGCAATTTATGTGAACATTGAAATATAACAAGAAAATCAGGATCAAACTTATATAAATCAGACTGAAGATTAAAAACCTGTAATTCTATTTGGTCGTAATCTGCTTCTAAGATTTGAAGATTTAGTTCATATTCATATCCAAGACCTTTAATTGCCATATTAAGAAATTGTGTAGAACTATCCCCCAAAATAGCTAATTTAAAAACCTTAAAGCTTGATGAATCTTTTTTAAGATTTTTTTTTATATGAGAGAATGAAATTTTATTTACCATAAAATTTAAATATCACAAAAAGTTAATTGTTTTTAACCAATCTTTATTATCATAATACCATTCTACTGTTTTTTCCAAACCTTTGTCCAAAGAAATTGTAGGTTGCCAGTTCAAAAGTTGGCCAGCTTTAGAAATGTCTGCCCAGGTAGAATCTACGTCAGCAGAATGAAATGGTTTTGGATTTAATTCTGCTTTTTTACTAAGTAAATTTTCAATCTTAGAAATAAGCAAATTAATTGCAATGGGGTTTTTGCCTCCACCTAAGTTTATAATTTCATAGCCCACCTGTTTCTTAGTGGCTGCTAAAGTTCCAATAGCTATATCGTCAACATACGTAAAATCTCTAGATTGAGAGCCATCTCCATATAAGACAATTGGTTTTCCTTCATCTATCCATTTAATAAACCTTAAGACGCTCATATCTGGTCTTCCAGCTGGACCATAAACAGTAAAGTATCTAACGATGCTTACGTCAATGTTGAATTGATGATGGTAAGTGTATGCAATTAATTCTGCTGCTTTTTTTGAAGCGGCATATGGTGAAATAGGTTGATTGACACTTGAGTCCTCTCGATAAGGCATTTTGGATCCTGCATATATAGAAGAGGTTGATGCCATTACGTATTTTTTAACATTATAATCTCTCATTAAATCCAACAAATTTAAACTGCCAGTATAATTTGTACTTGCGTAAATGAAAGGGTTTTTTAAACTGAACCTAACACCTGCTCTTGCAGCAAGATTGATCACAGCGTCTATTTGATTTGTTTTAAAAACATTTTCAAGAATTTCTTTATCTTCAATATCGCCCTTAATAAAAGTGAAATTTTTATGTTTTTTTAGCTCTCCTAGTCTATTAGTTTTAATAATTGGTGAATAGTAATTATTCATATTATCTATACCAATAATTTTAGCACCATTATCCAAAGCAAATTGCGCAGTTTTAGCACCAATAAAACCCGCAACTCCTGTTATAAGATATAACATATTATTTAGTTAGTTAATTCTTTGTAAATATTACTATAAAAATTGATTCCTTTATCTATATGATAATATTCTTTAGCTGCAGATCTAAGATTCTCAATATTTGCTTTAGAGAACACT
>MDSZ01218074.1_pt1 | contig 11294 bp, 10 predicted proteins | sample 811201 | NCBI WGS metagenome assembly MDSZ01 (sample SAMN05326647, study PRJNA326480) | marine metagenome | isolation source: seawater | place: Indian Ocean: North | collected 2010 | reverse complement strand
TGAATATCCCATTTTGCTTTTTTAATAGAGTAAACTTTTCCTTTTATTTCATTAGACTGACTTTCAGTTAAACCAGCATCAAGCACACATATTGATATATCTTTGCTTTCTTGATGTTTTTTAATCGAATCAATAAGTTCTTTTAATAATTCAAAGTAATTTGAGTCTGCTAAAGTAACTATGGCTTTTGTTTTCATCTTTTTAGTTTTTTTCTAACCACTCTTTATAAAGGTTTTTATTTTTTACTAAAAAACTTGGTAAAAATTTATCATTTACTATTTCTAAATCTATATTTGAATTCCATTTATCAGTTTTGCTTTTGTCAGCAAAATGATCGTAAAAAACTTTTTTATTTTTTATTTTTTCTTCTAAGTTGCTAATATTAAGACCGCTATTTTCATATTCAAGATGATGTGCAAAATTCGACATTTTAAAATGTATATCTTTAGGTTTTTTTATATTTGTGAAATGCCACCCTCCCTCATGTACAAAATTTAAATTTCTATATTTCTTAGTAGAAAACAAAGTATCCAATCTCCAAAAATTATAATTTTTAGGCTTTATATTTCTCAACCATTGTGGCGAATTTAAGTATTTTTTTTTACATGCTCTAGTTCCATACCAGGTAAAATTGGGGTAAATGAGATTGAACTTATAAAAAAACATTTTTTGGCAAAAAATATTAATACTTTTAATTTTATTAAATTTTTCTAAATTTGGTATTTCATCAAGATCACTTATAAAAATAAGATCATTTTCATCAAACATTTGTATTTTTTGCATTAAATAATTTCTTTGAAATATGTCTCTTGTAATTGAATTATGTAAAATATTTGAAGTTTCATCTTTACCTGTATTTTTTAAGTTGGGAGGTTTCTTTTCTAAGACTGTATAAACAATTTTATCTTCAAATTTTTTATATTTTTTAATATCGAAATTAAGTTTTTTTTCAATACCTTTGTGGTTGTACGTGGCTTCGCAGATCACAAATTTATTTACATATTTATTCATTATATTTAATCGAAGATCTAAAAGCATATCTTCATCAAAATACATGAAACAATCTATAATTTTCATAAACTGCTAATCAACGATCCATTTTTTATATTTTTCTAAATTATTTTGTAAATAAATAGGCAGTTCCTTTATGTCTGTAACTACCAGATTTTCTGTATCATTAAATTTATCAGTCTTCATATCACTTTTTAAATTATAAATTGTTTTTTTTTCTTTTATTCTTTTTTCAATATTTTTTGAGCCGAGAGGATTTAAATCGTACTCTCGATGATGCAGATAAGTTGTCATTTTTTTATCAATTTCTTCCGGAGTTTTCATGTTAGAAAAATGCCAACCACCTTTTTTTACAAAATGTATATCGCTGTATTTAGTTTTAGAAAACAAAGTATCAAGCCGCCATGTTGGATAATTTTTACTTTTAATATTTCTTAACCATTGAGGTGATTTTAAGTAATTCATTTTACACGCTCTTGTTCCATACCATTGAAATGACTCTAATTTTAAATTTAATTTATAGTAGAAAAAATCTTGATTAAATAAGATAATTTTATTTTTAATATCTTTGAAATTATTATTTTCTAAATTTGGTATTTCATCAACGTCAGATACTATTATTAAGTCAGCTGGTGAGGCTTCGGTTAAGCCTTTCATAATCATATTTCTTTGCAAATTTTCTCTTTTTGCTGCGTTTAAAATATATTTTGAATTTTTTTCGTCTTCCGTATCATTTTCATTTAATGATAAAAGGCTATCAGGCTCCTTTTCCATAACTATATAAGAAATTTTATCTTTAAATTTTTTATATTTGTCTAAATCAAATAATAATTTTCTTCTTTCTCCACTGTGTGTATATGTGCTTTCAACAATAATAAACTTATCTACAAACTCATTCAAATAATTTAGACGAAAATCTAATATCATATCTTCGTCATAATACATAAAGCAGTCAAAAATTTTCATTTCAAATTAGTCTTTGATTAATAGTTTTTTGAAAATTAAAAAAAAAGATATTAACTCAATTTTTCCAATAATCATAAATATAATAAGAAAAATTTTGGAGTTTACTAACAAGTTACTAAAGTCGATATTGTCTAAATCATACATTGTTGATGTTGTTGTATTGGTAAGTGTTAAAACTGATAATTTAAAAGAATTTTCAAATCCAATATTATCTAGCAATAAGATTCCAGATAAAATAAATAAACTGATAAAAAATGAAATAAAAATAAAAAAGGATAGCTTTATATTTCCATCATTTATTTTTTGTTCTGAAAATAGTATGTTTTGATTAAAAACGTTATTTGGCTTAACCAGTCTTAAAATTTCAATAAAGCTTGCTTTTAAAAGAATATAAATTCTTAAAAATTTTATCCCTGAGGTGTTAGAGATAATTGAACCACCTATTATTGTAAGAAATAGGAAAAAAAGAGATAAGTTTCCTATATTATATTCCATGCTCAAACCCGAGGTTCCAATACTGCTTAAAATAATCATAAGAGTGTCTAAAATTTCTAACTCTTTTTTAGTAAGAATTAAAATAGTTGAAAGTGCCAATATTAATAAAATTATTAAAAGGTCCTCATAGTGGCTCTTTAAAAATCTGTTTTTAGAAAATGAATTATAAACAAAGAACACATTTAAAATAGAAATTAAAAAAGATATTACTAAAAAAAATTCTTGAAGATTTGTTCTGATAATTTGATTTAAAGTATTAGTGGGTAAAAATCCACCTGCAGATATTAATGTCATTGAAAGGTTTAATCCGTTAAAAAGTCTCACATTTGAAAAAATAAAGAATGTAAAAATAAGGCCAGTTAATAAAACGTATAAGAGTAATATTCTTAAAGAAATTTTTTCAATATTCGCTTCGGGATTTAAACTTTTGTCACTAAAAACTAATTCAGTTAATTTATAATTAAATTGTGAGTTTGAAAAAAAAAGTACTAAAAAAATAAGGAAATATAAACCACCTATCCACTGTGAAGAGGATCGCCAGATAATTAAAGTTGGATCGAGATATTTAATATTCTCAAAAATTGAAAAACCAGTTCCGGTAACACCAGAAAATGACTCGAAAACTGAATTAATAAATGTAATTTGATAATTGCTTAAATAATAAGGTATTGAAATCAAAAATGATGTTATTGAATAGATTAATATCACAAGAAAAACTTGCTCGTAAAAATTAATTTTTTTTATGGCTTTACGACCAAAAAAGTAAAAAAAGAACCCTGCGATTGAAGAAATGATTAAAGTAATGATGTATGAGTCAAAATTTAAAAAATAATCAAAATAAGATGAATATATAATATTTATAAAAGCTAAAAAACTAATTGGGAAACAAAATAAACCAAGATAATAACAAATACCTTTATAATTCATTTTAAACTGACGAAACACTAAAAATCTTTTCTACCTCATTTATATGCTCTCTTTTTGCAAGGAAGACTACTAAATCATCTTTTTCAAAAGCATCATTTGATCTTGGAATGATAACTTTATCTTTTCTTACTATCGCACCAATTCTTATATGCTCAGGCAAATCAGAGTCTTTAATAGTTTTATTTAATAAATCAGATTTTTCAGAAATTTCAGCTTCAATGAACTCATATTCACCATCTAATAAAGAATAAACTGTTTCGATTGTTCCTTTATGGACATGCTCCATTATTCTTGAAACTGTAGTCATTCGTGGATCAACCAAATCATCAATATTCAAAGAGCTCTGTAATAGGTTGTAATTAGTTTTATTAACAATAGCTATAGTTCTTTTTTTTGAACCGGTTTTCTCAGCTAAAACACAGGCCATAATATTATTTTCATCATCATTTGTGAGCGCAAGAACAGTTTCTGACTCTTCAATGTTAGCCTCTTTTAATATTTCCTCATCTAAAGCATCCCCGTTAATAACAATCGATGAAGATAGTTCGCTAGCTATTTCTTCAGCACGCTGTTTGTCTTTTTCAATTATTTTAACTCGAGTGTCTTTAAAATTTTTTTCAAGAAGTTTCGCTAAATTTAAACCAATGTTACCGCCGCCTATAATTAGAATTTTTTTTGCTATTTTTTCCTCATGACCAAAAGCTTTTAATAATGGATTGAGTTGTTCGCTGCTTACAACTAAATAAACATTATCTCCTTCAACTAATTTGTCATTTTTTTTTAAAAATGAAAATTTATCCTTTCTAACTGCCCCCAAGATATTTGATTTAAAGTCTGGAAATTTTTCTGTAAGATTTTTAAGCGGTGTATTAATAATAGGACAATTTTTTTCAATAGCAATTTCAAGCATCTTTACTTTATTATTAGCAAAAGGAACACAATCAAGAGCCCCGGGTGCTTCTAATCTTCTATATAGAGATTTTGCTACTTCCATTTCTGGAGAAATTATTACATCTATTGGAATGTTTGATTTGTTGTAAAGTTTACTCCACTTTCCCTCTAAAAACTCTTTTGATCTTATTCTAGCGATTTTTTTTGATATATTAAATAAAGAACTGGCTAATTGACAAACTATCATATTGGTTTCATCATTTCTTGTGACAGCAATAATCATGTCGGCTTTATCAGCACCAGCGTTTTCTAACACTGATGGAAGTGTAGCTCTTCCAACAATACCTTTTACATCTTGAGTGTCGTTAATTTTTTTAATATCTTCAGAAGACTGATCAATCACCGAAATTGAGTGTCCTTGTGCCGCTAATTGTTTGCTAATTGAAAAGCCAACCTTACCGGCTCCACAAATAATTACATTCATTCTTAGTTAATACCTTTTATTCCTAATGATTTAAGTTTTCTATGTAATGCAGATCTTTCCATGCCAATATGTTCTGCGGTCTTTGAAATATTACCGTGGTTTTTTTGAAGTTGATTAAGCAAGTATTTTTTTTCAAACTTTTCTCTAGCTTCTTTTAAAGGATAAGACATTGCATTATTTAAATCACTTGAGATTAGATTTGAAGTTGGGCTTTGGGATAAAATATCACTTAAGATTTTATTTACATCCGCTTGGTTTTCGTTAACTGACAAGATTGTCACCCTTTCTATCAGATTTCTTAGTTCTCTAATATTTCCTGGCCAACTATATGTAAATAATAAATCATTTTTAGCATCTATTTTAGCTTCTGAAACTCCATTTAAATCTGATAGTTTTTTTTTAAAGTAATCAACGAGTAAGGGAATGTCCTCTGTTCTTTCTTTAAGCGAAGGCAAGTTTATTGGAACAACATTAAGTCTGTGAAAAAGATCCTCTCTAAAATGTCCTTTTTCCACTAAATTATTTAAATCTTTTGAAGAAGAAGAGATTATACGAATATTTACATTTATATCTTTTGATCCATTTACTCTTTTAAATTTTTGGTCAATCAAAACTCTTAAAATGCTAGCTTGAGTTTCAATTGGTACTTCTGAAACTTCATCAATTAACAACGTTCCTCTATTAGCTTTTTCTAAAATACCATATGATATAGAGCCATCTTCTAATTCTTCTCCGAATAGTTCTTTTTCATATTTTTTTTCTTTTAATAAAGCTCCATTTAATACAACAAACGGAAATTTGTGCCTTGTGGAATTTTTATGAATTTTACGTGCTACAAGTTCTTTACCTGAACCAGTAGGGCCAGTTATTAAAACACGACTTTCAGCAGAAGACAGCTTTTCAATTATTTTCTTAACTTTTAAAATTGATGGACTTTTTCCAATAAAGTCGAAGGAATGAAAAAGTTTTCTCTCAAGAACATCTCTCTCTTGTTTTAAAATTGAGCTTTCTAAACCTCTTTTGACATAATTCAGTATTTTTTCAGTAGAAAAAGGCTTTTCAACAAATTCATAAGCTCCTAACCTTATGGCATCTACAGCAAGTTGCACATTTGCATGTCCAGATATCATAATAACAGGAATATTCTTATCAATTTTTACAAGTAATTTTAAAAGTTCAATACCGTCTCTATCGCCTTTATCTAATTTAATATCAATAATTGCTAGGTCAGGGGTTTTTTTCTTTATTTCGAAAACGGCCTGATCATAATTAGCTGCAGATCTAATGTTATAGTCCTTTTCTTTTAATATATTACATATTAAAAATCTTATGTCTGAATTATCATCTACAACTAAAATTTCGCTTTTCATAAATTAATGGGCAATGTTATAGTTACTATTAATCCCTCGTAATTTTTTTTATTAATTAAAGATATTTCACCGGAATGTTCATTTATAATTTTGCTTACAATTGGTAAACCCAACCCTGTACCACTTTTCTTTGTTGTAAAATATGGAGTCATTACTTTTTTTGTATCTCTAATACCAGTGCCATTGTCAGTCAACTGAATGAATATATAGTCATTATTTTTATTGATTTCTATATCAATTTTTCCTGAGAAATCTGGGTTTTTTGCTTTTTTTTCAATAAAAGACTCCTCAGAATTCTTTATAAGGTTGATAAACACTCTATAGATTTGCTCCTCATCAACTAAGGTAGAAATATTTTTATTTTTAAATTTTAATGAAATGTGATTTTTTGATGACATTTTAATAAAGTCGACAGCCCTTTTTGCTATTGATATAACATTTATTTTTTTCATAATTGGACTTGGCATCCTTGCAAAGCTCGAGAATTCATTGGTCAAATTTTCTATATCTTTAATTTGCCTGCTAATTGTTTTTAAATAATTAACAAAATTATTTTTGTCTTTTAAGATTTGATTAGAATATTTCTCATTTAATCTATCAATAGACAACTGTATTGGCGTTAAGGGATTTTTAATCTCATGAGCTAATTTTCGCGCAACAGTTTCCCATGCTGAATACCTTTCAGCAGCTAAAAGTTTCTCTTGTTGTTTTTTTAATTTTTCAATCATGTTATTAAAATTTTTATTTAACATTTTAAACTCATCATCAGTCTCGTAGTTTGGAACTTTAACATTAAGTTCTCCCTTACTTATATTTTCCGAAGCGGTAATCAGATTAACTATTGGTCTTGTAAGTCTGCCAGCAAATGAAATCGCAATAACAGTTGAAAGAAATAATAATAATGTGACAACTATAATATAAATAATGGCAAAAGTAATTTTTAATCCAGTTTGCCTATTTTCAACGGAATAATAAAAATCTACAGCTTCCTCTGTTTGATTTAAATAGTTTAAAATATTTGCGTCTATATTCCTTGAAATATAAAGATACGTATCTATTAAATTATTTAATTTTATTATAGCTGATGTTGAATTTTCAAACTCTGCTAAAATTACAGGCAAGCCCTCTAATGCTTTATTGAAGTCATCTTCCGAAGGAACAACAAAATTATTTTGTGACTTTTCTGTATCTGAAAAAATAATATTACCTGAGCTGTCAATTAAATACACGTCGTCAACTCTTCTTAATAATTTTTCTGATCTAATTATATCGTTAAATCTTCTTTGATTGGAATAGTAAAGCGCAGATGCTCTATTGATACCAGCGCTCATTAAAAAGACATCAGCTTTAATTGATAATTTACTTTCTTGAAGATAGTTTTGGGCTACATCATAAGAATTATTTACCGCTTGGGTAATTTTATCATTAAAAAAATTTTGAATTCCAAAACTGAATAGAAAGAGAGAAAAAATAGCAATTAATAAAGAGGGTATAAATGTAAATAATGAGAATAAAGAAATATATTTAATATTAGTTTGTGCACCTGTCTTATTTCTTTTTCCAGCTGAGTATAGGCGAAACGCATTTTTAAATATTAGAGAAAAAAAGATAGTTAACAACAAAACATCAATAACTAAAAGAATTTGTAAATTTTTCTCTGTTAATGATATAAATCCTTGATTTATAAAAGTTTGAAAAGTAACTATTCCGAGTGATATGCATAAAATTGACGAAATGATTATCCAATTTAGCCCTTTTATAATTTTAAACATTTTAAATAATTTTTAACAATTTATATAAATATAATATAACTTAATACAATGAGTTTTTGTCTGATTTTATTAGCCGCTGGTAATAGCAATAGATTTAAATCAAACCTAGCTAAACCATATCATAAAATTGGGGGTAAAACTTTAATTGAGCTATCATTAAATAAAGCCCTGATTTTTAAAGAAATAAAAAAAATTATAATAGTTCATAAAAAGAAACATCTAAAGGCTCTCAAAAAATTAAATCTCAAAAATATAAAGCTTTTAATAGGTGGAAAAACTAGGCAAGAATCAACTTTTAAAGCTTTAAAATTTTTATCCCAGAAGAGAGGAGTGTCAAAAGTATTAATTCATGATGCGGCAAGACCAAATTTTTCTTCAACTCTTTTAAAAAGAATAATCCTTAGTACAAAATACAACAGGGTAGTCATTCCTGTTTTAAAGATAGAAGATGCTATAAAACAACAACAAAAAAAATATGTAATAAATAAAAATAGAACTGGTTTATTTTTAACTCAAACTCCTCAGTGCTTTAATTTTAAAGAAATTTATCGTTTGCATAAATATTTTAAAGATAGATATCTAGATGACGATTTTTCTTTAATAAATAACTTTAAAAAAATTAAATTCATAGAAGGAGAAAAAAATAATTTTAAAATTACTGACAAAAATGATCTTAATAACCTTAAAAAAATTTACAAATCGCAAATGAAATTAGGGATTGGATTTGATGTTCATAGATTGGTTCCCGGGAGAAAACTTTACTTGGGTGGGTTAAAAATCAACTCTAAATTAGGCACACTTGGTCATTCAGATGGAGATCCAGTATTACACGCTTTGATAGACTCTGTCTTAGGTGCATCAGGACAGGGTGATATTGGGACACTTTTTTCTGACAGAAGCAAAAAATATAAGAATATAAGATCAACAATTTTACTAAAAAAAGTTTTAAATAAAATAAAGTTAATGGGTTATTTTTTAAATAATATTGATATAAATATAATTACACAAAAACCAAAAATACAAAAAATTAAGTCAAAAATAATTAAAAATATTTCTAAAATATGTGGAATATCTTTAGATCAAGTAAATGTTAAAGGGAAAACTACAGAAAAGTTAGGAGTGGTTGGTAAGGAGAAAGCTATAGCTTGTGAGGTAATAACTTCAATAATTAAATATGATTAAAAAAATTAATTTCTTATTTATAACATTGTTTGGTCTTGGTAAAATTAAAAAGATCCCAGGAAGTTTTGCCTCTTTGGTTTCAACTATATTTTTATTTTTTATTTTTCACATAATAAACTTTTCTCCAAATATATTTTTATTTATTTTATTAATTATTTTTATAATTTCTATTTACTGTATTAATATTTACATCAAAGAAAATGACGATAAAGATCCAAAAGAAATTGTTATAGATGAATTCATCGGTCAATCAATACCTATAAGTCTATATGAAATAGCACACGAAGCTCCAAAAGATCAAAGTGATATTTTAAAATTCTATTTTATTATGTTTTTGCTGTTTAGAATTTTTGACATAACAAAACCATACCCAGTTAGTTATTATGAAAAAAACTTTAAAAATGGCTTTGGTGTTGTAATGGATGATGTTTGTGCGGGTTTATATGTTGTTGCAATTATGGTTTTGTATATGGTTTTAACATGAGCAAATTACTAAAAAAAATTACCAATGTTTTAAAAAAAAAGAAACTACAGATTTCTTTTGCAGAGTCGTGTACTGGAGGCCTATTATCTAGTAACATAACTTCTCTAAGCGGCTCATCTAAAATATTTTCTTTTAGTATAATTACTTATTCAAATAAATCTAAAATTAATTTCCTGAAAGTTCCAAAAAAAATAATAAAAAAATATGGAGCAGTTAGTAAACAGTGTTGTTTATATATGGTTAATAATCTGAGCAAAATTAGCAAAAGCAATGTCTCAGTTTCTATAACTGGAATAGCTGGCCCAAGAGGTGGAACAAAGAAAAAGCCAGTTGGTCTAGTTTATATCGGTATAAAAAAGGGTAAAAAAATTAAAGTTGTTAAACATTTGTTTAAGAATAAAGGACGATCTTTCATTAGAACACTAACAGTGAAAAAAACTTTCGAATTAATATTAAACTTTATTAAATAATTTGATTGCTCTTTTCTCAAATGCATCAGCTATTTTATTTAACCCTAAATTAAATGACTTTTTCATTATAGCGTTAAGTAAATTATTTTTTAATTCAAAATCAATATCAAATTCTAATTGTGTTTGATTGTTAATTTCCTTAAACTTCCATTCATTTTGAAGGTGTTTCAAGGGACCGTCCATGTTTGTAACTACTATTTTATCTTTATCTTTGTAAAACAAAACTAAACTTTCGTAAGTCTCGTTAATAAATTTTTTTCCTACTTTGAGATCGGCTTTAATTTCAATTAAATCTTTTGTTTCGTTTTTTTCATGTATTTTGCCATACAAGCACCAAGGGACAAATTCTGGATATTTCTCTATATCAAGAACCATTTTAATCAAATCATTTTTTTTACAAGGAATTATTCTTTTTATTGATGCTGATGACATTCTAATTTTTTAATACGTTCATCTTTCAACTTTTTGAAATCTTCATCAGCATGATAAGAAGATCTTGTTAAAGGAGAGGATGAAACTAAAAGAAAACCTTTACTTAAAGCTATACTTTTCAATTCTACGAATTCTTCTGGGCGCAAATATCTATTTAGAGGAAAATGTTTAGTTGATGGTTGAAGATATTGGCCTATAGTGAGAAAATCAACTTTTGCAGACCTGAGATCATCCATCACTTGTAATACTTCCTCTTTTGTTTCGCCTAAACCAACCATTATTCCTGACTTTGTAAATACTTCGGGTTTTTTTTCTTTTACCATCTTAAGGAGGTGCACTGAGGCAAAGTATCTTGAGCCTGGTCTCACTCTTAAATAAAGTCTTGGAACAGTCTCAATATTATGATTAAAAACATCAATATCAGTATCTAATAATTTCTCATATGAATTTCCTTTTCTAAGAAAGTCAGGTGTAAGAACTTCAACAGTCGTATTTACATTGCTTTTTTTAATTGTATTAATTACTTTTCTAAAATGATCGGCACCTCCATCTTTTAAATCATCTCTATCAACTGAGGTAATAACCACATGATTTAATTTTAGATCCTTGACTGCTTTAGAAATTTTTAAAGGTTCAAATGGATCAAGCGCTGACGGTTTGCCAGTTTTTACATCGCAAAAAGCACAAGCTCTTGTACAAGTGTCACCCATTATCATAAATGTTGCATGTTTTTTGCTCCAACATTCTGTTATGTTTGGGCAGTTTGCTTCCTGGCAAACTGTGACTAAATTATTTTGATTTACAATTTTT
>MDSZ01126990.1_pt1 | contig 11294 bp, 3 predicted proteins | sample 811201 | NCBI WGS metagenome assembly MDSZ01 (sample SAMN05326647, study PRJNA326480) | marine metagenome | isolation source: seawater | place: Indian Ocean: North | collected 2010 | reverse complement strand
GGATTTTGGGCCTACCTTAGATATTACTACAGAAAACTTAAAAAAATATTATAAATTAGGGATAGGAACAAAAACAGAAGGAGTAGCATTAACTGATTTAGCAAACAAAGCTGGGTTTAATCTTAGAAAACTTTTAACACATTTAGAAAGTGGTAAAACTATAAACGTATACAAAGCAGAAAGAAAAACTGTAGAAAGAATAGCTGAAACATCTTTACTATTTAATCAAAAGCCTTTTAGTTCTTTTATTAGCGGTACATTAAAACAGTACTACCCTATTAATATTCCAACAAACCTTGATGAAATTACAGAGTTGTTTAATGATCCAGACAGAATAAAAGAATTAGATAGTTATATAAAAGATTTAAAAACTGATCCTTTGTTTAATCCAGGAGCACTTACACTGACACAAGAAGATAGTAAATACATGTCTTTCTTTTTAAAGGTATTAGCAACTCCTGAAGGAAAAAGATTTAAAGTAAAAGAAAAGTTTATTAATTATACTTTAGACTCTATAAAAAGAGTAGATAAGCCATATGCTTTTGATTATACAAACCAAAGCCGTAAAGCATCTCTAATACAGAGAATGATAGCACATAATAATAGAGGGGGCGCAGAAGGAAAAAGATTTGCATTAGTTGCTCCACACATACAATCAGATAGGCCTAGATTAAATTATGTAGAAATGCCTAGACCTGATAGTTTAAAATCATTTAGAGTGCAAAACAGTGAAAGAAGAGATATTATAGAATCATTTATAATACAAGATTTAGCTAGAATACATCAAGCTACAGAACAAGTTGAAGCTGCTGTAAAAAATAATGATGATTCTAAACTTATTGCTAATTATCACTATGATCCAAAAAGCGATAATAAATATTTAAAAGATGGAGGAGCATTTAAAATGACTCAAATCTACAATTTAAATAAAGACGGTAAAGCAGAAGAAGCTGTTAAGTACTTAGTAGACTTTTTAAATCAAAGTCCAGATACATATACAGAACAATCTAAACTAAGAGAGTTTATAAATAGAGAAATTGATATTGTAGAAAAAAGTTTAGAGGCATTTGAGTTAGAAGTTTTAACAGAAATAGAAACTTATGAAATTAATTTAAAACAAGATGTTGATAGTACAATTTCAGACCCAGCTGCATATGTAAGAAGTTTTGTCTTTAATGATTTTGCATTACGTACAGAGCTAGCTAAAATAACTAGAAGTGGGTATTCTTTTTCTACAGATTTTTCTAAATATATTAAACGTATGCACCTTTTAAATACTCCTGGTAGTAAACTATTTCTACAAGGATATGACAAAAGCAATCCAGACTATGGTATGATGCCTACATACAACGCTTTAGTAATAAAAGATATGGATTTTATTTTTAAAGATGATGCAAGTGAAACTGCAGATGTTATGTTAAGAAACCTAATAGCTGCTAACGTTCCTAGAGAACAAGCTATAAAAATTTCTAATGCATATAGATCTGTAAATAAAACAGATGCACAAACATTTATTAGTTTAGACATGTACCGCGGAATTCAACAAGGTCTTGGTAAATGGAATGATGATTTAGATGAAAAAGCTTATCAAGAGTATAGAGCAACAGGAGCAGACTATAATAGAATAGTTATGCCTTTAAAGCCATATCATGAGCAACTAGATGTTAAAAACGGATTAACACAGTTTGAAGCAGATAAGAACTCTTATGTAGTTGTTACACCAGAACTTGCAAGATCTTTTCCAAAGTTACTAAGTATGCTAAAGACTATGAGGGAGAATAATATACATGTGGTTCATACAGAAAGTGCAACAAAAACAGCATATACTAATGCACAAGATTTTAATAATATAGAAACGCTTGATGCTTCTAATCCTATGATTAAAAATTCTAATAAATTAAGATTTCCTCAAATGATACCTAATAAGAAATCACAGGAGATTATATTTAATAGACAGATTAGAAAAAATTTAACTACAAACATTGTAAAAAACGAAGAGTATGATTTAGCAGGTAGACAAGTTAAAGGATTTGAACTAGAAGAAACATATGGAAGAGCAATAGATGAAAACATTAAAGAAGACACAAACAACTTAAGAAATAGATTAGGTGTAAATAAACTAAGAAAACTGTTACAGGATGGTAATAGAAACACAATTGAATACAGTCAAGCAAAACGTAGGTTGTTACAAAATCTTAGAGATGAAATTAGTATTGCAATTGAAGAAAGAGATTTACCAAAAAATTATTTAGATGCATTAGATATATTTCCTGTAGATAATTATGACCATGAGTTTGCAATTCCTTTAAGTTTTCCTAACTATGCAGCAAAGTTTGAAGGTATTGTAAGTAATTTATATAACAGAGCTATCTTTAGACAAATGCTTCCTGGACAAGAGGTAGTACAAATAGCAGAGCTAGGAGGACATGTAAGAAGTAAAGAGTTACAAATGTATAATGGTAGTAATGGAGGGTCAGAAGTAAGAATTAAAGCTAGTCTGCTTGGATTTACAAAAAAAGAACTAGAAGGTTTTACAGATGAAGAAGGCAACCCTAGAGAGGCAATACCTGAAGACTTTGACGGAGATCCTAGATTAGAGTTTATAGGATACCGTGTACCACAACAAGGTAAGAGTTCTGCAGTAGTAATGAAAGTTGTAGATTTTTTACCTGAAAACTATGAAAAAGCTATTATGGTTCCTGGAGGAATTACAACACAAATGGGATCTGACTTTGACATTGATAAATTATTTTTAATATTCCAAGAAAGAATGGCAAGTAATCCAAGTGTAGTTATAAAACCTGACTATACTCCTGGTGCTAAAAATAATAGAAAACAAAGAAATAATATAATTTATAATGTATTTAAATCTATATTAACAGATCCTAAACACCTACAAGAAGTTTTAACTCCACTATCTGCACAACCACTAGAAAAATTTGCAGAAAATATACGAGAAAAAACAGATATTGATTTAGACTTAAACTATAATAACCCTTTAACTCAGCTAACACTTGAAGCTAGAAACAAAGCAGGTAAAGCCGGTACTGGTCTTTATTCCAATGGAATTGCAGGTAGAAATGTAGCAGAAACTAAACAAGTAATGAGACTTAAAGGTGCTACAGGATTCCAACCAAGTAAAAAAGTATTTTTTAATGGTGAAGTTTTTGAAACTGTAGGTGTAACTAAAGACAGTGAAGGTCAATTTACAGATAATGGATTATCAATGCGTCTATCAGCATCTGTAGATGCAGGTACTAATCCGGTGCAATTAGACTTAAATGATAATAAATATACAGCTCCAGTAATAGTACTACTTACAAGTGTAGGAGTTCCTAATGATACTATTCTAAACTTTATAGCACAACCAATACTTAAAGAAGTTATAACCCAAGCAGAAGTAATGGATTTAAATCCAGGTGATTTATTTATGGCTATAGAAAAGGTTAGACAGAAGTATAAATTAAAAAGCAATAAGTATCCACAAGGATCAAACATAAATGTAGAAGAGTTACAAACAAATTCGTTTAAGGATGTAGCAGGTAATAATTTAGACCAAAGAGTATTAAATAGTTTTGAGTCATATCATCAAACAGGGAGACAGCTAGCAATGATTTATAAAATTATAACACCAGACACTAGAACAAACATGAATGAAATATCTGCTATTAATGCATATCTAGATGAAGAAAACAGATATTTATATGATATAGCATTTAGACATATTGAAGGTGCTGATGCTTTAATAGGACATCAAAACTCTAAAGAAAAAAATCGTGTACCGTCTGTTGGTGTTGCTTATAGAAGAATTTTCGATGTTATAATAAGAGATACTAAACAATTAGGATTTATACAAAAGACTAGAGCGTTTGATCAATTTAAAAAGAACTTAAGAAACATATTAAACATTGACATTCTTAACGCACAAGAGCATAAATTTATAGATAGAGTTTTGTATCATAAAATAATGGCGCTACCTACTAGTCCTTTTATGAAAAAAATAGGAGACAATCCAGGACTTACAACTAGAGAAACTTTAGAAGAGCTATACGATCCAGAAAATGCAAATAATATTGTAACTAGATTTATAAAATTAAAAACTGAGTTTCCAAGACTAAATAATAATATTTTTATAGCGGCTTTAAAAGCAGATCCATCTAATCAAGAAAATGGAGTAGCATTATTACAATTTGACATAGGCGTAGACATCTCAACAGCTGATAAAAACAATCTAAGTGATGCGTTATTAAGTTTAATTAAAGATCAAAATCCAAAAATAAGTGAGTTTGGTAAACTACTAGTTGCTAATCAAATAATGACACATGGGTATTTCCCAACTTACGGCAGCTATATAGATCTTATACCTTCAGAAGTTATAACAACAGATATACTAAATCCAGGTGAAAACAGTCCTGTAGACTTTTGGAAAAAAGAAACAGAAAGATTAGACATTGGTGATTATGAAAATTTTGATAACTTTGTACACGAGTTTGTAAGAAACTATGGTACAAGAAGACCGGGCGGAAGAGATTTAGTAGATGTAATCACACTTACAAAAAAAGATGGAGCTATAGAAAATGGATTACTTTCTTTTACAAGAAAAGATCCTAGAGTATTTATAAAAGGTAAACGTAAATATAAACAGTATATTAAAAATAAAGCAGATACTTTATTTGTACTTGTAGAGATGGGTCAGGATGTAGTTACATACCAACAACTAGAAAAGCTAGGCATACCTAAAAAGTTAAATGAAATTGGAACAGGATTTAACAGTGAAGGAATGGCAATTTCACCAGACTCTGTTGTTGGGGCAAACAAAAAAATGTTCCATACAACACAAACTCCAATAGAAGCAGTCTATGAAACAGAAGATAAATTTATAGATTTTATGTTTGATCCTAGTAAAAATATTGATGATGAATCTAACCCGTCAAGTGGAGTTGTACGTGGAGAGTGTTAATTTAAAACAAATCTAAAATGGCATGTAAATATTATGTAAATGGGGCTTTTTCTGAATTTTATACAGATTTATTTGGGTATCTAGATAATACAGCTGGTGCAAGTAAAAAAACTAACGATGTATATAGAATTCTAAAAAAGCACAAGCTAGCAACAATAAAAGATAAAGTAATATATCTAAACCAGTCTAATTGGCAACGTGCGCTAAGAGAAGTAAGACGTATAAATCTTACACATCCAGGTTTATTATCTACAGAATATATAAGAAATACAGAACAAAATATTTATTCTCCTGCAGCAGAATTACACAGCTTAACTATAAACGAGTCTGTGTTAACTCAAATCGAAGTAAAACCTCCAACACCTATAGAAAAGAACTTAAAGAATAGAGTAGATATAGACCAGTATGTTAAATTTGTAGCAGGCACTGATCCTAATACTAGAGATTATTTCTTAGATGAAATGGCTAGAAGAGAAAATACAAGTGAAAGTAGGTTTTCTTATATGGAACAAGAAGATTTAGCAAATGTTTATAGAGTTTCTAGCCATCTAAAAAAATCTTTTGCTAGTGCGGGAGTAACAGTTGAAGTTGAATTAGATACTAGTATAGATGGTATTGGTCAAGTAGATCCTTATCAAGAAGGAATGAGTCCTGTCATAAGAATAAACCCTAACCTTGTTACAAAAGATACTACCTATCATGAGTTTGGACATATATACATAGATTTATTAGGTACAACTGATCCTACAGTTGTTAAAGCTTTTGAGCAGTTAAGAGGTACAAAACTATTTAATGATGTTAAAGCTAGGTATCCAGAATTATATGGGGAACTATTAGATAAAGAAGTATTAGCTACAGCAATTGGAATAGAAGGGGCTAAAATTACTAGAAAAAATCCTAATAAAATACAAAGAATTCTTAACAGAATATTTAGAAAAATAGGAGAACTATTTGGGATTAGTCCTAATCAAGCAGCAATACTTGCACAAGAAATGTTTGCTAGAAAACTAAGAATTAATACTAGTCTTAAATCTGAAGCAAGTATGCCGCAATTACAAAAGAAGAGTAAAGACCAAGAAAAGCTCGAGGTATTTATTGCAAAGTCTAAAGTTAGGATAGAAGAAGAATTATACAGATTAAAACAAAAGCCTAAAGAAGACAGAAATCAAACAGAATACGCTACACTATTAAGACTTCAAGCCGCACTTGTTAATGCAAAAAAAGTAGAAGACTTATTTAAACTTGTAGATGCTTTAGCAGATACTTTACTTAGAGGTAAAGCTGAGTTTGACACTATTACATCAATGAGAATAGAAGACCAGGGACAGGCAGAGGTGTTAAATAGAATATTTGCACTTAACAGAACAGTTGATACTTTAAGTGAACTTGAAAACATTAGAACTTTATTAAGTCTTGCAAAAACATCAGACCGTATAAAAGATCAAGAACAGTTTGATACAATGGACCAGAAACTATCTGTAATTATTGATCAATCTATAAGACTAAATGCAGACTTTAGAGAAAAAATTATACCGCTGTGGGCTCAATATGCAATAGGATTTACAAACAAAGATATATCACCTGCTGTACAAGATATAATATCTACTATGGAAAGAACAAAAAAACCATTCTCTCCTCCTAGAAATTCAAATGATTGGATTGAGTTAAAACGTAGATTTAAAGATGGACAAATTACTAAAGAAGAACTAAAAGAAAAACAATTAGCTTTAACTATAGATCATTGGAAAAGAAAAGACATTAAAGGATATGCAGATTTAGTAGGTATTTTACAAGATGCTAATATTGATAAGTCTGCAATGTCTTATTGGGTAGATCCATTACAGTATTCTTCAGACAGAGGTGTGCAGTTAATGATAAAAATGGTAGACCAAGCAAACATTGAAAAAAATGACATGATGCTTGATTTAAAATCTAAACTAGATCCAGAATACAGAGAATTTGCTGCAGGTCGAGATGAAACTAATGTAGCAGAATTAAATGAACCTTTAATTGAAACTGTTACACTAAAAGGTAAAGAACGTTTAGCGTTTGTAAATCCGTACGATATAAAAAAGCATAGAGAAAATCAAAAAGAATATCTAAACCAAATAGCTGAAAAATATAATAAACCTAAAGCAGAAGACTATATGATTGATGGAGAAATTGATCAAGAAACTTTTTCTCAAGCTCTTAATGTATTTTACAGTAGTAATTCAGGAGCAAGTTATAAAAGAGCAGAAGCTGCTTGGAATAAAAAGAATACATCTGAAGTTCCTAACTGGAGAGATAAGCTATCAGAATTAACTTCAGAAATAAAAGAACAAAATAAAATACGTCGTGAGTTAAAAGCTGAGAATAAAGAGAATACAGAAGCATATGTTCTTGCAGGTATATATAAAGCAGAACGAGAAAAAGAAATACGTAGAAATTACATAGAAGAATATGATCAACCTAAAGGAGATTGGGTAAGACCTAGTACTGGAGAAACTTACACTCTTAAAGGTAAAACATACACAAAAACAGACTACACAAATTCAAAGTACACAACTATACAAAATACTCCTAGATTAAAAAAGTATTATGATTTTTTATTAGGAGAGTATAGAAAACAACAAAAACTTGTAGGAACAGAAGTTCAAGATAAACATTCTTGGGAAGAATTTTCTTATCTATTGCCTAGTTGGAGAAAAGAAACAATTGATAGAATGAGAGAGCAAGGAATTATAGTTACTACACGAGATATTGTTAATGAAGGTTTAACTATACAAGAAGCAGATTATGATTTTTACAGACAAAATGAAAACGTAAAATTTGTAGACAAACAAGTCCCGGTGTATGGAATCGATAATGTTGCTGCAGAAGATGTATCTAAAGATCTTGGTAGTAGTATATATAGATTTGGACATCAAGCATTTAATTTTAAAACTAAAAATGAAATTCACGGAGCGGTAGCTACGTATCAAATGATGTTAAAAGATAGAGAGTACTTAGAATTAAACTCTGCAGGGGTTGCTACATTTAGTTGGATAGCAAATAAATTTGGTTATGATTTACCAGATATAAAAGAAGGGGAGAGTTATACATATAAGCATGTAACAGAATGGTTAGATTCTATAATGTTTGGGCAAAAAAATATAAAACAAACATTTACAGTTAGAGGAAAAGAGTTTGAAGCTAATAAAATAGCAGGATCTCTAACAGCTTTTACAGCTGCAAGTACACTTTCTTTTAACGCCTTACAAGCAACAAACCAGTTTATACTTGATAATATGACTTTAATGCAAGAAGGATTTGCAGGACAGTTTATGACAAAAAGTGATATAGCATGGGCAAAAGGACAATACTGGGGATCAGGAATGGCTGTTACAGATATTGCTAGGTTTAATCCTAGAAGTAAAATAGGTAAAGCCATGGAGTATTTTGATGCATTAACAGAGTTTACAGATAGAGAGGGTAATAAATTAGTAGGAGGTAATCTAAGAAAAGCTATTGATACAAGTAATCTTTTAGTAATGCAACAAGGAGTAGAACATGAATTATCTGCTACAAGAATGTTAGCATTAATGAAAAATCTAGAAGGAAAATTAAAAGATAAAGACGGTAATGTTATTATGAATAAAGATGGTAGTGCTGCTAATTTATATGATTTACTTATAATAGATAAAAAAACTGGTAAAATGTCTATAGATCCTAGAGTAGACAACTTTAGCAGAAGAGATTTTATGTCTCGAATACAAGGTATAGCTAGAAGAACTAACCAAACTAAAGGTGAAATGGCTCATACAGCCTTAAGTAGAAGATGGATAGGTAAACTAGTAGGAGTATTCCGTGGCTGGATGGTACCAGGGTATAGAAGAAGATATGGGCATGGAAGCTTAACTAGAGATTATGACCGAGCACAAGTAGATGAAGAATTAGGTACAGTTACACAAGGTATGTATATAAGTATGTGGAACTATATAATAGACTCATTTGAAAAAATGTCTGCAAGAGCAGCGTACCAAGATTTAAACTTAGTAGAACAACAAAATATTAAGAGAAGTTTAACAGAGTTTGGTCAACTAGCTCTCGCTTCTATTTTAGTATCGCTATTACTTAATATAGATGATGATGAAGAAACCTGGGCAACTAACTTTTTATTATATCAAGCAAAAAGATACCAATCAGAAACTTTACAATGGACACCTATTTTTGGAGCAAATGAAGTTCTAAGACTTATAAAATCACCAACAGCAACCGTTTCACCATTCACAAAAGGGTTAACACTTTTAAAACAAATAGCTTATGAAGGTGGATATAGACTAGGTATTACTCCTGAAGAATTTATATTTTACCAAAGAAGGTCAGGTAAATATGCAAAAGGAGACCGTAAAATTGAAAAAATGTTTATGGACATATTTCCTGTATTTAGAGGATTGTCCAAATCAGGAAGTCCTAGAGATGCTTACAAATGGTTTACACAAGGAGCTATTTAATAGTTATATTTTTATTTATATCAGGATGTAGTAAAGAAGTTGATGATCTAGGATTTAAAACTTACACTATACCGCAGGGCAAACATAGCTCCGGTTCTTTTATTAATCATCCTACTAACTCTAGAATAAAATTTGATTTTATACTAACTGAGTCTGCAATCTATACTTCAGAGATCCCAGAAAACCAACACGATGTAAACAAGATATATGGTATGAGTGATTTTGGTGTAAGACATCAAAAATACTCTATACGTCTTGGTTGGAGATACATAAATAATAATTTAGAGCTTTGTTGGTTAAGGCACGAAGAAGGTAGACATAGTTCTGCTACAATAAGAACTATAGAACCAGATGTAATTTACAATGCAGTAATAGATATAACAACTTTTTACTATGTTATAGTTATAGATGGTGACACTACAATGGTTAGACGTAGGCCGGAAGGTTATTGGGGGTTAATTAGAAGGTATTATTTATATCCCTATTTTGGAGGCAATGAATATGCTCCACATGATATAGATATAAAAATAAGAGAGTAATCACGGGTCTAAAAAAAGGGGGCAATACCCCTTTTCTTTTTTATGATGGCCATATAATAATCATTACATGCTCATCTTTAACAAAAGTAAATAACCTATAAGGTCATCGACACTATCCTCAGTCTGATCATTAATACCTTTGTTCTTTATTCTCATAATTTTATCATCTATACGAGCACAAATAGCTTCTGTTGCGTCAAGTCTACTAAAGATCTGTACAGGATCTAGCGCAGTGTTACCATAAGCTTTGTTTTTACTTTTTAATAAGTTTACAACCTTGCTAGCAACTTCGTCTAGCTTCTCTGCAAAATCATCAGAGTCCGTACGTGTTTGTATCCATCTTAAATTATCTTCTTTCCAACTTGGAATTGTACACTGTACTAATGGTTCTACATTATCAGGACTTGTATAAAAACAAAAATCATTAGACTCTTCAGCGCATAGCTTAACTTCTGTCTTTTTAATCTCCGTAACTATGTACCTATTCCCAATAACGCCTCGATGATGGTATTGATCATGTTTTCTTAATATTACAATATCATTTATATTCATAGTAGTTTTTTTAATTTATAAATATCTGGATTATATGTTTCTGCTTCTATATCTATTATACTTAAGAGCTCTGACTCTTTTGGCAAGTCTGCATTAAGTCGTTTCTCTAACAACTCTCTACGTTTGTCACTCTTAAATATAATCTGACCCACTTCGTCATTAATATCAGCTCCATGAAAATCTAAAATGTCTAGCTTGTATTCTCTGCTAAACTTAGAGTACTTACCTAACATAAACGCTCTGTATTCTCTTCTAAATCCTTTAGGAATGTCAAAAACAAACATTACATAGTTAGGACTAGGATCATACCTACGTTTAAAATATTTAACCTCTTTTAGTATTTTCTCAAACTTAATATATCTTGTATCAGCAGACCATCTAAATAGTAATGCTATACAATCTTTGTCTTCTGGTGTAGCTATAAAACAATTTACAAAGAAAGTACTCCAAAAATATAATTTTCTAGTACCAGGTAACATAGGCATCACAAAAGTTGTAGCTTTTGTTCTTTTTGCTATTGATATATCATACACCGGTTTCAAGCGAGGGTTACCAACTTGTTCTATAATATTTATCTTATATTTTGTCTTCTTAATAGGAACTGTTAGACCTAGTGTTATATTAAGATCATTTGGCCCCTCTAGGGCTACAATAACGCCGTTCTTTTTTACAGGCTTCAGACATTCTGTATTGCCTGTAATTCTAAATGTCAAAGCATTTACTGGTGTATATATTAAATTGTCACATTGTACTACCATAATTCTTCTT
>MDSZ01156927.1_pt1 | contig 11295 bp, 6 predicted proteins | sample 811201 | NCBI WGS metagenome assembly MDSZ01 (sample SAMN05326647, study PRJNA326480) | marine metagenome | isolation source: seawater | place: Indian Ocean: North | collected 2010 | reverse complement strand
GTGGGCTCTCTTTTTTACTTCGTGGAGATGGATGGATTTTTTTTGTTTCCTTCGTTCCTCTTTATGTTCACAGTAGTTCGTTACTCCTCGTACGAGTTAAAACAAGTGAGACGAAGAAGAAGAAGAAGAAGAAGAAGAAGAAGAAGAAGAAGAAGAAGACCACGCGCACGTACCCACGACACGTAAGAGAAAAGAATGGACGGTGCATCTTCATATTCCTCTTCGTCGTCGTCGTCGGACGAGGACGAGGACGAGGACGGTGGTGGTGGTGGAAGAGGAAGAAGAAAGAGGGAAAAGAAAACGGGATTGAAAACGTCCGAGTTGCTTTCAAAAACGGGAATGAGTTTCGATACGTCTCAGTTTTTGGACGTAGAGAGAAGGAAGGAGATGATTGAGAAAGGGAAGAAAGATGCGATGGAAGACGTAATGAGGTTGATTCGGTTTGGTGGTGGTGGAATTGAGGTTACGAGTGAGAAGAGAACGGTATCAAAAATGATGTCTTTATTTACGGTCGAAGAGCACTTGCGTATCGTTGCACAACCTGCGGTGCGGAACTTTTGCGCGCACATTCTAGCGTTGACAGAGTGCAGAATCGATGAAGCGACGTGTGAAGACGTGAAGAAAGTGCTCGATTCCTTACAGAAAGAATTTTGCTGTGATAATAGGAACAAGATAGGTGGTAATACTATCGAAGTGCTGTGCGACGCCATGGAGAGTAAACTGTTTGAGTTAAGCAAGACGTTGTTGAGCGGTTGGAGAGGCAAGAAAATTTCTTCTGGAATGGATGATGGCGGCGAGGGCGACGATAACGATGTCATAAACAATAGTACGGATTTAGATGCGGTTTTGGATTATTTGATAGCGACGACGTGCCACGAGTGCATAGAAAACGTGTGCGTGAAACTCGACGAAGAGACAAATATAGACGTCGTCGTGTTTCCGAGACTTGTACGGTTCGCGAGGAATTCGGCATTAAAACTGGGAGGGGAGACGAATCCATACTCCCACGAGTTGAATAGATTCTCGGAGAAGGTATCGCAAGCTTTGAAACGAGGATTGGCGACGAGTGAAATCAGCGAAGTGATTGAAAACGAGTTACCAGCGGTGTTGCGAGCGTACAACTTGCGGTTTCTGAGAGATTTGAAGAAGAACAAGCACTTGAGAATAAGCACCATCAGTAATGCTAATGGTAGCATTTCTAATGCTAACGCGAATAGTAATAGTAAATTTAGCATCAAGAGTAATGGGGGTAGAGCAGTTACGGGCGCACACGGTTCGCTTTCGCTTCACGACGTGGCGTCGTTACCGTCTCAGTCGCCGGAGAAGCCGAAGAAAAACAAGAACGGAGGAGGAGGGGGATATTTTTTTGGCCTCGTTGGTCGCGGAACAGATACGAACAAAACCATAAACAGGAAACAACGACGCAGAGAAGAACGTAAGAAAGCCTTTGAGACCGTTCGAAGTCAAAACACGGCGCTGGATGCGCAAGACGCTTTACTCATCTCTTGGATTCGTTCGGCGTTGGAGGTCCGTGAGGATTTCTTTGACGACGATGATACAGATTCGTCTGACGATGATGACGACAACGACGAGGTTACCAGACATCTCGGAGCAGTGTCGTCTACAGCATCATCATCATCCGTAGCGATTCGAAGCGGATTGGTGCTCACCGGTTCCCAAGTCGTCAAAGACTGGCAACGTGAGGATGGCTTTACTTTGAAAAGGCGATGTCGAACTTCAAAACCAGATTTTTTATCGAAAGATGGCGACCCGATTGACGAGGATGATGATACGGACATTTGGACGACGGAAAATTTAGTCACCGGTCCATTTCAGGCGCACTTCACGCGAGCGCTTTCCAGCTTAGAGAACGCTTTGCGAAGAGCGAAAACATGTAAAACGGAGGAAACTTCTGTGGCTTCGGCGGCGAGGGTAATATTGGCAGCTTCCAGAACAGCTCGCGGTGGCGAAGAACTGGAGTTATGCACGAGTTTGTTCGGTGATCCGCCGTGTGTTGCCGTCTTAGGTCTCAACTCCAAAGAATATGAGAATAAGCTCAACTTGGGCGGTCCTCCAGTTGAGATTTTCGTGGAAGAACATCGGGTTACCGTAAAGTGCCGCTCGGTGTACGAAATTACCAGACATCCGATTGAGGAGGAGGAGGACGCCCTGTTCATGCCTATACCTTGGTGCGCAATCGCCATATCGTACAACACGATTCTCAAAACAAATGTGGTCGATGGTATATTAGAAGTGAAACGAACGTGGTGCGGTCTGAACAAACGCGTTTCGCAAAAAAGCCTCAACCGTTTTTTACGCAACAAACATAATAAGAATAAGAATAGTATTAATCCCGATGAGTCCGTAAGTGGCGGTGGGGGTACGAATATTGCTAAAAGGAAATCGCAGAGCAATGCTCCGAATGAGAATAATGATAGCACTGATGGTAGTAGTAGTGGTGGTGTGTTGAGTTCGTTGTTTAGCGCTTTGTTCAAGTTTTGACAGACAGATTACTATTTTTTCGTCGTTTAAAATTTTGACCATCATCTAAAAACCAGTCAACGCAAAGAGCGCAAAAAAAAGAGACCATTCAAAAACCAAAGGAAACTTGGAAAAAAATCACCCCTGCCCGAGACAAAAAAAAAGAAAGAAAAAGAAAGTTATGCATACCCCAGAATAATTCCCCATACGCCTTTGGGGTTAAATTGTCTCGAAACGCGCGCGTGCGCTGCACAAAAACGAGCAAAAGCGGGCTCGATCTTGTTGATCTCGTTTCTTTTGTGTGCGTCGTCTGTCGTTGAATTAGATCATTTGGGGTTCAGAGACGCGCAGTAAAGTATAAAAGTTTTCTCTTTCTTCCAAAGAAGGAATCTAAAGAAGGAGAATAAGAAACACCCACGACGACGCAAACCGTCTTTTCGTCTGCCATAAAAGCCAAAAAAAGAACAAAGTCGTTCGGCCACATAATCAAAAGCGCGCGAGCGACGATGGGCGGAGCGACGATGACTGATGCGGAGACGAAGACGTTAAGGAATAGAGGAGTGTTGATCGCGTCTAAAGATCAGCCGTGTGAACTCATGCGAATAACCGCGTTGCCGTTGCAGAAGGGAAAAGTCATCGCGGAAATGGACGAGGAAGAGAAAAACGGCGTCGTCATCGGCAAGGCCAAGGGATGCGAACGCAGCCACTTCGCAAAGGAAAAGGAAAAAGGAAAAAATGGAGGGAAAACAACAAAAATGGGGAGCAATAAGATGAACGCGACTGAAATGGAACGATTATTCATCGAGAAGTTTAGCGCGGAGGAGTTTTGGTTCTCGATAAGGGGCAAATTGTTCAAAGGTACGGCTTTGAAAAAAGTTTTTCCTCCTGGAACTCTTTTCGAGATTGCCAAGGAGAGTCTCACAAAAGAAACGTGGACGCTATTGGAAAATGAAAACAAAGCAGACAATTTGATACGAACGGTACCACCAAAGTGTCCACACAAAGAACTATTCGCGGAATTTATCTTGTTACGATTACTGGAAGTGTGCGATATCGCGAAAACGACCAAGAAAGGGCAGACCGATAAAGGCTGGGCTCAGTGTCGCTTCGAAATGGTACCCATTAAGAGCTCGGGCGAAAGCACTCAGATTTATTTGAACGTTTTGGTCGAGGCAGCGTTTCACAGATTGAGAGTTGCAAAAATAGCGGATGGTACTGTATTGAATATGAGGTACGATGGCTTTCGTAGTTCGAGTTCGCAGGTGGAAAAAAAATGCAGAATTGAGCTAGAGGACGTGAACAAGGTGACACTCGAGGTTGAAAAGCGGCGAAAAATGGAAGCAAACGAAAGATTGACGAAGGCATCGCCGCGTTCGCGCAAACCGTCTCCTTCCAAGGTAACGAATCAGAAACTGAGGAAAAACGCGACCCCGGTACAGAAACGAATAAATCCACGACCAGCAATAGTAATAGCAACAGATAACGAATCGGAACCAACGTTATCAGCAGGTCCTCACAGTTTGTCACGAGATCATTCTAAAGAAGATGACAGTACGAATTGTTTGGTATCATCGTTTGATGTAGGTGCAGGACCAGGAACTGCTGCTGCGGCGACGATGACGGCTAAGGCAAACCACTTACAGAACGGTGGAGGGAATAGAATCGCAGCACCGAGCGCGCTGTGGGATCTAAGCGATTGTGACGATCATAATAAAGGTAACACACGAGAACGAGCTAAGCCGTGTCGACAAGATGATCCGTTGTTTGAGCCAACTCGACGAGGCTTGGCAGATCGATTCAATTTCTCCAATAAAAGGCGACCTACGATGGAGACTGAAAATGAAAGAGAAAATTCTCCTAAGAAACCACGAACTCCTGCCGACACGATTTTAGAACCCAAAAGCGTGAAGAGTGGTCAAGACACGAAGGATAATGACTCTATCGACTCTGCGTATCAGACAAAATTGCGTTCGGCCATAGAACTTGCAACGGCAAAGACGCCCAAGAATATAGGGAAGAATGTGAATGAGTCAAATTTGACCAAACAGTTTGATGACGCTTTGGAGCTCGATAAAAGCACTGACGAGGATGACGAGAACATTGAAGAAGAGATCGTTGAAACTGACGTCGAAGAACAACACGACCCTTCTCAAAACAGACTCATGCACGAGTTATTTTCATCGGAAGCGCTTTGCGGTCGCGGTCAAATACGAATTCGCCCTTTGCAAAAAGTTCACAAGCAATGTGACGAAGTTCCAGTGACGAAAAAGAGTAGGACAGGAATGTCAAATCAACGGCCGAAACACAGAACGGCGAGAAAAATGGCAAAACCTTATCATAACCAAAGGAAAAAACCGCCGCCTAAGGAAAAAACTGTATCTTTGGATGATAGAAATAAAAACTCTTTGCAGCAAAGTTCCCGCGATGATGTTGCAGTTGATGCGCTCATGGCTCTGAACGGCAAAAAGAGAGATTTTCGTGACGCCGCCACTGTTAACGACGTCGAGTACAATACTTTTGGTGGTAGCAGTAAGAACATCAATCAGGTTGTTGTGAACAACGATGCCGTGCAGCATTCCAACGCCGAACAAGAAGTTCAAAGATATCTTTTGCTCGTTGAATTGCACAAGAGAAATTTTCTGCAGGCAGCAAGCGTGAGAGCGAGAACTCGGACTGCGAATAAAGCCTACGCGTCGAATTTATTATTGGCCGGCGTCACGGTTGCCACGGATAGTAATGAAGGCGAATCTTTAAGAAACATACTAGAATTTGCAAACGTGAGCAGAATTCACATGGACGGGCTGAAAGTCCTTGATCAATGGAAGAGAGCTTTCGCCGAGATGTCCGCGACTGAAACTCAAAAAGAGTTGATGAGCCAATTTGTGTATTCGAGAATTAGTGGCGAGAAATCGTGGCCCAATAAAGAAATAAACCATTTTGATTATTTCATAAGGAACAACGGGGAGTATTGGAACTTGATGACAGCGGAAAAGTGTGAAACGATAGCTGAGTTGGTTGCGTACCACGCGTACGGAATAGCTATGAAATCTTCGCCAGCGCTTTTCGAGCTGCAAGTTTTGCGATCTCTCGTCGTCGAATCCGAAAGCGACTTGCGTAAGTCGAACATTAAGCGCGACATCCGTGAACAGATTCGACACGAGTATAATACGAGGATCTTAAGCTTTTTAAAGATCGTGAACAAAGACATCTACTACTAGTAGTATGCCATAGTATAGATAAGGAAAGTAAAAATAAAAAAAGAGACGAGAGAGCTCCGCGCAGCAGCATGTAAAGAAAGAAAAACTAATAATTCGAACTGTTTAGAAACATTGAAATAAAATGTGAATTGTACAATACGAGTATAACAGTATCAGGAAACAAACAAATGAAAAATGCTTTCTACCTACTCTACCTACTAGTACGTATCTTTTTCCTATTTTCATTACTTTGTTCCCATCTTCATCAATTCTACCGTCGAAGGCGATTCCTTCATAGCTGCTTGCAATTGCGAATCCCACATCTTTCTATACTTCCCATTTACGTCGGCGTACAACGTTTGGTGATTGCCGCTTTCGACGACTTCGCCTTCGTTCAATACTAAAATCTTTTCAGAATCCATAATGGTCGATAATCTATGCGCGATGACTAAGTTGGTTCTACCTTGCGCTATCACGCGAATGGCATCCATGACTTGATTCTCCGTGTGCGTGTCTAAACTCGACGTTGCTTCGTCGTATACCATAATCGGAGGATCTTTCAAAAGCGCTCTCGCGATGGCAACGCGTTGTTTTTCACCCCCGGATAATCGCAAACCTCTCTCTCCGACTAAGGTGTCGTAGCCAGACGGTGTTCCATTGACAAATTTCTCAAATTGTGCCGCTTGTGTTGCTCTTTGTACCTCTTCTCGAGACGCCACGTCGCCTTGACCAAATTTCCCAAATCCAATGTTGTATTCGATGGTATCGTTAAACAGGACGCAATCTTGCGGCACGATGCCAATGTTCATTCGCACCGAGCGCTGCGTGCATTTCGCCACGTCTTGTCCGTTGATTAGAATTCGACCACCTTGAACATCGTATAATCTATACAATAACTTGGCAATCGTAGACTTACCGGCTCCGGATTCGCCAACTAACGCCAATTTTTCACCCGGCTCGACGACGAAAGAAACGCCTTTCAAGATCTTCCGTTCTTTGTTCGGGTCGTACGAGAAGAAGACATTTTCAAACTCAATTCTTGCTTGCGAAGGGTTCGTCAAGACTAATTCTTTTGCGTCTTCCGCGTCCGCAACCTCTTGATTTTCACCCAACAATCTAAACATCGCCTCGACGTCAACCATGCACTGCTTGATCATTCGATAATACATGCCTAAAAAGTTCAAAGGCACGTACAGTTGTAAGATGAATGTGTTCACTAAAACAAAATCACCAATGGTCATTTTACCATCGACAACTTGTTCTGCGGCTAACCCCATACTCGCCGTAATACCTACGGTTATAATCAAAGCTTGTCCTAAATTCAACCCAGCTAACGATTGGGTTGTTTTCAACGTCGCCTTTTGTGTCTGCTTTAGCGCTTCGTCGTACGTGTGGGCGATGTGCGGCTCCGCGCAGAATAGTTTAATAGTTTCAAAATTCAACAAAGAATCCGTCGCTTTTTGGTTAAACCGATCGTCCGCTTCCGTTTGCTCGCGACGAAACTTATTCCTCCACTCGGTAAACGGCACCGTAAAACCAATGTACGCGAAAATCACAAAAAACGTAATAATCCCAAAATACCAATCGTATTGCACCAACAGAAAGCAACATACCATGGCTACCTCGATGAAAATTGGTGCAATTTGAAACGATATGTACTTCAAAAGCAACGCGAACGACTCCGACCCTCTCGCGCACCCTCGTATGACTGCCCCTGTTTTCCTCGTGATGTGAAACCTGAGCGACAAATTCATCACGTGAGTAAACACCCTTAATGAAATCTTCCTCGACGCGTGCGCGCTGACGTACACGAAAGAGTTATCTTTCAACTCACTAAAGAAGCTCACTCCAAACCGTAACGCCCCGTACGCAACAATCGTCCACTCGATGTCTGTCCTGTTCTCGCTCACTCGATCCACCGCTATTTTTAACGCAATTGGTGAAGTCACGCTGCACAGTTTACTCGCCAACAAGGAAAATATCGCGCATATGAGCATGAATTTAATCCATAACTGCTCTTTTGGCCACAAATAGGGAACCATCGACCACAACTCTTCCTTGTGTAACTTCCAAAACGATTGCTTTTCCTCTCTCTTGGCGAGTTTGTCCATTTTTTTGTTCAGATTAGTTTTCTGCGAGGTGCCGTCGGCGTCACCATCTCCCTCCTTTCGAGTCCCTTTATCCAAAGCCGTTTTTATCGCCGGTGGATTCTCCACGTCGCCGCGTCCGTCGACGGCAACGGTGGGAGTCGTCGTGGACATTGTTTCTTTTTGTTTGTTTGACGCGCTCCGACCCGCTCGCGTGATTTTGAAGCGTTCCCCGAGACGCTCTTTTTGTGGAGAAAGATAATGAAGAAGGACAAAGAAGAAGACAAAGAAGAAGAAGAAGAAAGTCGTTACGTGTCTTCGTCGTCACAAAAAGGTATACTTTTCTTGACGGCTCTGCATTAATTATACTTCGTCGTTTACGTCGTTTACGTCGTCGTCGCGACAAAAAACAAGGTTCCTCGACGCCGTCGTCTTCAACGCGCGATTACCTGTACGGAGGACGTTAAACGAGATGGGGAGCAAAAGCACCAGCGACGGGAAGAACAAGAAGAGCAAGAAGAAGACAAATTCGGTCTCTGACATCGACGACATATTCGGCAAAGTCGTAAAGAAACAGACGACGACCAAGAGCGGGGGAGATGCCGGCGGTAAAAACAACAAGAAGAGCAAGAAGACAGGAAATAGCGCAAAGGAGAAAGAGGGATACGTGAAAATCCTTCTCCCGGGCCAGAAGAAACCGAAAGGGAAACGGGTGAATAGCAAAGGCGAAGAAGTTCCGGAGTTTACTCCCGTGGACAAACCGAGACGGATGGAAGATGGTTTGCCAGTGTATAAATCATACGACGATTTCACGGACATGAAGCACGGACAACAAAAATTAGATAGTAAAGGGAGAGTTGTAGGTCCGAACGGAGAACCGGGAGGGAATTGTCCGTTCGATTGTTGGTGCTGTTTTTAATTTCAAATACACAACTCGCGCGTCGTAGGTCTAATACACACGCGTAAAAGCATAAAAGCATAAAAGCATACTCATACTCATACCCAATACAAAAATCAATTCATCACCTCTTTCATAATATTACTCTTCTTTCTTTTGGTTCTCTTTCCAGACGACGTATAGCGTGCTCGGAACGATAACCATCGCACCTAAAATCGTGTTCATAGAAATAGCCTCTTTAAACAACACCCATCCGACGCCAGCTGATAAAATCAACTCCGTGTATCGAAATGGCGCCAAAGCGCTGGCGTCCACCATGGAAAATGATTTCAACAAACAATACAGAAGTGCATTCGCACCAGCACCTAACGCGGCTAACGCCCCGTACTGTATCATTGTCGGTGCGACCCAATCCATAATCGCGAAGGGCGAAAAGATCAATGTTGTGAACAACGCGGTGTAAAAAATCATCGCCCAAAATGATTCTTTACCGACAAATACTTTATTTAAAACGTCCAAACTCGAAAACATAGTCGCTGCGGCTAAAATCAAAAGCCAGGAGACGTTAAACGAACCAAACCCGGCGATGCCTCCGGCGGGTTTCAAAACAATGCACACGCCAAAAAATCCAACTACCGTCCCGATCCATCGATTCACGTCCACTTTCTCTTTCAAAACAAACCTGGCCAAGACTAACGTGAATAAAGGAATGGTGAAATTCAACGTCGTCACCACGGCGATCGGCGCAACCGTTAACCCTTTCGCGTACAAAAATATCCCCAACGCCAACAAAGCGCTTCGCGCAAAGTGTAAAGGTAACCTATCCGTTTTGAACGAGTCTTTTCCAGATAAGAGCATCACCGGTAACATCGTCAATGTCGCGAAGAAAAATCTCAAGAAAACAACTTGAGCGACCGATAAAGTTTGTCCAGCGGCTTTCATGATCACATCGTTCGCGACGCCGATGATTTGGTGCATGAAGAACCACGCGATGCCGATTGCGAAACTCCCCGGTGGAGTAGAGACAGCACCCACATCAGCGGCAGCGGATGATGTCACCAGAGAAGACGACGAACGATTCGAATTGCGGTACGCATTTGCCGTTCTGATGTTCGCTGCCGTGTCATTGAAAACAGCCTTTGGAGTAGCAGCAGTAGTATTTCGAGAACGCAAATGCGTTTTGGATAAAGAAAATGCTGACGGTGATTGAATTCCTCGAACCCCACAGTGTGAACGTTCTTGCTTCACGCTCGATGATATTGGCGAGAGAAGAAGACGCGAGGTTAACGAGGAAGAAGTCATTGCGGCAAACATTACGATATTATTGTGTAAGTCTTGCTTTTCTTGTATCTCCGTCTCTCTCCTTTATTTTTTGCCGATTCTCTCTTCGTGTGTTGTTTCTTGTGTCCGTTTGAGTTGAGCTGAGATTCTAAAAATTTCACGATCCGTGATAATACATTCGTTCATTTCATGTATTGTGGCTATATGCTATCTCTATCTATTCTTACCACTATATTGCAAAACTGTTATCATGAATCCACTTTGTGGCGACAAACTTCGTCCCGCTGACGACTGGACACCCGCCGTGTAAACTACTTCGATCGAATGTGTTGTTCGGATGAACGCTCCAAAACAAGAGCGCATCGCCTTTCCTTGGTTTGACTTTTAATCCAACCTCGCAACTCGTGTAATCGATCCCGTGTAATCGTTTCATCCCACCTTCACCTTCTAACGGAAAAACGGTTTCGCCGCCTTCATCTGGAGTGGTTAAATATAAAAGAAAACTGGCGACGCGCTGGGATTTTTGAGGACCGTATTGCAAAGGATCGAACATGTCGTAATGAGAATCGTATTTTTGCCCGATTTCGTAGCGTAAAACGTTATAGGCTTCCCCGTGAGAAGCTGGAATGTGAGTCGCCCTCGCCATTTTCTCTTCCACTCGTTTCAATGCCCCGCTCTTCTCTTCCTTCGACGCCAAAAACGTCCCCGAACTCGTCCGAATGTTCTTCGTGCTCTCCAACGTCTCGCCTCGTTTCAACGCTAAACCGGATCTGTGCAATCGAGTCTTGGCTGCTTCAACGATTGCATCGCAATCCGCATCGCTCGCGAAATTTCTATACATCACCGACCTAGGAGATGTCGATAAGAGTTGAAACTTGAGCTCGGTCAAATACCCGTCACCGAGTGGACCAACTTTTTCTATCGCGTTCGAATCTTCACTGCTTGAAGCCACTGAATTCTTCGCTTCTTTGACTTTTACTACCGGTTTACCTTCTCCTAGATCCTCCTCGTCGGTTTCATCATCGTATATTTCGATGACTCGCGCGTTTCTCAACGCCCCTGGACTCGGGTCTTCTCCATCCACGTCTTTCTGCGTTTTCATTGTCGCCGTCGTATCACCGTTGCCGTTATGATAATCTAATTTTGCACCCCCCGTTAAAAAACCAATCAGAAAACACACCACCGCGAGTAAAGCGGCTTTAGGAATAGATAAGGATTTGCGGTAGGTCGTGCCATCGCCCATGATGATACCGATGATGATGATGATGTGTGTGTGTGTGTGTGTGTGTGTGTGTGTGTGTGTGTGTGCGCGCGCGCGCGCACGCGTATTCCTTTTCGTTATTCGTGTTGC
>MDSZ01203623.1_pt1 | contig 11296 bp, 11 predicted proteins | sample 811201 | NCBI WGS metagenome assembly MDSZ01 (sample SAMN05326647, study PRJNA326480) | marine metagenome | isolation source: seawater | place: Indian Ocean: North | collected 2010 | reverse complement strand
TGCCATTCTTTTGCTATTTTTAAATGATCTTCAAGTGATGAGTCAGTATGCCCGCTGCTTTTATTCTCTTTTAATTGTGCATTAGCTTCTAGCCATTCTCTACATTTTGCTCTAAATTTAGCTTGTTCAGGTGTGTCGTTAAAATCCATAATTTATTCCTTTACCAAAGTGTTAGTTTTTTCTAAGCTAGTTACCAATTTTTCTTTCCATGACGCCTCGGATCCAAGAAGAATGGATAGAACCTTAGAACGTTTATAAAATAGATGACAATCATATTCCCATGTAAAGCCATTACCACCATGGGTTTGGATATTTTCTTTTGAACATAATTGAAATGCTTTTGTGGCGCTTACTCTTGCTGTAGCGGCGGCAAGAGGAAGTTCAGAAGATTCTGAAGATAGCGCCCAAGCCCCATAATAGCAATTTGATTTAGCAAGGGTTACTGAAATATACATATCAGCAAGTTTATGTTTTATTGCTTGGTAAGATCCTATCTGCCTTCCAAAAGCAAATCTCTCCATGGAATAAGCTTTAGCCATATCAAGAGCTGCTTGCGATCCTCCAACTTGTTCAAATGCAAATAAAACAGCCGCTTGATCAAGAAGGTGTTGAATATATGACCAACCCTCTCCAGGTTTACCAAGAAGCTTAGATGGCGTATCTTTACACTCAACTTTAAAGAATGCTCTAGAGGTATCAATATTTTTTTGAGGTGTAACAGTTACAGATGGATCATTCAGATCAATTAGCCTCAAGTCAGTGCCTGTATTAGATTTTACTATTGTTATCATTTGAGAAGCCATTCCAGCATCAGGAACAGCAATTTTTATGCCATTAACTTTTTCAGATGTTACAGAAACAGTTAGATTTGATTCGGTTGCTTGATGCATATCTTCAGCAATTCCATAGGTCCCTATAACTTCTCCTGTAACTAATTTAGGCAACAAATCGGACTTAATATCTTCACTGGCATACTTAATTATTGCTTCAGTAAAAAAATAAACAGATGATGAGAAGGGAACTGGTGCAAGAGATCTGCCGAGTTCTTCAGCAATTACACAAAGTTCCAAATGACCAAGGCCAAGGCCGTCATATGCTTCAGGGACTCTTATACCAGTCCAACCAAGCTCTACAATTTTATGCCAGAGCTGTTCATCAGCTTCTAGCGAATTGTCCATTACATTTCGAGCATTCATAAGCCCACCTTCTTTATCAAAGAATTTTTTGGCTTCATCTTGCAAAAACTTTTGATCGTCTGAAAAATCTAAATTCATAATATTGTTATATAGTTTTAAGTTAAGGCTTATAATTTAATGCCATATTAGAACATATTATTAAATACAATTTAACAAACCAACTCTCGTAACTTATGGCAATGAAAATTTCAGCATCAAAAGAAGAGGATTCTCAGATTAGCAAAAACTCAAGCGGTTTATTTCTTGGAGTCGTTTTTGTACTATTATTAACAGGAATTCTTGCGCTCTCTTTGTGGCTAAGTGAACTATCTAAAGTTTCTAGTGAAATAAATTCTAAAGTTGAATCAAGACTTTCTATTTTAGAAGAGCAACTACAATTAGCTGATTCAACTTCTACTGAATTTTTATCAGATATTAATTCTCAACTTCAATTTCTTGATAAAGAGATAAGGAAATTATGGGATTTAAGCAATAAACGAAATAAAGTAGATATTGCAAGGCTCACAAAAGATATTAATAAACATTCTACGGCTCTTAAAGAGATTGCTATGACTCAAACCAATGATCAAAAGAATATTAATGATATCAAGAAGCAGTCTCAAAAATTAAAAATTCTGCTTGATGAGCTTTCAAAAGCAAACCAGGAAAGCCTTGCTACTCAAAATAAAATAGCTGAATTAAACAAGAGCGTTTTATTGCTTGAGGAGACAGTTCAAGCATTTGATTCTTATAGAAGGCAAAATAATGAAATGCTTCAGGAGATGCAATTGCAGATTTCAAGCATAAATAACTAAGATAATCCCTTGAATTTGTTCACATTTAGGTAAAAAGTTTGGGATTTAGCTAAAAAACAGGTATATTTTTAACTATATATTCTTCAATTTGGAGGGGGAAACCATGAAGAGACTATTTAGTATATTAACTTTTGCTGTTTTTGTAGCTACGCCTAGCATTTCCATCGCTCAAGATTCTGAGTTAGTGCTTGAAGAAGTTGTCGTTACAGCAACGAAAAAAGAGGAAAATGTTCAGGATATTGCCCAGACCGTTAATGCGGTTTCAGGCGGTGCTATTGATGATTATCAAATTAGAGATTTGAATGAATTATCACAGCTTGTATCCGGTGTAGAGTTCACGCAAATCGATCCAAGAAGATCAACCATTATCATGCGTGGTCAAAAAATGGATCCTGATGGTGGAAATGACCAACCTATTCAAGGTTACATTGACGAGGTTCCTCTTCGAGCCGGGGAAATGTTCCTTCAAATGTATGATACTGAACGTGTAGAAATTCTTAAAGGCGCCCAGGGAACTCTTCAGGGAGTTGTAAGTAGTGGTGGTGCCCTTCATATATATACTCGATCAGCAGAAGTTGGAAGTGAGGAACGAAATGGCTATGTTAAAACAACATGGGCAGATAACATGACTTCAATTATTGAGGCCGCAAGTGATCTCCATTTATCCGATACCTTATCAATGAGAGTCGCTGGCGTTATGAATAATAATGACGGTAAACAAGTAAGAAATATTAGGACCGCTGTTAATGAGTCACATTCTTATGATTCAGGTCGAATGAGCCTTACTTGGGAGCCTTCAGATACTTTTTCACTTAGATTTAAATATCAAAACAGTGAAGTAGACTCCATTTACCCTCAACCAGTTGCTGGTAGCAACGGAACATTTGCATTTGATGCATTTGCTTTTGTTGCAGGCGCTTCAAACCCATGGTTCCCACCTGTAACAGTTGATTATGCTGGAGCTGCTAATGCATGGGTTTCGACTATTGGAACTCTAGCTGGAGCTGCAGCTGCTGGCCAATTAGCATTTTTACATAGACCAAGCTATGCAGATATACCTGCTGACGGTTTAAAACCTGAAGACGGGGTTGCTTTGCATTATCAAAATCCAAGGCAGAACACGAGTGCTGAAGTTCATAATTTAATGATTGATTATGACATGGGTAGTCATGCTTTAGCTCTTAGATGGTCAGACTCTCAGAGTGATGCCATGGGACTTATTGATAGAGATTATGCTGGAGCTTACACATATGGGTATCCGCAAGAAGTAAGAACGCTCACCGGTATTGAAACTTTTGAGATGAGGATCTCTAATCAAGATAACGACAAGCTTGAATACACCATTGGATTCTTCTCTAGAGATTCACAAACATTCACTGATGCAGACTTAGATGTGTCTATGGATAACTACGAAGTTCATCCAGGATTATTTAAGCCACTTGTTGGGTTTGAATATAAGACTCCAAATCAGGCATGTCTTGCTGAAAAAGCAAGTCCTGGATTGTTTGCAGCTAAGCCTAATGTTATTACTTGTATGGGTATTCCCGTTAACAATAAGACCGAAGCTTATTTTGCAAACTTTAAATACAACATGAACGATAGCACTTTCATTCAGTTTGGCTTTAGAGAGCAAGAGATGAATGGTTATAGAGCTCAAAATCTATATTTACCTACCACTGCTCTTGTTACAGCCGCAACTGGTGGCGGAATGACAATTCCAAGAATTCCAATCAATCTTCAACGTTCTGCTAATGAATCATCAACTGGAAGCATAAAGCTAGGACACTATTTAAGTGATGATGTCATGATGTATGTTGCTAGAGAAACTGGTTTTAGAAGTCCAGGTGCAACCATTGCTCCTACACCAATTAACCCAGCACTAATCACATATGTTGAAGAAGAGTCTGATATGACTGAAGTAGGTATGAAAGGTACCTTCATGGACGGTAGATTAAGGTTAAATGCTGCTTATTATGATTATTCTTTTGATGGCTATCAAACTAAGTGGGATAACGTTTCTGCTAGAGTCTTCAGTGCAACTGGACCAGGAAATGTTCAGCAGGTTATGGGCGGTATCTTTAATAACAATGATGCTTCAATTTCAGGTTTTGATGTTGAGTATGCATATGTTGTGAATGCTGACTTAACTCTAGGTGGTAGTTATACATCCACTGACAGTGAGTATGATGAAGGCTCTGTTGGGTATGCCAATGATCCTACATACACTGGAATGATGGCTGCAACCAGAGATGTTAGTGGGCAAAGAGTTAATGATGATGCTGAAACATCTATGACTTTTTATCTAGATCACACTGTTCCATCATATTGGGGTGGTGAAAGATACACACGATATAACATTAGCTGGAGAGACGAAAGAACTAGTGCTATTAATCCTGATCTTAAGATCAAAGCCTTGGTTTTAGCTAATTTAATTGTGGGTTGGAGATCATCAGATGGCGTATGGGATGCAAGTTTATTTGTAAAAAATGCGTTAGATGATGTTGATCTTTCTCATATCCAAGCATATTACTCAGATTATCACTTACCAGGTGGTGGAAGTTTACCTTCTAAGTTTTATGTTGCTAACACTAACATGGGAAGGCAATTGGGAGCTCAGCTCGTATATAACTTCTAAGAAGTTGGTCTAAATAGGACTTTTGAAAACGGCAACTTAGGTTGCCGTTTTTTTTAAAGATAGCGTTAATGAAAAAAATATTTTTTTTATACTTTTTTGTAACATCTGGTTCTTTGTTTGCAAATGATAATCAAGTCTATTTAAACGAAGATAGGAAGCCTTGCAGTGTTCATGTAAAGAATAGGATGCCTTTATTTGGTGATTTGCATGTTCATACAGCTCTTTCACTTGATGCCAATACCCAAGGAACTTTAAATACTCCAGATGATGCATATAGATACGCAAAAGGACAGCCTCTTTACTTGCAGCCTTATAATGAAGATGGAACAAGCTCGAGAATTTCAAAATTAAGACAACCCTTAGATTTTGCATCCGTGACTGATCATGCTGAGCTCTTAGGGGAGGTTAGGATGTGTCTGGATCCACAGAGCGTTAAATACAATGGTTTCCAATGTAGGGTGTATAGAAGTTTTCCTAAAATTTCATATTTCTATATGAATGCAAAAGCTAGCATGGGTCAGCCGCTACGAATGTGTGGAGATTCAAGAGAAGTTTGTTTAGATGCAGCACAAAAACCATGGCAAGAAATTATTCAAGCAGCAGAAAAGCATTATGACAGATCGGAGAGTTGTGAATTTTCAACTTTTGTAGGATACGAATGGACCGGTGCAGCATACTCAGGCAATAATCTACATAGAAATGTTATTTTTGAAAGCTCTAATGTTCCATACCATCCAGTAAGTTTTTATGAAGCCCCTACAAGGTCTGAGTTATGGGAGCAACTAGATCAAGAATGTTCAAAGGACTGTAATTATATTGTGATCCCTCACAATTCTAATTTAAGCAATGGTTTTATGTTTGAAAAACCCAATCAAAATGAAATATATCTTCAAAATATAAGAGAGCCATTGGTTGAAATTTTTCAACATAAGGGAAGTTCAGAATGTGCTGTAGATTCTAATGACCCATTGTGTGCTTTTGAGCAATTGCCTTATAAAGATTTTAAATCAAAATTTAGCAAAGATTTTTCACAGGCACCTAAATCTAGCTTTGTGCGTGATGCTTTGGATACAGGCATCCTTCTTAAAAAAGAAAAAAACATTAACCCTTTTAAATTCGGATTTATTGGGAGCACGGATACTCATTTGGGGACACCTGGATCAGTAGATGAAGAGAACTTTCAAGGACATGGTGGGGCAGGAAAGTCCTTTAGAACATCTATTCCAGAAGGTTTACCAGATGATATTGAGTTTAACCCCGGCGGTTTAGCAGTTGTTTGGGCTGAAGAAAATAGTAGAACTTCTATTTTTAATGCTCTTAAGCGAAAGGAAGTTTATGGAACATCGGGGCCAAGATTTTTAGTTAGGTTCTTTTTGGGAGAAAGCTTAGATACAGATCTTTGTAATCACCTTGATGCGATTTCACATGCATATGAAAATGGAGTGCCGATGGGCGCAACCACTTCATCAAATTTAATGTCAACGGTTAGACTTTTTGTTTCTGCATCAGCAGATTTATCTCTTGAGGACCAATATATAGAGAAACTTCAGGTAGTTAAAGGCGTCATTAAGAATGGCAAAGTTGATACATCAGTGCATGATATTCAGACTCATGACCCAACTCAGTTAGATATAAATTCTTGCCAAGTCATTGGAACTGGAGTCCGTTCAATGTGTGCAGTTTGGGAAGACCCCAACTTCAATCAAGGTGATGAGGCTTATTATTATGTCAGGGTTGTAGCAAATAAATCATGTCGTTGGTCGCATGATCTGTGTTTACAAAATCCTTCATACTGTGAACAAGAAAGTGATACAAAGGTACCTAAGTTCATTCAAGAAAGAGCATGGACATCACCCATATGGCTTGAAAACTCCTCGGATATTTGACACACCCTCAAGAATTATGTTCCATTAGGTTATGAACAGATTAGTTCTTCAATTATTTTTAGTCTTAGCTTTTATACCTATTGCGATATTAATTAGTTCAATCATTATTACTTTGGCTCCACTGTATTGCTGGGGGCTCGCAATTAATGCCTATCGATTTGGTAATACTAAAGAGTTATATTTTTGGTTAGCCATGGGGGTGGTTGCATTTTTCTTAGCATTATTTGTGCTTGGAGTTTTATAAATGTTAAAAGCTTGTATTCTTTTTTCGGCAGCTTGCTTATTTGGAATTGGCTGTTATGTGATGTTCAAGCCTGATTTAAGTGATTTAGGTTTCATTCCAGTTGTAGCAACCAATCCTGAGACTGCTTCTGAATTTAGATCTTTGTTTGCTGGCTCATTTCTTGCTTATGCATATCTGTTAATCCGTTTTGCATACTCATACAACCCTATATCAATTGCAGTTAGCGTCGCCTATATTATGGGTTTTATAGCACTGGGTCGAATTGTCAGCTTTTATTATGAGGGCTTTAATTCATTTGGAGTTTTTGTTTTTATTGGCGAGGTATTTTTAGTATTTATCCTCATCATGGCGCATCGAAAAAGAAAAAATGAAATTCCTTATTTTTAGCTTTTATTGAAAGAATAAAACTGCTTAACATTTCTTCATTCTGTAATATAATTCTTTCTCTTTCTGGGGATGTGGTGGAATTGGTAGACACGCTTGGCTTAGAACCAAGTGCCGAAAGGTGTGGGGGTTCGACTCCCTCCATCCCTACCAATAAATAAATGAATGTTTATTTCTTAAAGCTTTGTTATATTAGCTTTATGAAAAATTTACCACTATCACTGCTGGCATTAGTCTTTCTTTTTTCTTGCTCACAAAACAATTCATACTCTCAGAGACTTCTGAATGCTGACACCGAAAATGAATCATGGCTTTTGCATGGAAGGACTTATGATGAATCTAGATTTAGCCCTCTTAACGACATCAATGATTCAAATGTTGCAGACCTTGGGGTTTTATGGACATTTGAAACTGGGACAAATAGAGGTCATGAAACAACCCCGATTGTAGTTGACGGGGTGATGTTTATTACCGCTCCTTGGAGTATGGTTTTTGCACTGGATGCAATGACTGGTGAAGAGATATGGTCGTTTGACCCTGAGGTTGATAAAGCCTGGGCAAGAAATGCTTGTTGCGATGTGGTTAATAGAGGAGTTGCTGTTTGGGGTGATCATGTAGTTTTTGCAACCATTGATGGCCGTTTGATTTCTCTAGATAAAGAATCTGGAGAGGTGAACTGGGATGTTTTGACAATTGATAAATCAAAACCATACACAATTACAGGCGCACCAAGAATCATAGATGGGAAAATAATTATTGGTAATGGCGGCGCAGAATTTGGCGTAAGAGGTTATATTTCTGCCTACGATGTTCAAGATGGCTCCATGTTATGGAGATTTTTTACTGTTCCCGGCAATCCTGATGAGCCTTTTGAATCAGAAGCCTTAGCCAAAGCAGCTGAAACATGGTCTGGAGGAAAATGGTGGGAAATTGGAGGCGGTGGAACCGTTTGGGATTCTATGGCTTATGACCCTGATTTAAATCTTCTTTATATTGGAACAGGTAATGGCTCGCCTTGGAATCGATATGTAAGAAGTCCCGGAGGGGGAGATAATCTTTATCTTTCATCGATAGTAGCGATTAATCCTGACAGTGGGGAATATGTCTGGCACTATCAGACTACACCAGGAGATAGCTGGGATTATACGGCTACACAACATATGATCCTTGCTGACATGGAGATTAATGGCGAATTGAGAAAGGTCATTATGCAGGCTCCAAAAAATGGCTTTTTTTATGTGATCGATCGAGTTAATGGTGATTTTATTTCAGCTAATAATTTTGTCCCGATTAATTGGGCATCTCATGTTGATCCAGAAACTGGAAGGCCTGTGGAGATTGATCAGACTAACCATGAATCCCAACCTGCCTTAACTACACCTGGTCCACTTGGAGGTCATAATTGGCAGCCAATGTCCTATAGTCCAAATACAGGTTTAGTGTATATTCCAGCTCAAGAGATGCTATTCATTTACTCAACTGATAGTAAATTTAAATACGATCCAGCTAGCTGGAACACGGCGCAACAATTAGAAATGACTTATCTTCCCAAAGATCCAGATGAATTAGCTATGGTTGATTCTGCAACTGTAGGGTATTTGTTGGCATGGGATCCAAAACAGCAAAAGGAAGCATGGAGAGCTCAATATAAAAGACCCTGGAGTGGTGGAGTTTTATCTACTGGTGGTAATTTAGTCTTACAGGGTACCTCAGATGGAAGGTTTGTAGCATATGCCGCAGATTCAGGTGATTTGTTATGGAGTGTAGATACTGGCCAAGGCATTGTTGCACCTCCAATCACTTATAAGATTGACGGAGAACAGTACATTGCTGTTCAGGTTGGATATGGTGGGGCTTATGCTTTGTTGGGAGGGCTTGAAGCAGTTAATGAGAACCCTGAAAGAGACGGAAGAATGATGGTATTTAAGCTTGGGGGTGAAAAGTTAGAAGAACCAGTTGCAACAATAGCTCAATTAAACCCAACAATCGTTGAATTAAATTCTGACGCTTTAGTGATTGCGCGCGGAGAGTATGAGTTTCATGAGCATTGTCAATTTTGTCATGGAGCCGGAGCAATTGGTGGAGGGGTGCTTCCAGATTTAAGAATGCTTGATGCTCAAGCTAATGCTTCATTTTTAGGGAGTGTCCTTGCTGGCATCCACGGAAGTGGCATGGCTTCATTTAAAGATGTGCTGAATGTAGAGCAAGCACAGCAAATCCATGAATATATTAAATATCAAGCTGTTCTAACTGGCGTATCAACTGTAGCAGAGGAATAAAGGCACCATTTGATCTCATGGTTTATAATGGCCCATGGATAATAAATACGATATAGCAAAAGATTGGTTACCTAGATATACAGGAATGCCCGTAGATGACTTTGGGGACTACATTCTGCTTACAAATTTTCAGGATTATGTTGAGCAGTTTGCAAATATCTTTAACTCAGATATTCAGGGTGAAAACAGACCAATGTCTTCATGCACAAATGATGCTGGCTTAAGTATTATTAATTTTGGAATTGGTTCGCCTAATGCCGCAACAATTATGGATTTACTTGTTGCAAGGAAACCAAAAGGCGTTCTGTTTCTTGGAAAATGTGGTGGATTGAAAGACTCATCAGAGATTGGGAACCTTATTTTACCTATTGCAGCTATAAGAGGTGATGGTACTTCTAATGATTATTTTCCTCCAGAAGTTCCTGCATTGCCTTCTTTTAAGTTGCATAAATTTGTCTCTGATAAAATCTTAGATGCAGGGACAGACTATCGAACAGGCGTCATTTATACCACTAATAGAAGAGTCTGGGAGCATGATAAAACCTTTTTAAAGAAGTTAAAAAAGACAACGGCCATTGGAATTGATATGGAGGTTGCAACTATTTTTATTGTTGGTCATTACAATGAAATTCCTCGAGGTGCTTTACTTTTAGTTTCTGATGTTCCTGTAACACCTGATGGAGTGAAAACCGAGAAATCAGATCAAGCAGTTACATCTAAATGGGCCAAGCAACATTTAGATATTGGAATTCAAGCTATGACTGATATAAAGAATAGCAGAGATAAGATTAAGCATTTTCGTTATTGATTTTTTGCTTATATAGAATTTAGTGTATCCTAATGATCTTATGGGAAGATTAGTTAAATATTTTTTAATTATAATTGCGATTTATTTAGCAATAAGGACAGTTGTTGCTTTGTTTTTTTATGATCAATTACCTGTTCCATTTCTTGTATCTGAATTTGATCAAGCGCAGATAAATGAATATAGAGTTCGGGTATTAATACCAGGCTTTTTTCTTACATTAATTTATTTTATTTATAGATATTTTTCAGGTAAAAATCCTACATCAGCTATGTGGCCAATATATGTTTCAACCATTTCTTTACTTATTACGCATATTATTGGATTCATAACATTCCTACCCTTAACGAAAGATACAATCATAATGTTCATAATTACTTTAGTTATATTCTTGGTTGCTAGACAAGCTCATCATAATAGGAAAAACGAGATCTTTTAACGGCTATTATGATCTGGATAATAAGAATATTTCTTTTGGTTTATGCGGTTTTGTATTTTGGTATAGGGGCTTGGGCAATTATTGATCCTGTTAAGGATGCTATTGAGATTGGTTATGAAATCCCATCATTTATGGATGTAGTGGGCTTAAAGGTCACTGATGTTATAGGTTATTCGGAAGTTGCTGGTTTATATGGCGGGATAAATATTATTATTGGGTTGCTGTGTCTGCTTGGTCTATTTAGCAGAGGGATTGCTGCCTATGCATTCTCACTATTAGCTTTTTTAACTTTTAGCATTGCTCTTGGTAGATATTTGTTTGCACTAATCCCTACAACTCCTACTTTTTATAATATTTTCTTTATTTTTGAAGCGGTAACTTTTGTTTTGTCACTATCTTTTTTCTTATATATGAAATATTTATACAATCCCAGAAAGAATGGCAATGTAGAGGAAGTAACTGCTGATTAGAATTATTCCGGAAGTCATATAGAGACCTTTTACAAATTTAAGTTTTGTTAATGAGATAGCCAATATAATAAAAATCAAACTTAAAACTGCAAGGATATTAAAATCTCTCAGCATGATAACTGGGCTTAGTTGTACAGATCCAAAAAACCCAATCATTGGAATTA
>MDSZ01061742.1_pt1 | contig 11296 bp, 15 predicted proteins | sample 811201 | NCBI WGS metagenome assembly MDSZ01 (sample SAMN05326647, study PRJNA326480) | marine metagenome | isolation source: seawater | place: Indian Ocean: North | collected 2010 | reverse complement strand
TGGTCACGACAGCCGATAGCCACTACCCCAACCCTGACGCTTGGAAAGACCGTGAACTTTACAAGCGCCTTGGTTGGCTTGGTAAGGGACGACCCTCATGGGCTGAGGAGGAATCTCAACTTCCAGAAGGGGTTGAGGAGATTGGGTATGAGTTGTATCCCAAAAATGGTGACCAAATCTGGGAAAGCTATAAGCAGTATTCTGAATCTACGGGGTTCGAATACGATGATGCTGTAGTCTTGAAAAGTATTGAGGAAACATACCGTATTGCCTTTGAGCGTATCGAGAATTTCCTGCCCGACAATACAGTGCGCCTACCCGAATTCGTAGTTCCCGCCGGCTTTACAGCCACGCAAGCGTTGGTTAACTATGCGCTTGAGGGCCTTAAAGACAAGGGACTTCACACCAATAAAGAATATACAGATCGCCTTAAATTAGAGTTGAATGTTATTGATGACCGCGGCTTTTCTAAGTACTTTCTTACAATGAAGTCTATTGTTGATGTTGCAACAGATATGATGCTCACAGGCCCGGGCCGCGGCTCAGCCGCAGGGTCGCTGGTGGCTTACGCGCTAAACATTACACAGGTAGATCCCATCAAACACGGACTCCTGTTTTCACGCTTCTTGCGTTCGGATGCCACAGATTATCCAGATATTGATTATGATGTATCGGATTCTATGGTCCTCAAGGAGAGGCTGGTTGAGATGTGGGGTGAGGATTGTGTTGCCCCCATCTCTAATTGGAATACTCTACAGCTCAAAAGTCTAATCAAGGATATTTCGAAGCTGTATAATGTTGAATTTACCGAAGTTAACACGGTTACTTCAATTATGATTCGAGAAGCAACACCGGACGCAAAGAGGAAGCACGGCATTAAGGCCGGCGTCTACTCCCCAACTTGGGAAGAGGTAATGGAGTTCTCCCCCACTTTGCAGGCCTATCTTAACAAATATCCAGCGGTTAAAACACATGTCGAGGGTTTGGTGGGCCAAGTTCGCTCCTGCTCTAGGCATGCGGGCGGTGTTGTCATCGCAGAAAATCTAGACACGAATATGCCACTGATCAACTCAGGCGGCGTACGTCAGGCTCCGTGGGCCGAAGGCCAGAACGTCCGACACCTTGAGCCGATGGGCTTTATTAAATTCGACTTACTTGGTCTTTCCACACTCAAGATGATGGAAGGTGCGATTGAACATATCCTTCGCCGTCATTACGGAGTCGAAGAACCTAATTTTGCTCAAGTCAGAGAATACTATGAAAAATACTTACACCCAGATGTGATAGACTTAAATGATCAGGAGGTTTATAAAAACATTTTTCACACCGGCAAGTGGGCTGGAGTGTTCCAGTTTACAGAGCAAGGGGCACAGAAGTTCTGTGTGCGAGCAAAGCCGACCAACATCATTGATGTATCTGCTATCACCTCTATTTATCGCCCGGGCCCATTGGCTGCCAATGTTCACGATGAATATGTGGAAGCTAAGGAGAGCCCACATCATATAAAATATTTGAATGATGACGCTCACGATATCACACAAGAGACCTTTGGGTTCCTTATTTTCCAAGAGCAAATTGCATTGCTAGCCCATAAGCTTGGTGGCTTGACTCTTGATGAGGGTAATATGCTCCGCAAGGTTTTGACCAAGAAGGGCACTGGGAAGGGCTCCGTAAAGGGTAAGCTGCACGATAAGTTTATTAAAGGCTGCAGCAAGAACAACATTAGCAGGGATGAAGCACAAGCACTGTGGGACAAGTTCGAGTATTTCTCGGGTTATGGTTTCAACAAATCACATGCTGTCAGCTATTCAATTATCTCTTTTCAATGTGCTTGGCTGTGGAACTACTATCCTGCAGAGTGGATGGCTGCGTTTCTAGACAAGGAACCAGAGAGTAGAAAAGAAAAAGCAATTAATATTGCAAAACGTTTTGGATTTAAAATCGCCCCGCTCGATGTGAATAAATCAGGCACAGTGTGGGAGATTAGCAAGGATGGAAAGACGCTGATCCAGCCTCTTACATCGATTAAGGGCCTCGGAATGGCCGCTATTGAACAAGTGCTGGCACACCGACCCTTTATGAATGCAGAGGATTTGTTATTTCGAGAGGACATATCGTACTCTAAGCTAAACAAAAAAGCCCTCGACGCTCTTTGTCGCGGCGGCGCCTTGGACAATATTGTAGACGACAGGTTTACCGGCAGAAAACACTTTTGGTCAGCCTGTATCGTGGAGCGCCCTAAAAATCTTAAAAGATTGGGTGAGAATATCGATCTCTATAGACCCGAAGGGGACTTTAGCGAAGAGGAAATTATACAGTTTAAAACGGATTTAACGGGTGTTTTTCCAATCAATCTGGTCATAAAAGAAGAGACAGTTGAGAGACTACAAGAAAAATTGATTCCACCAATATCAGAGTTTGATCCGGATCTGCAGGTTTGTTGGTTTATTCCCAGGAAGGTCGTGGAGCGTAAAACAAAGAACGGGAAGTTATATTGGATTGTTGAGACAATTGATAGCAACAATGAGTTGACCACGATCAGGTGCTGGGGAGTCAAACCGAATCGCGATAGAGTTCATTTGAACAGGCCATATATGGCTCGCCTGGATTACGATGAAAATTGGGGCTTCTCTACTTTTGCATTGTGGAAAACTTTTAAACTACTAGGATAGGAATGGCGGCTTCTCATAAGATAAAATGGCAAAGAGCCTTAAATGAGTTGAGATATCTTAATGAAGAGCTAGAGTTAGTTCGTCAGATAGTTAAAGACGTCGGCCCCCAGTTTGAGCAATATTACCGTGAATTTTGTATTCGTAATAATATTGACAGGGACAAACTAAATAGAGAGCACGCACAAAGAATCCAAGAAGCTTATGGGGTGTCGCCACTTGAAGAAGAAGCACCGATTTTGGCAGAGCTTTCATCCTCCATTGAGCCGGCCACCATGGTTCACCTTCCTGTTGCTTCGTCTTTTGAGGAAGTGACTGAGGATGAACTATCTCCCGAAGACAAGAGAGAGCGAAAAGAGCTATATGAAGTATTCAACAAGCTATTCAGAAAAATTGCTTTAATACTCCATCCCGATAAACTGTCTAAAGAGTTGTCCAAAGAAGAAAGGCTAAAACGCAGAGAACATTTTAACAACGCAAGGGAAGCCTTAGATAAGGAAAATTATATAATTCTACTAGATATTGCCCAGCAATACAACATATCAATCCCGCGGAATTATACTAAGCAAACCGCGTGGATGAAGAAGCAGATTTCTAAAATACAAGACGAAATAAGAGTTACCCACACAACGTACAACTATTTGTTTGCGGATGCCACAACCGACGAACAAAGAGATACCGTCATACGAGATTTTATGATACAGCTTTTTGGAATAAAAATTTAAAATATTGTGTATAATTCCTTGACACTGCATACGCAATATATTATACTATTAAAGTAAAGCCAACACCATAGGAGGGAAAATGGCAACATCAAATGAACAAAAGAAGCAATACGTTAAGGAGTACATTCGCTCCCTTAAAGCAATCGAAGACTGCATCGAGCCCTACCAGGAACAAAAGAGAGAACTTCGCTCTGAGTTCCGCAACAATGGGTGGTTAAACACCGATGAAATCCGGGCGGCAGTGAAAGCTTACAGACTTTTTAGAGGTAAGGTTAACATTGATGAGGTAGTCGAAAACTTTGAGATTATTTCTGGAGGAACTGATGCAACTTCTTGATAGTAAAGCTTGCACACAACTAGAAATGTTGCAAGAACTGCAGCATCATGTCGAGCGTATCCACCAAATCAGCGAAACACTTGACTTAGGAGACCCCTTTAGTTATAATAGAATGAGAGAGATTCTTATGGCTGTCGCCCTGGGTCACACTATCGCCACCGAATATGCTGGCAAAGACGCAACGGATGAAAATGGAGATGGAACCGAGTATAAAAGCACAACTCAGGAAAAAATGAGTGCAACATATAACGGTATATCCAACTATGATAGCTGGGGTGAACAATGGGATTACATTGTTAACAAGAAGATTGGTTGTTACAAGTGGCACTATCTTGCTCGATTTAAGGGACCAAACATTGTAGAAATGTGGAGGATGTCCGGAGAAGACGTGCTGCGCTGCTTAGAGCTTAAGTTGCGAAATTCTTGGGAAAATAGAATGAACCGTAAAGACCCGCGCCTAGGCGCAAACCTAACAGAAAGACAAATTAAAAAATATGGAGAGGAGATAAATTTAAAATGAACAAAAATAAAAACACTGTAATACAACTTAATAACAGTGTCGCTTCTGTGGCGACCTGCAATTTGCAAAAGTTCCAAAGCCAATCTATGGCTTGCCCAGTATCAACTTTAGGTGCTCCAACCTGCTATTTTATCCCCCTCGCTATGATTGATGGATATCAGCATAACCCCGGGCGAGCCGGCGGTACTCAAACTACAATTGTGAGCCAGATATTTGATTCAATGATTACCGAACCCAAGGGACAACTGGAGCCTATCTGTGTTGAATGGAATCCTGCAACACAAATGTTTGAAATTGTTTTTGGATGCCATAGAGAGTGGGCTACGAGCGATGCTTATTCGAAGGGATTTGCCATTGCTAATCACCCACAGTCCGGTGTTCCGGGTATATGGGCTTGGATTTTCACGGGTAGCCCGGCAGAGCGCACCAAGATTCAGATGCGTGAAAACGGAAATAAGAAACCACAATCTCCGGCCACCAAGGACGAGATGGTGGACATGCTCGGTAGGTACATTTCTCAAGGTGGCTTGGACACTGGTTATACCACAAATTTTGCTAATTTAACTGATCAACAAAAGTATAAGCGCGCCCAAAAGTTTATGTCCTCTAACACGCCCTTTTGGGGTGGACGAAAGTTTAAAGGTGTCTGGAATAAGTTGACACAAAACGGTAACGCAACTGTTAACTTGGCATTCACTACATTTAGCAAAGAGAAGCTTGCAGAGTACTTCTGCAGCAACAACTCATATGGGATTGTGATGGCGGACTTGCGTAATGGTACCAACAAGTCTGGCTCTATTGTTAAGAAGAATGGTAAAACTTACGGAATTTACTTTGTCAACGCCAAGACCGAAATCGGAGGAGCCCTCCCAACAAATGCCAGCAAGTTACGAGTCAATGAAGGTGTTACGGATATGATCCTTGTGGGGTGCCTCAACGATTCGGGAACCGCAACAGTTGCACAAGATAGAAGCACTTTCGAGGGACGCGCTACGTGGTGGAACTCAAACATCTTCAACTCTTTTGATGAGGTGTTTTGGATGCCGCAAACCAAGAGCGAGTACAACAAGCATATGGTCGCAGGCACCTGGGTGGCTCAAAACCCAGTATGAGCGGCGTCATCCTTAAACACCAAGAAGGCCTTCAGTTTCTGTCCAGCATACCGGACAATTCTGTAGATTTAGTCCTAACAGATCCGCCCTATATTACATCGCGTGATTCAGGTATGGACAAGTGGGTTGATCATGTGGCAAAGCAAAGTGAGCCCGGCGCCGAGAACCTGCGCTCTGTTAAACAGTGGCGCGCCCTTAAAACCCTGCGCGAGTGGGTGGACTTTCTAAAAAATGACCGATCACTATACAGCTATGACGAGGAAGGCAATCCAGTGAGTTTGATTGCCGGCGCACCAAAGCGAAAGTTGAAGAAATACAAAGCTGACTATCTTAAATATGGCAGCATCTACGGTAAAAAGTATGCCGTTAAGACCAACTACGGTGATTGGGATTCGCAGTTCACTATGGAGCAGCTTGAGCTTTTCACTAAACACTTCTATCGTATTCTTCGTCCTGGTGGCACGTGCATTATATTCTTTGATTTGTGGAAGATCACCAATCTCAAGGATATGCTTGAGGGAGAGAAGTTTAAGCAAATCAGACTTATCGAATGGATTAAGACAAACCCGCAACCAATCAACAGCAAAGTAAATTACCTTACAAATTGCAGAGAGATTGCACTGCTGGGCATCAAGAAGTCTAAGCCAACATTCAATAGCAAATACGACAAGGGTATTTACGAATACCCGCTACAGGGTGGTAAGTTTCGATTCCATCCGACACAAAAGAGTTTGCCTTTATTTGAGGACTTGATTAAGAAGCACTCAAACAAAGGAGACTTAGTGCTGGACTGCTTTGCGGGTTCAGGAACCACAGCAATCGCTGCAAGAAACACAGAACGTGATTTTATTGGTTGCGAGATGGATGAAACATATTATATTAAATCTATGGAGAGGATTAAAAATGGATAAACAAACACAAGTAGTCATGTTCAGTTCTAAGACTGGGCAATGGGCCACACCACAGGACTTTTTCAACAAACTTGATTGGCGTTTCGGGCCATTCGATCTAGATCCTTGTGCAGATTGTATGAATACGAAATGCGCGAACTTTTACACCGAAGCAGAAGATGGTCTGTCGAAAAATTGGGAGGGCTTCACCAGCTTTGTCAATCCTCCATATGGCCGCGGCATTGAAAAATGGATCAAAAAGGGATACGAAGAGTCTCGCAAAGATAATACGAAAGTGGTGATGCTCATCCCTGCCAGGACTGATACAAAGTATTGGCACCAATATGTGATGAAGGCAGACGAGATACACTTTGTGAAGGGTAGGCTTAAGTTTGGAGACAGCGAAAATTCAGCACCGTTTCCATCAGCCGTTGTAGTATTTGATGGGTCCAATCAGAGACAAATATTTGGAGCAATGAATCGATGACAGAAGAAGTTTTACAAGCAGCAATACTGCATTTAAGATCGAGAGCGACAGAAAGATTTGCGATTATCAAAGATTTGTATCACCGACCCGCCACAGAGGATACCGTTGATAATATTGTAAAGCATTCTTTGGCTCTAGCTCAACTTGAGGGCGCTATGATTACGCTTCAGCAATACGCAGCTGCTTTGGGGCAACAGACGGAATTAGAAACTATCTCGAACACACCGCCGACACCCTCAGACCCGACAGAATTGCCAGATGAGTCCACAAGAGCGGAGGCCGCCGAAGAGAAGGTGGAGTTCGAACAGGAAATCCCGCCCGTACGGCACGAAGAACTCTCTAGCCGGTCTGCATATTACCGCAGAAGCACCGAAAATCGGCCACGAATAATAGGGGAGGAAGATGATGAATAGGCAAACAAAAAGAGCATTGAAGAGGCAGATGGGCGGCGATGCGCAAGAGAAAATGTCTCAGCAGATTTCAAACTTTAATAAACTGCCCGAAAAGTGCGATACGTGCTCCGAGCCATTTGATAAGACAAATCGAGAAATGCTCGCCGCATGGAACGTGGTGGTAAGACAAGATGTGGTGCGATTATTTTGTCCGAATTGTATAAAGAAAACACAGGAGGTTATGGAAAATGGCAGTAGATAGATTATCAATAGAAGGGTTGAGAAAGATTGTTGCTGGAAAAGTCCGAGAAGATGCTACGTGTGTTATAAAATTTTACTCTAATCACTGCGAAATGTGTCACAATTTAAAAGATTATTATGAAGACATTTCCAACAATGATGAATATGAAAACATACATTTTTTTGCTTTTAATATTGATTCCTACCCAGCTATAGAGAAACAGTTGAGCTTTAATGGGGTACCCACTATTTCTTTGATAAAGACGTATACTTCTCAACGTAAACCAAAAATTCGCATTCTCGCTGATCCCTCCGACCCGAGCGAGAAAACCTGGTACAAGTCCAGCGATATAACCGAGTTTATTAGGAGAGAGAAATAATGCAAGAATTTCTTTGCTATGATGATGTGCTTCTTCTACCGCAATATTCGGATATCCGAAGTAGAGCGGAAATTTCACTTGAGACAGATTTAACAAATAATCTGATCCTACCTGTCCCTATTATAGGTTCCCCTATGGATACTGTCTCAGAAGCACCAATGGCTATCGCCCTGGGTATACATGGGGGCACGGCCATTATTCACAGATATAATACCATAGAGATACAAAGTCGAATGGTGTCCCTGGCACATGATGTCGCTAAACCTCTTACGGGCACCGGATCAATAATCGTTGGTGCCGCCATTGGTGTCACGGGTGATTATATGGCCCGGGCCCTCTCTCTGGTGGAGGCTAATGCCACCTTTCTATGTGTGGATGTGGCTCACGGCCATCACATCAATATGCGGGAAGCTCTGAAAAATTTACGAAGTGAATTTGGAGATGATTTACATATTATGGCTGGAAATGTTGCCACACTTGAAGGCGTTAACGATTTGGCTGACTGGGGCGCCAACTCCGTCAGATGCAATATAGGGGGCGGTTCAATCTGCTCTACGCGGGTTCAGACCGGTCATGGTGTTCCGGGGCTTCATACTTTGTTTGAGTGCGCTAAGACAGATAGAGATGTAGCAATTATTGCCGATGGAGGTATTAGAAACTCAGGAGATGCGGTTAAAGCCCTGGCTGCTGGCGCCGATGCGGTAATGTGCGGTTCGCTTTTTGCTGGGACAGATGAAACGCCCGGCAAGATTCACGAAAAACCAGATGGAACTCGTTGGAAGATATATCGAGGTATGGCTTCAAAAGAAGCTCAAGTTCAATGGCGCGGCCGCTACTCATCTTATGAGGGGGTTTCGGCCCACGTCCCTTACCGCGGAAGTGTCAAGCCGCTATTGGAAGATTTTGAAAAAGGATTACGCTCAGGGCTGTCCTACAGTGGGGCCCGAAATATATCCGAATTTTGCGCCACTGCAAAGTTTATTCGACAGACTAGCGCCGGCCAGCAGGAGAGTGGAACTCACATTAAGAGGCGCAGTGTTTGATGGCCGAGGATTTGTCTTATGGAAAACTTAATAAAAAAATAGTGTTTACGGATAATGATCACAGACATGCTAAGTTATTGATTAGGCTCAGACACGATCAGCTAAAGCAATCTGAATTTTTTCGTGGAATAATTACAGGGTACTTGGAGCAAGACGAAAGGATTGTAAATTTCATTGATGATCTCAAAAATCAATCAGGTGCGAGAAAAGCTAAATCAAACAAATTGATTAAAGCAGGTAAAAAAATGCAAGATGATCTCGGATTATCCGATGAGCAAGTTTCAAGCATATTTGATCTCATTGCAGAGGAGCACCCAGACTTATGAATTATGATGGATTGCGCCCCTGCTCTCGCATATGCCAAAAACTACAGACCCCGTGCCCTCACGAAACTTGTAGATTGTGGATAGATTATAAAGAAGAGTATAATTGCTCGTTGGTTTCGATTTATGAAAATGGGCCTATGACGTTGCGACAAATTGGAGATCGATTGGGAATATCCTTTGCTAGAGTAAAGCAGTTGGAGCAGCGGGCCCTCTTAAAGATGCGCAGAATAACAAGCAAATGGCAGATTTACTAGTTTTTACAAAATATATAACTATTTACTATTGATTCATTTTTTAAGGAGAAAACAAAATGGCTCGCAAAACTCTTTTAACTGAAGCAGAATTACGAAGCTTCATGAAATTGGCTGAATTGAGGCCCCTCGCTGATGCTAAAGTCAACGAACTTTACGCATCAACAAACGAGATAGCAATTGATGAGCGCGACGAAGAAGACGAATTGGAGCGAGAATTAGACGCAACCGAAGACGAACTCGGCGCCGAAGACACTTTTGCTGATGAGGAGGCCGATGAGCTGGACGATATGGATATGGATATCGCCACCGCCGAGCCTGATTCTCCCCCCGATATGGTATCTGTCAGTGATATGTTATCGGCCCTGGAAACTGCTTTAGAGGACGTTTTGGACGTCCCGGTTAGTACCGAGATGGATGACGAAGAAGCCGACGCAGAGATGGATGCAGAGGTAGCCGCAGACGTAGATATGGAAACAGATATGGCCCTGGATGCGGAGGAAGATGAGATCCCGGGAATGCGCGACATCTACGAAGATCAGGATGAGCTTGTGAGCGAAATCGCCCGCAGAGTGATGGGTCGCCTCCAGGAAAAAGACAACAAAGCAAAAATGGTAGATGATCTCGCAGAGAGAATCATGAGACGCTTAGTGCAAAAAGATTGACATTGTATTATAAAAGCGATATAATAACCACTGCTGTGTCAGTGGTTATTTTTTAGGAGAAATATGGATATTTGGTGGCTGCACGCCCTAACATTTATTTTTGGATATGTAACGTGTAAGACATTTTATTTTTTGCGTTCTACAAGAATATCATTAAAGTTGCTAAAATCGGCTAGAGTGACATATTTATTAATGGCTACTAGGGCCATCGAGCAATACCTAACCGCTGCTGGAACAATGAAGTACTATTTGGAAGAATCGCAAACTGACGAAAGTGTCTCCCGATCGTTTGATCTGCGCTTTAATATTGAATTGGATCAATTTAGAGAAAACGTTGTGAAAGATCTTCTTCGCCTTACTCCTCCAACTTTTCGTGAAAATTTGCCTATAAAAGATTGGCCCTCGGCGATGGATTACTTGGAAACTAACAAGTATGAAGCATTAGCTTTTTGGAGGATGGAGAAATGATCGACAAGATATTAGAAATTATTGGACAAAATAAAAAGAATACCACACCTGATAAGGAGGCTCTTGCTGCAGCCCTCGAGGAAGAATTGTCCCAACTATTAATTATGGAAGGCGCCGCGCCGAGACCTGAGCCAGATTTAAGAACAATTGGCCTTTTCTCGGATGTATCCGAAGAGAGGATCGCCGAATTGATTCACGCGTTGCTCTATTTGGACGAGCTAAACCACATTAGTGAAAAGAAGCAACCCATCACCTTCTATCTCTCCACTTATGGCGGATCCGCAGACGATATGTTCGGCATGTATGATATTATGCGCGTCGTGCGTGAGCGTAGCGAAATTCACACCGTCGGTATCGGAAAAGTGATGTCGGCGGGCGTTATCTTGCTAGCGGCAGGCACCAAGGGGGAAAGAAAAATAGGAAAGAATTGCCGTCTTATGATCCATTCGGTGATTGGGGGTAACCACGGACCACTTCACAATCTTTTAAATGAGATGGAAGCTGTAGAACAAATCCAAAAAATGTATATTGACTGTTTAGTGCAGGAAACCAACTTAAGCAAAAAGCAGCTTAAAAAATTACTTGAACGAAAAGTTAACGTCTACTTATCAGCAGAAGAGGCAGTTGAATACGGAATCGCAGACGTAATTATTTAAGGAGTATAGAGGTGTCAAAGTATTTAAATGATATGTTTATTGAGGTGAGAGATAGGGCACCTAAAGCTTCTCCACTAAATGAACTTGAGCAAATCATTGACAGTGTTACGAAAGTAATTTATGACAAAGCTGTTA
>MDSZ01204896.1_pt1 | contig 11297 bp, 1 predicted proteins | sample 811201 | NCBI WGS metagenome assembly MDSZ01 (sample SAMN05326647, study PRJNA326480) | marine metagenome | isolation source: seawater | place: Indian Ocean: North | collected 2010 | reverse complement strand
GTTGCGAATAAAGATACTAGTATAACAAATGTCTACAAGGGTCAAGTGGTTAATGTTACTGGACCAAGACATACAGGTTCGAACACTGGTTTATCTGATACATTGCAGGTTTTTTCTGTCTATAATAGAGTTTCTTCTTCTACAAACGGAGCATCGGCTGAATTGTCAAGATTATTGATTGAGTTTCCAGTCAGTGATATTAAGTCCGACCGGAACGCTGGAACAATCCCAGCAAAGGACAGTGTTAGTTTTATCTTGAACCTATATGATCAACAGCACGGAACAATCCAGCCAACCGGATATGATATTGAGGTACTACCTCTTTCAGCCTCTTGGGAAGAAGGTTATGGCGTTGATGCTACTGCATTTTCTGATGTAACAAACGACAGAACGGGTGCGAACTGGATGAGAGCAAACGGAACCGACGCATCAGGATCAGCAACAATTAAGATAGTTTCGGCTGACGCTGCTGCTCAAGATTCCGACCAGCAAATAACCCTAGTATCTACTGATGGAACGTCTAGGACTTATATACCTAAAAATGGCGGCTCTGAAGCCAACGGTGCTACCATCGGCGGAGATGCGACCCAAATTCGTGTAAATATTGCTGGGCTTTCAACCCAAGGGGGTTTTGCTACTAGATTTAAGGAAGCGATTGAAGCAACAGCAGGACATACTTCAGGCAAACTTACTGTTACTTTAAGCACAGTTACTAACACAAATGATACTCTAACAATTAAACAAACAACCACCGGGTATGGCGGAAACACTACAATTCCAGCCATAACAAACGGTAATGCTAATCTCATAACAGTTAACGGAGGCATAACAGCCACCGCCTTCACTGGTGGGTCTGGAACTTGGGCTAACGTTGGTGGTGCCGACATAGCACTTAGTGGGGGCTCTGTTGTAACCGGTCTATCTCAATCAATAACAACAGGTAGTCAAGATTTATCAATTGACGTCACTAGTTTTGTTGAAGAATGGATATCTGAGTCGAATTATAAAAACTATGGCTTTTTAGTAAAAATAACAGACGCATTTGAGGCATTAAATACGACTCCGACTTCTGTTGAGCCAACAAATTCAGTTGGTGTTTCTGCATCTTTTTACACCAAACATTTTCATTCTAGAACATCTGATAAAGTTTTTTCTAGACCGGCTATTGAAGCCCAATGGGACAATAGCAAAGCAGACAACAGAGCAAACTTTTATTACTCATCTTCTTTAGCACCAGCAGCAGATAATCTTAATAAATTATTCTTATACAACAAGATCCGTGGAAATTTTAAAGATATTCCAAACTTGGAGGGTAACACTCTATCTGTTAGTCTGTATAGTGTTAGTGGAGCAACACCGGGAGATGGTAGAGAATTAACAATCGTTGGAGGTGCTAGTTCAACAGTTGCAACAGCAGGAAAAGATTCAACAGGCATATACAGTTGTTCACTGGGGCTTGTTAGTGGTGCTTATGAAACAATTTATGATGTTTGGTTTACGGGATCAACAGTTTTGTATCGCGGAACGTTTACACCAAAAGAATTCAGCGCAGATGATTATTATGGAGATAGAAAATATATATTTAAAATAAGAAACGGAAAAACTTTTTATAACATAACTGATTCTCAAAGATTACATTTATATACTAGGGCAAAAAATACAACACCTAATATCTTTACTGTCTCTCAAAATACTTCACAAGTAACAATATTACCTGATATTTTTTACAGAGTAGTCCGTACTTATGATGATTTAGTTGTTGTTCCTTTTGGTACCGGATCTAATAAACATACAAAATTATCATATGATGCATCGGGTAGTTATTTTGATTTTGATTTTGGTAATCTACAAAAGGATTTTGAGTATAAGTTTGAATTTACTTATTATGAGGACTATGCTAGTGATTATATAATGCATCCATATAGTTTCAAATTTAGGACAATAGAATGAGTATAATAAATTTATTTAATCCCAAAAATCCAATAAGTGCCCTAAATGCTGCCTCTGCCTCATATTATTCGGAATCAAATAAAAACATAGCCGAAAAATTTAAGGATATAAAACAATTTGAGCCACCTATTGATTTTACTGGTCCTCCTGTAGATGCATCTATTAATTTTATTACTGCCTCTAACTGGTGTCACTATGGCTCTTTGGAGTTATATTATGAATATGGTTTTAAGAAAGTATACCAAACCTATCCTTATGATGGATCTGCTTACGAAAAAAACCTGTACAGAACAAATTCATCACAGATAGACAATTATATATTTGATAATTTGTACCCCAAATCTACTGGTTACGCTATTTTTATGCCGAATGCTTTCACGCAATCAGCAGCAGCGACTTCTGGGTCTACAAAATACCAACTAGCAACAGATCCAGAATATATTACAACTTTTGGCGGACCACACACAGCCTCTGGTGGTATGATAGGAAAACCGCTACACCAAACTTTTTCTGGTTCAAATAAGTATGATGTATCACTAAGGAGAGAATCTAATCTTGAATTTGATTTTACCTACGGAAACACGATAGAATTTTGGATGAATAAAGGTAACTATATTGATGCAGACTACAACGAGGTTATATTTGACCTTTCTAACAGTGGAACAGGAACGGAAAAGGGAAGACTAAGAATTGAAATGGATCCAGCCGCAAACTATCCATTTATTGTAACCATAGAGTCAAGTAGTGCAACAGCAACACAGACAGTCGGACAGTCTACCATAGGCGCGGCTTCGGGGGTGCCTAGTAATGGATGGCATCATTATGCTTTTTCGTTTTTATCTAATTCATCTGGTACTCTTTTAAACTTTTTTTATGACGGTAATTTAACTGAACAGCACCAGATAGGCACTGGGTTTGCAAGAGTTACTGGTTCTGGTGCATCAAATGGCCTAAAATCATCTATAGGCGCTCTGGTTGGTGCTGTTGCCGGATTTTCTGGTACAACAAAGGGTTACGGGCAATTTTCAGGATCAATTGATGAGTTTCGTTATTGGAAGTACGAAAGACCAGCAGACCTCATCAAATTAAATTATTTTAAGGGAGTCGATGGAGGTACCAATACCGATGATGATAGTTACCAACTTGGTTTCTACTACAAGTTTAATGAAGGTATAACGCAGATTGACTCTACAGATTCAACAGTTCTTGATTACTCAGGTAGAATTTCCAACGGTGTTTGGACAGGGTACAATAGTAACTCTAGAAATACTGGCTCCGCCATCACTCTATCAGGAGTTGAAACAGAGGTTGCAGATCCAATAGTCCGTTCAAACCATCCCACAGTTATTGCAGATATGGAAACTTATCGTCTAACTGGTTCTTTTTATGATCAAGAAAACCATTCTTACTTTTATAATTTATTCCCTCAGTGGATTCGTGAGGAGGATTTAGAGGAATCTGGACTACTCAGAGAACTGGCTCATATAGGTGCATCTTATTTTGATACTATTCACCACCAATTATCATTTTATAAAAACGTAAAGCATAAAGAATACTTATCTACATCTTCAAAACCGATAACCTTTTCTGATGTTTTAGTTGAAAATGCTGGTCTGACTGTTTCAAACATGTTTATAAATTCCAAGATATATGAAAAAGTCCTAAATCAAGATGAGAACGAATTGTATGATATGACTCTGTTTGATGTAAAAAACCAAATATATCACAACATTTATAATAACATGGATTCTATTCTCAAATCAAAGGGAACCGTTGAGGCATTCAGAAACTTTTTGAGATCATTTGGTATAAATGAACAAATTATAAAATTAAGAATGTATACTGATAATGATACATATTTTTTAAACGATAATTATAAACTTGAAACAACACCAATAAAGTTTGTTAATTTTTATAATAACGATAATTTAGATGGGTCCGTTATCCAAGCAACCTCAAGTATATCAGATAAGAGTTGGGTCGAATATACAGAAACAGATGAAAAAGAAAAATTCTCTTCATTTACTGCTGAAGCCAATATTCTGTTTCCACTAAAAAGACAGCCCGGAGAAAATGGTCACATATTCATTTCGTCTTTGACTTCTTCTCTTTTTGGGTTTCATAGACCAAACGTTTCAGATACAAATGATTACACTTGGGCAGATTCTGGTTATTCTGGCGGGGGGATAACAAATTTACAAGTATATGCTCTGAAAGACAAAGGCAACGGTAGTGATGTTAAATTTCAATTAACTGATACCGGAGGTACTATAAACTTAACATCAAGTTATTTTCAAGATGTGTATGATAACACAACTTGGAATATAAGCATGAGAATAAAACCATCAGGTAGTGTCTTTACTGGTTTTAGTGCATATTCACAGACTACACCAAATTACATATTAGAATTTTATGGTGCGAATTATCACAATGGCGAAAAAAGAAATACATTTCATTTAACTAGAGAACTTAGCGGATCAGAAAGAAATTTATTGTTTACGGATAAAAGATTCTACATTGGCGCCCATACAACAAACTTTACAGGTTCGATTATACACCCAGCAGACACTCGAATATCTTCTTTTAGAGTTTGGGATTCGCATCTTTCAAATGAAGAATTGAACTCGCATGCAAAAGATTTCACATCCTTTGGTGTCTTAAGTTCCAGTAAAAACCCTACTTTATTTGAAAACGATATATCTACTTACTTTCCAAAAATGGATTCACTTGTTTTAAACTGGGATTTTGGTTTAGTAACTGGATCTGACTCAAGCGGTCAATTTTTAGTATACGATATCTCATCTGGTTCGTCTGCTCACACTCATTATGGTTGGCACTCTAACTCGGTGGGGCTTAGACATGGTGGTTTGGGTCGTAATTTTTTGACCTCTTCGACTAAAGTAGTCGATAAAAATTATATAATATCGGCTCGTTCACCGGAACCCGGCAATGCACTGTTAGATGATTTGATTAATATTCGTGAAGAATTTGAAGCCTTGAAGACTGATTACAACGATGTAACTGATAATTTTTTCTCCATAGAGAAAAGCCCATACGCAGTTTTATCAACAGAGATGCTCAAGGTCTTTAGTTTATCAAAGGATTTAAATTATTTAATAGGTAATCCAACAAATAGATACAGATCCGAATATAAGGAAATAGGTGATTTACGTGATATATACTTTCGCAATATTGAAAACGAAATAGATGTAGAGCGTTATTTTGATTATTACAAGTGGATTGATTTATCTTTTGATCATATGATTAAACAGTTGATACCATTTTCCACAAGACATTCAGAAACTGTATCAAATGTTATTGAGAGCCATATACTTGAGAGACCCAAATATCAAAATAAACTACCGAACTTAAGAACCTTCACAGCGACAGAAGGTGCCGCTCACGGTGTACACGCATTGAATTATCCATGGAGAGTTGGTCACGCACCAATTAGTTCAAATCCTAATGTTAATTGTTTCTGGCAGAGAGCAAGAAAAGAGAGGGACGACATACCAGATAGAGAGTCAATTAGAAAGGTTCTTAATGATATTCATCCTATAGTGACCATACATCACTCTCAAGTTGAGCCTACTTTTACTATCTATGAGGGCTCAACGTACGTTAGGAGATCTTTAAAACCATCTTATAGACTATCTGTCGACAAAGACCGTACATTACACACAGGTACAAATTATGACTTAAAAAAAGATAGAATCTTATTTCACAGTGCCTTAGAGCCACATGGTAATCTCCTAGCAACGGGAATAGCAAACGCCCCATCGGTGCCTCAAAACGTTATTAACGTTGGAGGTGAAAGCCTAGGTATACTTGATACTAGAGACTGTGATGATACAATCGGCGCTGTAAGTGGGGACTATGATGTTGATGAGAACAATTATTTTAATTCAATAGCAGAACTTGGTAAGTTCTTTCCGGATGATTACAGATTCACTCTTAAAGGACACAGTATTCTACCTTTCAATTTAAAAAATGACATAATTTCGACCGGTTATAACTCTCAAGTCCATTCGCTTTTTCGATACGACGCAGTAATAACAAACCTACACACAGATGTTATTGATGACTCAAATGTTATACCAATGCAAGGTCCATTTACAGAAACACATGTTGGTGGTCACCAATCCAGACACGTTGCTATAAACAAATATGATGTCGATAAATCATCACTATCAGAAATTGTATTTAGTACACCCGGTGCAGCCGCAACACTAGAATTTACCATATCTAGTTTGTCTAATCTTGATTTCAATGATACAATTACAATAAGAGACCATGCTAATACTCAGATTACTTTCGCTTATTCACCATACTATGATATAGATAACGGTAGATGGACAACAGTAGAAGAATTATTAACCATTATTAACAACCGACTTGATGTTACAGCGACACAGACATCCTCTTCACCGATTACTATAAGTTTAACCATGAACGCACTTAATGCAGCCACTGCGGCAACAGCCTATGTGTTTGGAACGAACGAAATTGCTATAACCCAAATATGGACCGGAGGAGTTGACCCATCAGGAGGCACCTCAACAGCCACTCATGTGGGGTTAGATAACCCAAGTAACAGACCAGAGGCTTGGGGTTTAGTTATTGGGTCAAGCCCCAACTCTACCACAACAGATGGAATATTGGGTTTTGTCGGGGCGGATTATGGTGGATCTAGTTACCCAAACCCGCTAAAATTAAGAGCAACGAGGTTTAGGTCAGAGCATGTAAAAAGACCATTAAATGTTAGAAACATTCAATATGACGAGTCGTCATCATTTGTTGGTAATTATCGTAAAGGGGTTGAGATAGTAACTCTAGGAAAAGCCGCACAAAAGAGATGGTACAGAGATGCCTATGACGCCAACCTTGTCCTCCCAGACAGTATTTCTAATTCCTTACCTAATACTACAAATTACCACACACTTGTTGCACAAGCCCCACTGCCAATCGGTAATATTTTTGGCCATTTTAACACTACAACTCAAGGCTCAATCCCTTTAAATATTAGCACAAACAATAGACAACCAGACGCTGGTACAACAACAACATTTCAAGCAGCAACAGCGGTGCTACACTTTGACGTAGAGAGAAACCCAAATCAAGTTCCCTTGCTTAACTTAAAATTTGAGAACAGAGATTCCATCGCAGGAATACATCAGACCTTAGAATTTACTTTTGACCCAAGTCAATCCAATGGATTAGTTGTCCAACAAGGTACTGTTGCGACCCCACACCATATAGTTAATGTAACGCCGATTACAGGACAAGGCAGCATTGAGGCAAACTGGGAGGCAACCTTTACATCCTTCGCTGCCCAAGCGTCCTCAATTGCTTATGCTGGCTTAACCACTGGTATCGGAGTCGCCACAAATCCCCAAGTCGAAAAAGCCTCCTCGGCATACTTATTCCTTCAGCAAAAAGTCGGAACAACTTTTTATTATCCAGATGTAAGTATTTGTGTACCAAATAATATCCTAACCCAACCCAATGGTCTTAATACAGCAGATTGTAATAACAACGGAGGTACATTTATAGGTCGACCAGTTATAGCAGCAACGGTTACCGGTATCACCGTAGAAGAAGTTCCGCAAATCATTGTGAGAGCATACAATCCGGATATGAATCCATCAGTAAGTGAAGTTCATTATTATGCTAACAATGGTACACTAAGACATACGACAACTAATAATTTGGTAACCCAGATACACCAACCCCCAACGTTTGAGGATTTTGCTAATCAAATATTTGATTATGATGATTTCATAGCGTCTTTAGCGGCTTGTATAGATTTCAATCAAGGCGATTACGTCGACGTAACATTGGCCGCAGCACCGGGAGTTAACGGTAGTACACCACAAAATACAATATTCTTAAATCAAAAAGGAGCCGGATCATCCGGTGATCTGGTTATCGACTATAACTCTGGTACCAAAGCGTGGCCTAATCAGGAACATGATTCTACAATTTTATTAAACGGTAACGGGGACAGATATTTGACGGAAACACTTACTACTATTGATCAAAATCTTTTGTCTCAAGTACCAAATAGTGGTATCGGCGCTCCATCATCTTTCTCCGGAGGGTTTATAAGAAAACAAATAAACTTCACAGAACTATTACAAGGTACTTTGGGTAACTCTACAACGATTGTAGATGTTAATCAATTGGTGCACCAAGCAACCAGCACAACCACCAGCAATTTTGCGCAAAATGTTTACAATTTTCAAGGTGGACAAACTATTACCATTGGTTCTGGTGATATCGATGTTGTTATCGAGAGGCCGCGTACAGATCTTACTTCGTCCACATATGAAATAAACACAAGATTCTCTGCTCCCGGTGGGCCTGAGATACAATCTATAGGATATTTAGATGTTCAATCTAATTCTTATTCTGCGTATAACGCATTGCCTTTTAGAAACTTAACCGTAAGAGGTCGATCAAGTGGAGAAGATAGTACGATTAGGTCCGCTATTCATACGCACCCTACAACCCCAATCGGAGGAGGTTCCATTGTTAATTCCGCTGGAGAATCAGTTGAAAGAAGAGGTTTAAGAACACTCCTACAACAACGAATGGGAAAAGCAGGAACTGATCATATGGATGATACGTCTAATTCAGAAGTTGAATCTGCAACATATCCAAGTTTTGGTTCATTCCACAAAGTAAACTCAAATCGTAGGTTTAAATTAGCAGAAACAGGATCACAACTACAATCTTTAGGAAACTCTTTCCTCGACGGCACCAAGCCAAAATTTGCAGAATTAGTTGATAATGGTTATATAAATAAACCAATACCATCTCAAGATGTTGGGTATTCTTGGATAAGAAACTCTTATGGAAAGGGACCAGCCGACCTAAATGATCCATTGACTCTCGCCTCATTTATCTTGGGCCAGACATATGCTGATAAGCGCTTTTGTAATTATTCACCAGAAGACTTCTTTAACGATGGATTGTTTTCTGTATTTTATCAAAGTTATACCACTAGACATGTCGACCCAACACTATCAACTGCAGACCAAAACACAGTAAATACCAAATTTGATCTAGCAACCGATCTTCTAGCGCTCGGACAAAGTGAAATTGGTACTGCACCGTGGGTCATTGGATATGCGCCACCACGCGGAACTCAGAGGGTTTCTTCCTCTGTCTTTGGCTTTTTTGAGCAGAGTTCACATATTCTCCCAACAATATCGGATGTTATTTGTTGCTCCGACCTTGCCGCTCCCGAGATATTCTATACCATCCCGGATCAAGCCTACAGAAAAGTAGATCAAGATGGCGACGGTCAAGATGATAAAGAACCTACGGATGGAATCCCATCTAGTGGTACCATACCGGGATTTGTTGATAGTGTAGATCGTACATTTGTAGTTGTCGATTCAGTCGGCAAACTAGACCCAACAAATGATGATATAGAACTTACTATTGAAAACGGCGTCAATAAAATAAAATTAGACTTCAATTTCTCAGACTGCTGCGAGGCTAGCGATATACAGTATGGTATGACGGTATTTGGACTAAGTGGTGGAGGACTTTTAGAAGGCCAGATCTCTTCTGAATTCACTCCTATTACATATAGCAACACCATACCAAACTTTCCAAGTAATAATGGCGTGGATAAAACAATTGAGTTCTCTGATCAAGATAATGCGGAGGTTTTTGTAAAGATTTATATAAAAGACTGCGAAGGACAAGAGACCGTTGTGAAGTTAACATTTAAGAATGCAAAGCATATATAATAAGGAGAAAAGATGAGTATATTAAAAGAGTTTTTGGGAATAAACATTTGTATTTATGATCCATTTGAATCTGATTTGGGTTCATTTGGGCCAAATACAAATACCGTTGGTTATGATCCTTCGAATGGAAGCCCTGCTCCTCAATATTGGTATACAAATGTAGCCGGAACAGGAAATGTGCACGGCTTAGCACGTACTAGTGATAAAACAAATTTAGTTTTGTTGAATTTACATCGGAATGGTTTATGGGGATACTCAACTTGGAAACAAATTAGGTCGTCAAAAAATCATCTAACTAGATACCAAATTAAAAACAATATATATTCTTACGTACCTCCTTGTGATACCGAGACTCTTACAACTCTAAGAGATGAATCCGGAGAAGGTCAAACGTTAATAATCAGAGTTTTCCGACCGGTGGATGGGAATAGTGATCTTGAAATCCTCGATGAAAACGGAAACTCCCATTCATTTTTATTTAGCAAAAGCCATGTTGTTCCCAAAGTGTTTTCCATGGGTGGTACGTATAATGGTACATTGTTTGATTTTACACTACCTGAGTCCCAAGCCACAGCAGATAATCCTGCAGTTTATCGATACATTCATATAGTACCTTTACGGAATCCGAGTATAACTACGACGGCTGGTGCTATCGACAATACACCGACCAATCTGAGATTAATTACTCGGGCATTGCGTGATACGTTAGTAGATATAAAAAACGTTGGAGAGGCAACCTTAGCAAACTCTCAAAATAATATAGGCAAAAGTGACTTTTCACACAAGATTGAAATGATCCCGGAAACCTTGGGCTCATTGGATCCCTCTCGAAGCGCTGGCGGTCAAGTTGTAAAGTTAACAAGAACCGCTGAAACTGCAACACCACTATTTGAGGGCGCTGAATATTTTTTAAAACTTTGGAGCAACAGCCAACAGCCCGATCCGTTTTCTACCTTTGGGGTGTTTGTCGATCCCACAGACAAGTGGTATGGAAGAACTGCACCAAAGTGGACTGGTGGTAAAGATCCTGCTACAATTTTTAGTGATTTGGTGCATAGACCAAATAATTGCGCTTTGGAGCACAAAACAGAGCCAATGCTATCTTCTAAATATAAGCCATTACAATATAACTTTGGGTTTATTACAAAAAACAGAAGACCGTTTGAATTTACATTAAAAGCAGATCTAACAAACGAATGTCGCTTTTTCACTCATGATAGAATGAATGACTTATATTGTCCTCTATTGATATCTACTTCTGATTATGAACAAGCAAAGGTCATGTATATTAATGGATCAATAAACGACAGCCTAAATCCTATAGACTCAATAGAGTTAATAAAATATAGAGAAGTTGTTTATCCTCGCGAATCCAACACTTTTTTAAAAGTTTCTCGCCAAAGAGAGAAGTACATAGCAGGATACTGGAGGACCGATCCCGTGCACAGAACAACGGAAGCGTCAGAGTATCATATATATTATAAGGCCTTCACAGACTTACCAGAAAGCCCTCCCAACATAAATTCTACGGAGAGCCGTGAAACTTCTCCACAAAATGCTAGTATATGGTGCTTGGATCCACCT
>MDSZ01188469.1_pt1 | contig 11297 bp, 9 predicted proteins | sample 811201 | NCBI WGS metagenome assembly MDSZ01 (sample SAMN05326647, study PRJNA326480) | marine metagenome | isolation source: seawater | place: Indian Ocean: North | collected 2010 | reverse complement strand
TAAACCTCTTTCAAATATAATTATTAATGAAAATAAAACTCCTCCAGATTATAAAAAAATAGGTAAGGTGACAATTTGGCCAGAAAAATTAAGTCTAACTCATAAAATGGTTGCATTTATTGATAATCTAGATTCATTTTCTTGGAATATAATCAATGAATTAGTAATAAATGGAGCAAATGTCTGTGTGATTCCAGGAAGGAAAAATAGCCCTACTTTTAATGAAATAATACAAAAATTATCTCCCACACATATAGTAATTGGTCCAGGTCCAGGAAGTCCATTAATATCTGAATTAACTATGGAGATTTGTTCAAATGCTCTAAAAGGAAAAAGCCCTCCCTTATTGGGTATTTGTCTAGGACATCAAGCAATCGGTGTAGCCGCCGGATGGGAAATTTGTAAAACACCTACAGGTGCAATTCATGGGGAAGTTCATGAAATAGAAGACTGTGGGTCTTCTTTGGCTAATTTTAATAATAAGATGACAAGGTATCATAGTTTAACTTTAGTCAAATCAAAATTGAATGAATGTGAATTAAAAATAGTTGCGAAAATTAAAAATGAAAAAGATTCAATTATGGCTATTGAACATGAAAAATACCCGATTTTTGGTGTTCAATTCCATCCTGAGTCTGAAGAAAGCCAAGGGGATGGAGAGATTTTTAAAAACTTCTTAAAATGTTAATTTAATAGTGAAATTGAAGAGGCGAGTCATACAGGAGGAGTCGAGAGAGAATGCCTACATGCAGACATTGCGGGTTTACCGGAGGTAGAATGAATTTCATTCATGGGAATGGTCCCAGAAAAGATGTTTGTGCTAATTGTGGTGTAAAAATGGATTTAATAACAAAAGAAGAAGCTGCTAATCTCTATTCTAATGATGTTGCAAATGCAAGATTAAATTTGGTTTCAAGACGATGGGCACCATTTTTTTGGATTATTGTCCTTTGGAATGCATGGTTCTTTTTCATAAAAGATGTGCAGATTTGGAATTGGGTTGTCTTTGGCGCCCTACTAATAATTACTTTGATCTTGCCTGTTTTATTTTTAATTTCAACCGCTACATATACAGCGAAAATGGAAAAAATAACTCCAGAATTTAAAAGACCTGATGGCCATTAATTATTCTCCGGTAATTACCATAGACAATTGTTGAACAGTTAATATCGTTGCTGTGAATCCCAAAAGTAGTGTATCTGCTCCAGATATTGTTACCACCAATACTAAAATTTCTGCTAAAAGACCTGCCACCAATAATATTTTTATCGAGCCTACACTTTTAAATAAAAACCATTTTGTTAAATCTTCTTCTGAAATTGTTTCATTAAATAATCTCATTTTTACTGTAGAACCTTGTATCATTCCAGATTTTAACAACTGCATTCTAAATTCTTCTTCTGCTGAAGAAACTCCTGGCATTCTTCCTCCCGAAAACATATCTTTCATACTAAATAAAATCCATAAGGTAGAGATAATGTCTACTCCTCCAGCCCAAATTGTTCCAAATAATGCTAAATGAAGTAATAATTCATCTAAATCCTCACCTGCACTTATTTCCACTCCTTTAATTAAAACATTCAAAACTGCAACTAAAAAGAATATGAAGGCTGGAATTATTACTAATCCTATCCAAACAACTTTTGCGGCATCATGTTTTGCGGATTCCACAATAAATTTTCCTGCTGAATCTGTAATCATAGAAGCAAGCAATAAACCACATAAAATACCAAAGAATGAAATATTTGACAATAAATTATTCTCAATTGAATAAGAATATTGTAACAAAATAAATGAAAATATAGATATAAAAAAACCTAAAAATGCTATTGATGTATGAAATTTTGGTTTTATAATCTTGAGTGAAAATTTACTTTTATTTCCTCTCAACGTCACTCCCCCGAAATAAGGAGAAAATAGGTCCTTTGTAATAATTTACATTGCAGATATCATGACTTAGAATGAATTTTTATTACATCTCCATCATTTAATTCGTGTTCTGAACCAATAATTCGAGAAGATTTACAGTCTACGGCCTTAATAAATCCATCACCTAAATCAGTATGTACGGCATAAGCTAATCCTTTGGCAGTAGTTTTTTTGTCCACTAATAATGCATCAGGTAAAATCTTACCTTCACCATCTATCCATTTATTTTCATCTTGGACGGGATATACTACTATTTTTTCCAAACTTTCAAAAATTATTTTGTCTATTAATTCATTAAATCCTGTTCCACCTATTTTTAACAAAATTGTTCTTATTTTTTCTAATCCACTAATTTGATTTGAAGACAATTCTTTTTTACCATGTTCTGTAATTATAAAATCTGTTGAACCAAATTCATATTTTATTAAATTAGCACGAGTTGCTCGTCTTAAAGCTAATTCAGTATCTGCAGCCGTTGGAAAAATTACACTATTTTTATTTTTTACAAAATTTATAATCTTATCTAAATCTTCTTTTTTTGCTACATCTGCTTTATTTGCTGCAACATACAAAGGAAATATTGATTCGCGTAATTCTAGTGCCAATCTATGTTTTTTTTCTTCATCCCAATCCCAGGGAGTAGATGTTTCTTCCTTACTTTTAAAATTATTAAATCCAATAATTATTTGGTTTTCTTTTGCCCCAATTCCTGTTAATGTTTGAAATAAATAATTAATTAATCCTTTATCGCCTTCGGATTGTACTCTACGAACTCCCCTCATCCAGCCATTATTAATTATTCCAAGTATCCAAGATGCTAGTTCTGAAATTAAAAATTCATGCTCTTTAATTGGATCACATTCTTTATTTGCAATAGGATTTCCACTTAAATCAGTTGAACAAGATGTGTCAATAACTTGAATTAATGCGTCACATTGAGACAGATCTGATAAAAATTGATTCCCTCTGCCTTTTCCTTCATGTGCCCCTGGAACTAAGCCTGCAACATCTACAAGAGTTACGGGAACCAATCGAATATCATTATTGCAACTTCCAGTTCTAGGTGTACATTCAATTCCATCAGTTTTACGGCCTGATGAAGCAATTCTCTCTCTCAAGATTTTTGCTGGACAATCATGTCTTGCTTTAATCAATGTAATTCCTACATTTGGGTCTATTGTTGTAAATGGATAATTTGCTATTTCAACATTTATCTCTGTTAATGCGGCAAACATTGTTGATTTTCCTACATTTGGTTTGCCAACTAAACCTATTTTCATTTTACTCGACCAGCCGATTATCCATCACTAATTGACGATAATTATTATTTTATTCTTCTTCGGAATTCAAACGTTCTAAAATATCCTTTTTTGTTCCGTTTGAATCTATTCCTCTTTCTTTAGCTATTTCGACTAGTTCAGCTTTTTTCAATTTAGATAAATCAATATTTTTATCTTCTTCGGACTTTACCTCTTTTTCTATGATTTTTGCAGGCATCATGTCTTTTGTAAATGCCAAACCAAGTTCTGGAAGATCTATCATTCCGTCTCCATTAATATCTAATGCTGTTACTAATCTATCAACTTCATGAGGGGGCAAATTTGCCAATCCTAATTTATTCAATCCTTCCCTAAATTCATAAGCAGTTAATGTCATACTAGAGTCTTCATCTAATTGTTTAAAAACATCAAAAATTTTCAAATTATTTTCTTTTAAATAATCTGAAAGTTCCCAAAGTATATCATCCGCAGTATCCGCTAATTCTGGAATTTCCACTCCGTCTGTATCATGTAATCCTGCACTAACTCTAATTTTCGTTTCTCCGATTTCTTCTTCTGGAGCTTCTTCATTAACATAAATTTCAGTATCTAATGAAAGTCCTTTTCCTAGTAAACCTCGAATCGTATATGTTCCAGACATTAATGAAAATTTTTGAATCCCTATACTTTCAACACTACTTGTTCCTAAAGGCTGACCTCTTGAACGTGTAAGAATAAATTGATGAACTGCTATGAATGTCCCGATTGTAATAAAATAAAACATTACTGCAACCATTACACTAGTATCTTCTTGAGCACCAACAGTAGCTAAATAACCCGTTTCAACAACTGCATTATTTACAAAATTGTTCATAACTGCCATTAAAGAAGAACCGATAGCTCCAATTGTGACAAACCAAAATGCCAACCTTTGCCTTGTTCTTTCATAATTCTCTAAGTGCATTGATTCAGGAAGCATGCTATTCAAAGCAGCAAAGGCAACTAAACCGCCAACGCCCCATAATAACAAATGATCCATACTTGCTCCAATTCCTGCTAAACTTGCATCTCCCCCAAAGGTACTAATTGAGGCAAATAGCCCCCCTATTGCTCCTAAAGAGAGTAAAATCATTGCCACCATAGATGATGCAGCAGATGTGGATTCAACCATTGATTCCCATCTTCCTTTCATAGTTGCAATAAGATTAAATGTTGTTGCAAAAATTGGAATTAATGCTAAAGTACTCCATAATGCAATTTGAATCGTAAGTATATTATCATCAGCACCTAATCCTTGGCCAGTATAACTTGTAAATGGAGTAAGTGTGAAGAAAATCATTATTATTCCAGTTACTGAAAGTAATTTGCTCCAAAGCGCATTACCTGTACTCTTTGGAATTATGTAAAGTGCTATAGCCATTGACATTGGAATTAACCACCATCCATGTAATGCTTTAGAGATATTCCAAGCAACTTCTTCGCTTCCGCTAAGGAAATAACATACATTACTAAATGAACCATATACTAAAGCGCCTAATGATAAAATTATCAACCAACTTGATGCATTCATTTCAGACACATTATTATCATGAATTGTCATTAGATGTACTGCTAAAACTCCTAAGGCTAACATCCCATATGCAGCAAAATAAGCAGATGCATGAGTTGTATGTGGTGCATAAGATGTAAATGATAGAATTACCAATAAAAATGTAATTAAAAACCAAAATAATGAAAACATTGATGCTCCCGCTTCACTAGAAACTTTACTTCCTAACATTCTATTTTGTATATGAAATCCAGCCCCAATCAGAGTCATTCCCAAAAATCCCCAAAAGGTCGTAATGTATGCTGCTGAAGCCAATTTTTCTTGATCAAAATCTCCAAAAGCAGACATTAAGGCTGTAGAATCATAACCAAGCCACAAATTAATGAAGGTTAGTGTTGCTGCTACAGGCATCCAAAATAATCCAAATGACATCCACGTTTTTGCTGCTGAACCTTTATTTTTAGAAAATAAATCAACCAATCCAACTGGGGCTTTTTCCATTGAAAAAAATGTAATTCCCCTTAAAGTCCCTGAAAAAGACCCAATTCCTTTAGATACTCCAAAAAACAAACCAATTATTATTAAAAAATAGATTACTGTTCCAATTGCCATAATACCACTTACTCCCTGAAGACCTCTCCTACTATTGATGCTAATACTGTTGCAATACTAACAAAAATTCCTAACATAAACCACCAAATTGAATTAGTTCCGAATAATCCTGCAAAGGGCGTAAAATCACCAAACAAATTGAATGCTTGGGTTGAAATTGCTAAAATTCCGAGTACTAAAACTGCTAAAATACTCAACACTACTCTAGAAGATTCTGGTTCTCCTAAACCTTGAATTACGTCTGGTATATTTTCTTCCGCGCCCACACTATCACCTTAAAGATAGTTTGCCGAACATTAATGGTGTCATAAACATTGACCAAGGTCAAAGCATAATTAGCACTCTAATTAGTAATTTTGATTAATAGAAATCAAATAATTTTTCAATTTTATTTCTTCTATTTAATCCGACACCAATTGGGATTGGAAGATTTTGATCGCTATAGACTTCTTCTTTCCACCTTGAAATACATTCACAAGATAGTCCTGAAAATTCTTCTAATGTTCCACTAACTGAATATCTTTCAATAGCTGCAGCAACCTCGACATCGCATTTCCCACAATTATGTGCCCCTCTTGGTTTCCCTGCAGCTGTTGGATGAACAATCAATCTAGACATTACTCCATTTTCAGGTCTAACAAATTTATGTACTCTTTTGATTAATTCCACCAGTGACCATAACCACGGTGGCCTATAATCTCCATTTCTATACAATCTATCAATTATTGTACCTCTTTGAATATTCATTGGGTTTATTGAAATTTCATCTGAATCATCTACTACTGCTTTAACCCATTTAATGCATTGAGTAAGTGATTCTCCTTCAGACATAAATGGGGGCTTAAACATCAAATAAGCTTTAATTCTTATTTCATGATTTTTTAATTGTTCTACAGCCCTGTGCCATGATTTTAATGAAAATCCTTTATTCACATGAAAACGAAGCACCTCATCATCATATGCTTCTAAACCAATTGCAACTGTAAAATTCGGATTCAGTTTTTTTGCCCATGTTAATTTTTCCGATGTCAATTGTTCAGTTCTTGATTCAATAACAAGATGCTTACCTAATCTATGTGTTTCTTTCAAAACAAATTCTTGAAATTGTATTGGAATCTCTCTATCTTCTAGTAAACTTCCGGATGTGTAAACTTTAATCATTTCAACCTCTTCAAAATTATTCAATTTTTTCATGGAATAATTCCATTGATTATGTAAATCTTCATTGGTTACATCGTCTCTTGTATCATTAAAATATCCGCAAAAAGTACAGCCAGAACTCCACCACCAATGGCAACCTTTTGTTCTTAAAATAACTGTAGCAGCCTTGCAAGGTGTCCCCTCTTTAGTTAATTCTGGAGTTACATAAACTGTAGCAGGTTTTGATGCGTCCCAGGAGTTTTTTTTCTCTAAAGCCCATTGAGTATTTTCCGGTGCTTTAATTAAATAATGTAATTTAACACCTGGTTTTTCTGATGGGATTAAGTTTACCATTACCACATCGTAATCTGTTTTCACATTTGAAACCCATGTATTTGAATAATTAGGACATTTATAATTTACATTTTAAACTAGGTATGTCCCATATATATTAAGCCCGATGGAATAGGACAATATATGAGCGAAGTCTCAACTAACAATGAAAATAATTCAGATATTGTTAAAAAAATAATGTCTGAAATGCCTGCTGATAAAAAAAGATCTTTGAAGGGATGGTATTTTTTTGATTGGGCAAACCAAGCTTACGCACTTACTGTAATGACTGTAATTGCCCCAGCGCTAATGGCTAGTCTATACAACCTTGCAACTGGAACTCAGTCTGGAGATACATTTTATGCATATGTTCTGACATTTTCAATGGTATTTGTTGTGGTCACTGCTCCAGCATTAGGTGTTATTGCTGATAAAATGCCTGTTAAGAAAAAATTGCTTAAATGGTATACTATTGCTGGTATTGGTTTTACTGCTCTAATGGGGGCTGCCCCTTATTTTGGTTCTCAAGGCTATATTATTTTGGCACTGATGTACACTATAGGTACTATTGGGTTTACTGGTGGAAATGTAATTTACTATTCCTTTATGCCATATTTAGCACCCAAAAATTGCCAAGATCATGTTTCTTCTTGGGGTTATGCCTATGGATTCATGGGCGGTTCAATGGTACTAATTTTCCACCTAATTATTTTACTTGGGCCATTTAATTGGGATACTAATTTCAAACTAGCAGTGATTTTTGCTACTAGCTCTTTGTGGTGGTGGGGTTTTGGTATGATGATGTTCAAATGGACTCCTGAACCTGAAATTCCTTCAAGTATGGAATGGAAAGGTATAACAAATGCTACAAAGGTTGCTTATTCCCAAGTTTTTAATACATTTAAAGAAGTTAAAAAATTCAAAGTGCTTGCTTTATTTTTAGTTGCGTATTTATTATTCTATGATGGTGTAAATACAATTGCTAGTATGGCTAGTGCATTTGGGGAATCTGTACTAAGAATTGACCAGAGTATGAATGTACTTTTACTATTAACAATTAACATAGTTGCAGTTCCAATGACAATTGTATTTGGAAAATTAGCAGATATTAAAGGAACTAAATTTGCATTAATGTTAGCATTGATAATTTATTGCTTTGTAGCAATTGCTGCGGCAGGATTTGCCCCCTTAGAATTAGATCCAAATACCGATTCTGATGGTGATGGTGTTCCTGATGATGCAAATCGCTATGATTTTACCTTTACATATAATGAAACTACAGAACTTTACGAAATGGAAACTCTTTACAACCGAGGCTATGAAAATTGGGTTGGTGAAACTGCGAGTGGTGATGCTGAGTTCCGAAATAATTTCCAAGAATATTTCCCTACGCCAGATTATAGTGTTGAAACATCCAATGAAAGTTCAATTGGAAAGGGATTACTTGTTTGTTTGTTTATTCTAGTAATGGTTGCATTATTAGGTGCTGGAATGATGTTTATTCAAAAGCAAGAACTTGGATGGATGGGTGTTTTAGCAATAGTTGTTCTAGTAGGTGTTGGAATCTTTGGTGCTTCATTTTTAGCTGGGCAAGCAACTCAAAGTGATAATGAAGTAAAAACGATTACAAAAGATAATGCTGCATCAATTGTAACAAATTTTGACAATGCAACAGATCATAGATTTTCAATAATCTTTGTCGGTGGCCCACAAAGTGGTGATGCCGAAGTTGGTGAAAGGCATCCTACACAAGTTGATCAAGGTGGACCAATTGATTGGTGGCCAAAAACCGTACGAGAATATGTATGGGCACCATTTGGAATTAGTGTATCAATGCAATGGATAATTTTAGGAATGTTTGTTGGTATTGCAATGGGTTCTGCAGGTGCACAAGCACGTTCAATGTTTACCAAATTAATTCCGGAAACAAGAACTTCAGAATTCTTTGGTTTCTTTGGGTTCTTAGGAAAATCCGCTGCGATGATTGGTACATTCCTCTATGGTATTGCTAGTTCTGTATTTGATAGTCGTGTAGCAATTTTGAGTATTACTCTAGTAATTTTAGCAGGAACATTCCTAACTAGCCGAGTAGACCTTGAAGAAGGAATCCGTGTTGCTGAAGAAGAAGATGCCCGAAATCGTGGTCAAACTTCTGAATAAATTAGTTAAGTGATTTTATGGCTAAAATGAAGGGATTCAAATGGATTCAAACTACCCTTTCAATTATAATAATGCCAATAGGATTTATTATTTGGGGATTAGCTGCTAGTCCTGGTATTTTCCTTATTGGTGAAGTCTCAAGCATAACTGCATCGTGGGTAAATTGGCAAAGAGCTATTGCGCTAGGGGCGACTTTAGGAGTTGGAGCATTACTCTGGTGCATAGTTGATTTGCTAATTGTAGGCATCTTAGGAATGATTATTCGACCAAATCTTGAAGACGCTAAAGCACCTACTGAAAGTATGTTAACAATTCGTTGGGGATTTCTTTCTGTATTTCATAGACTAGCGCAGCCATCATTAAAATGGATGGTGCCTTCTTTTGTGGGGAATATTTACTATAGCATGATGGGATGTAAAATTGGTAAAGGAGTACAAATAAATTCATCATTTGTTAATGATTGCTTTATGGTAGAAATCGGAGAAAGAACAATCATTGGTGGTGATGCTACAATCAATGGTCATTTATTTGAAAGAGATGGGATTCACCTCTCAAAAGTAAAAATTGGGAAAAAGGTTGTGATAGGTGCTGGTTCTCAAATAAACCCTGGGTGTGTTATAGGTGATGGATCAGTAGTTGCAAGTAGAGCCGTTCTTCCAAAATTCACTAATATACCCCCAAAAGAAATATGGGGCGGAATCCCTGCAAAATTTATTAAGAAAATAGAATAATATTCTATTCTTCTTCTGCTAGCTCTGCTGCTCTTGCTTCAATAGCTTCAGCCATTCTTTCTTCAATTGCTCTTTGCATATGTTGTGATTGGCGTTCTGCTTCAACCGCTTTTTCGATCATTGTATATCTATCTTTAATTGCTTTATTCAAATCTTCGAATAATGCCATATGAGCAACATACCAATCATCTCTAGCCTTCAATTCTGTAACAGCTAAACGTAAATCATTATCAAGTTCTTCTGAAATTCCAAATACTTTTGCGAGTCTGTTTTTCTCTCGAATATATTTCTCTTCCATTTTTTCTAATTCAGGTTCTAAAAATTCTACTTGTTTTCCTGCTTTAGCTCCACGCATTTCAATTTCTCTTAACCTATTGTCCTTTTCAGTTAAAAGTGCTTCAATACCTTCTTTTTCGATCTCTCTATCTACAATCTCTTTTTCAAGTACTTCTATCTCTGCTTTTAGAGTCGTAATTTCTTGTTCTTGAGCAGAAAATGCATCATAAACTTTGAGTACTCTTTCTGTTTCTTGTTTCAATGCTTCTTCTAACTCTTTAATCCTTAATTCAGGTGTAATTGTACCAGTTGTTGTCTCGTCGGTCATGTATTATCCCTCTAAGTCTCTGAACACCCCAACAGTTCGACCATAATAACTCCGACGCTTAGGGGTTCAATTAATTTGCAGTATCTAAAGGGTTTTCAGTAAGCCCAATTTCGCTTCCTAAAGGGCCACACAACTTGATTGGACCTGAATTATAGGGACATTTTGAACAAATTTCTGATTTTTCTGCTGGTTGTCTTTTTATTTCATCTATTTCAATTTGATTCATAGATGATTTGGCAATCCAGTTTAATAATTCATCAAGATTTTGTTGCTTTATTTTTTGTTCTGAATCATCCCAAGAAACTAATCTTCCGGAAGCTGCAACATAAATACTAGGAGGTAAAATTTTTCTTCCAACTTTACTATTTTTTTGAATTGAATCTAATACATAATTATACAATGCTAATTGAAAACTATGATTTTCTAAAATCTCTTTTTCTGATGTATTTAATTTGAATCTATTTTCTATGTCTTCAACAGGAATTTGTAAAGGTGTTCCATTCAAAGAATCATATTGATTAAATCCGTATAAACTACCTTCTGTTTTAATGTCTACAGCCATTAAAAATCTATTATTTGACTCATCAGATAATGCTAAAACTAAATCTATTCTTCCTGAAAATGAGATTGTTGCATGAGATATTTCTGATGTTTTTTGAGAACCATAAGGGGTCCATAATTCAAGTTCTATCCCCTTTGGATTTAAAGAAATGTTACATTCAAATGGCATTTCAGTAAGTAAGCCATCAATAGAATATCCGTCAACTTTTTTACCAGAACATAATTTTCCTAAAGGCCCATTTTCAAATAATTTAGATAATATCTCTAATCTATTTCTGGTAACCTTCTCATCAGCATCAATTGGTAATAATTCATTTATTATTTCAGAGACTACCTTATTATCAAGCAATTTCGATTTTTGTTTTCTTTTCCAAGTCAGGGGTAAATCAAAATTATTACTAATCGCAGGATTCCCGATT
>MDSZ01141978.1_pt1 | contig 11297 bp, 10 predicted proteins | sample 811201 | NCBI WGS metagenome assembly MDSZ01 (sample SAMN05326647, study PRJNA326480) | marine metagenome | isolation source: seawater | place: Indian Ocean: North | collected 2010 | reverse complement strand
GACAGCCTTTGTGTATGGGAAAATATTGTTTTCCGGCTTCTGCAGTCCAAAATCTGCAGCCCAAGTGAGGGCAAAAAGCTCGCACTTCAAAAACTAGCCTTAGTTCAAATGGGAAGAAGCGTGGCAGATCTTATGCCAGCGGAGTTGTCAGGTGGCATGCAAAAGCGTGTCGGCCTCGCACGCGCTATAGCAGGTGACCCGAAAATCTTGTTACTCGATGAGCCCACGGCAGGCCTTGACCCCATTTTAAGTAATGGAATTAGCGAATTGATCTCAAATATCACTAAGGAGCTTGATACAACAGTAATCTCAATAACCAATGATATCGATAGCGCACGCGTAATCTCAAACAAAGCTGCTATGCTCAAAAATGGACAGATTAGTTGGCAAGGGCCTACTGAATTAATTGAGAAATCTGATAACCCGCATGTGCAAAAATATATCAAAAGCTGGGTTGAAGAACGCTCCTTCCGCAAAAAGACAAAGAAAAAGTCTCAACGTAGCCGTCGATCTTAGCCCGCCGCTGCGCAATGCATTACAATGATGCCCCCAGCAATCACAATGGAAGCTATAATTCGCCTAGTGCCAAATCTTTCCTTCATAAAGAATGTGCCGATGAGTGCCGCGAATACCACGCTCGTCTCTCGAAGCGCTACCACATGTCCGATTTGCGTAATGCTAAGAGCCCATAACACTATACCAAAATTCAAAAATGCGGCGATACCACAGGAAATGCCAATCTTCCATTCCGCTAAAAGAAGTCCCACTAAATGATTACCGCGGCGAAAATAAGCAAGCACAAACATGGTCTGGGCATCAAATAAAAAAATCCTTTCAATGAATGCAAACCGGGCTTCAGGAAGGCGTATCGCAATTGTGTCGGCAATGGTATATACTCAGTGCAATCCCCGCGACACCGGACAGAACAAGCGGCCATATTCGTTTTCGAGAAAATGTGCCGGGCTCAAACACGAAAATTAACAAACCAAGGCAAATAACGATAATGCTACCTATTTGCTGCAAGTTAGGCACTTCCCCAATAATAGGAATAGCCAGTAAAGTTGTGATCAATGGTGCTATGCCCCTAGTAGTTGGGTATACCTGACTAAGATCACCTTCCTCGTACATTGCAACCAAGGCCATCTTATAAATCAAATGACAGAAAGCATGAACGAAAATTAATTGCCAAATTTCTAATAGGGGGAAAGGGAAAAGAATTGTTCCGGGAATGGCAACGATTAGCCCGGAGCCATATATCAATGTGGCCATTGCCACTTTGTCTGCTGCTCTTTTGATAAAAGCATTCCAGATTGCATGCATCACGGCAGCTGCAAGAACTAGAAAAGTAACAGCAACACTCATCTAATAATTAAAGTGAGAGGTTTATGGCAAGCCCCTGCTATTACAAAAGCCACTGATATAATTTCCACTAGCTATAACCACGACCCGTACCAGCAAATTTTACCTTCGCCATATTGTGAATGATTTTAGAATGATATTCTAATGCTTCAGGATCCATATCTGCTTTTGGAGGGCGCTCATGATGGAAATTATTGTAACAATCCTCCCCTCTAACAAGCAGCGCCGTGTCTTCAATTCCTCCCACCTGCCTCACGTGGGGCGGCAAGTAGCGAACGGCAAGGCCTATTCTCCTGTCGTTGGTCCGATTAGATGATGAACCATGCACTAATGCAACATGGTGAAGCGACATCTCCCCAGCTTCCAAGACAAGATCAATTCCATCGGTGTCGTCTGGATCTTCAACTAACCTCTGCCCGCGACTTAAGAGATTATCCTCTGCAAAAGTATCCTCATGGTCTAACTGAGGCCATTTGTGTGAACCTGGAATAACGCGCATTGGTCCCGTCTCAATAGAAACACATGATAACGCTATCCAGGCAGTAACAATATCTGGAGAGTCCATACCCCAATACGTAGAATCCTGATGCCATGTGACATGTCCAGGATGATGCGCTTCTTTTATAAAAAAAGTCGAGTTCCAACAGAGTATATCAGGCCCAATTACATCCTCCACTGAGTCAAGAACTGTTGGCAAGGTTACTAAATCATTTATCCACGTCAAAACTAGGTGCATTTTTGTTTTAATTTTTTGCCGTATGTTCTTATCATTCTTCGCCTCAAAATCCTCAAGCTTTGTTCTAAAAGATCTGGCCTGACACTTATTCATAACTTTGACGGGAAAATGAAACCCGTCAGAACCGTAAGTTGCCACTTCCTCTTCAGTCAATATTTTACCCATGTATTCCTCCCATTCGCGTCTTATAACATTAAGGTGCGATAAGCATCCATGGTCAAACACTCACAAATAGCGTTGAATAGCGGACGTCATCAGCGTATCGTTAGACTTATAAAAATCGTAATCCGGTTCGGAGGCCTGTCATGTCCTTTCTCGCTGAGCGCTTAAAGCGCATCAAGCCATCCCCAACAATCGCGATCAACACAAAGGCAAACGATCTCAAACGTGCAGGTAATGACGTGGTAAGCCTTGCCGCTGGGGAACCTGACTTTGATACTCCTACGCATGTTGTAGATGCGGCAATTGATGCCATGCGACGCGGTGAAACAAAATATCCACCACCAGCGGGTATTCCTGAGCTTCGCGAGGCCATAGTATCTAAGTTCAAACGGGACAATAATCTTGAATATAGTATTGATGAAGTTTGTGTGACGGTTGGTGGTAAACAGGTTATTTTCAATGCGATGATGGCGACGCTATCAGGTGGAGACGAGGTGATAATCCCCGCGCCGTATTGGGTGAGTTATACCGATATTGTTCTGCTTTGCGAAGGTAAACCGATAATTGTGAATTGCGGTCTTGCGGAGAATTTCAAGCTAACACCAGAGAAATTAGAAGCAGCGATAACACCGAGGACAAAATGGTTTTTTTTAAATAGCCCCTCTAACCCAACAGGTGTGGCTTATTCTTTTGCTGATTACAAGGCATTGGCTGAAGTACTAGAGAAACACCCACATGTTTCCATATTTGTAGACGATGTATACGAGCATATTATTTATGACGGCTTTAATTTTGTCACTTTTGCAGAAGTAGCTCCTCAGCTTAAAGAGAGGACGCTAACCCTCAATGCCTGCTCAAAAGGCTACAGCATGACAGGGTGGAGAGTTGGTTTCGCGGGCGGACCGATGGAGTTAATAAAAAAAATGAACATGGTTCAAAGTCAAGCCTGCACGGGCACCAGTATCATTAGTCAATGGGCCGCTGTCGCCGCATTGGAAGGCGATCAATCTTTCCTAAAAGAATGGGTCCAGACATTTCAAAAACGGCGTGATATTTGCGTCTCTATGCTCAACCAGACGAATGGATTGGAGTGTCCCACTCCTGAAGGGGCTTTCTATGTATATCCTTGCATTGCTGGATGCTTGGGAAAACAAACACCTGCCGGACAAATAATAAAAACCGATGAAGACTTTTGTAATTATATTTTAGAAACAGAAGGCGTGGGCATCGTGCACGGCGCAGCATTTGGACTTGAACCTTTCTTTCGTCTGTCATATGCCGCCGCAACAGATGTGGTTCAAGATTGCTGTGAACGGATCCAACGGGCGTGCGCAGCATTAGTATAATGAAATTTATAAATTTCCTTTCTTTAGCACATCAAAAGGCCCGAGGTCGTTTTTCACGTGACTGAAAAGAAAAACCAAATAAGATATTAGCCCAAAAATATTAATATGCTTTGACAAATATCTTTCGATATGGCTGGGCTTTAATAATGCTACGGTAGAAAGCCATGCACCTTACAGTGCAAAAATATAACGAAGAGGATCAAACATTGGATATCTCCGCAACCGCTAATGAACTTATCGCCGCCCGTAAATCCGACACAATTATGCAAATTGAGGAATTTCCAAAAAATCTTGCCGACGCTTACGCAATTCAACGTGCCGTAGCTAAGGACTATGGCGAAGCTTTAACGGGTTGGAAAGCTGCTTTTACTGCGGCGCCAGCAATGGAGATGATGAAAACTGATGAGCCCGCTTATGGGCCCCTCTTTGAGGGTTCAACTTTTATCTCGGGAGATACCTTAAAATCGCCCGACCACTGTTTGCGCCGAATTGAATGTGAGTACGCCTTTAAAATAGCCGCCGACTTCGGGCCTCGCGACGAGGAATATTCTCTAGATGAGATTATCTCTGGCGTGGCATCGCTCCATCCAGCTATTGAGGTTGTACATGTGCGTGTTAATGGTGCATTTGACATAGGCGCACGTGCCGTTGTCGCGGATCATTGCGGTAATTATGCATTTGTGGCTGGCGCTGGAACATCGGAGTGGCACTCTCTCGACATAATAAATCAACCGGTGACACTCAGCGTCAATGATGAGCAAGCCGCGACAGGGGGGGGCAAAAATGTTTTGGGCAATCCACTTAAGTCCCTCGTCTGGACAATTAATCGACTTTGCGTTGACGGCTACACTGTGACAGAAGGCCAATATGTAACAACTGGAAGTTGCACAGGGATGCATCCAGTACCACAATCTTGTGAGCTAATTGCTGATTTCGGACCGCTTGGACAATGCGAGTTGAACTGTAAAGCACAATGAGAATAACACTTCTTTCCCTCATAATGATTTTCACATTCCTTGGAGTGCGGGTAGCCGCACATCAAGAAGACAAACCACACGAGGGTGGCTGGGATGAAATGATGGGCCACAGTGAGATGTCCCGAGAGCTTGGCAATTGGATGTCTACAGTCGGATACCTTGAACATGCAAGGGAAAAGGCCTCCGACGGACTACCTATGGCAGTGACAAACCTCCAATTAGCTGAGGCCCTAGCTTTTAGTGGTTTGCTGGATGAGGCCGGAAATGCAGCAAGAAAAGGTCTCAATACAGGTACTTTGCTTGATCCCTTACCGCAAGTTCGCGGCCAATTACTCGAAGTGCTAGCTTATGCTCTTCACAACAAGGAGGGCAAAGCCGGTGAAATACAAACACTGGTGAATGAGGCTATAAAAATTCGAGAAAACAGCAATTCCCCCTTTGTGCCGCGCAGTCATGACTTCGGCTTGCGTCATACGACAACAGGATTTCTATTTGGAGCAAATATCTCAGAATTTCATCGCACAAGCTTAAGAAAAATCAAAACCGACATGCCGCACGTCAAAGGGAAGTATGCCAAATGGCTTGGTGAAAGTGCTGTTTCCGCTGAAATCGTAATATACCCCAAACAAAAAGAAGCACTTCGCCAACTGTTTGATCAAATACGCTTGATGATTGTGCAACGCTATCGCGATGCACGTCGTCAGAGCAGAGGCACTTATAGCGTCGCAAAAACACATGGCTTAAAGGGTCTCCAAGCACAATGGTTGGTGAATGATCCTAAGAATAAAACTGAACTTTGGACCGGACTATATTTGCTAGAGAGAAATAACTTCATAATTCAGATAAATGCGCGTGCCCAAGCGAAAGAACTAGAGAACGCGTCACAGCTGGTGGATAAATTTGTACGAGCTTTCAAATGGGCTAAGCCTATTAAGGATTAGTTTTTTACTTAACGGCATAGAAATTTGTGGAATGCTTTTAGTCAATTACAACGCATATTCTTTTATGTTGTGGCGAAGGATAGAACCTCGGAACCCCTATACACAAACAGCTGAGTTACGGAAAAGAATTGAGCCGTGTTAAAGGCTAGCATACATTTTTGACTTGAGGCAGAGTAGTGGGACAACCACGCTGAGCAAATCAAGAAATGAAAATTAGGATTAGAGGAGGACTTCTTTATGGTTGACGCGATTAAAGCTGCTGACATCCTTATTACCGCGCACCTTCGGAATGAACTACTGGAAGATATCCCAGACGATTGCAAAGCACAGACACCAGACGAGGCGATAGAAGTACAGCTTGCAATTATGAACCACGATAAGGTGACTCATAATGGATGGAAAGTGGCTCTAACAAATAAGGAACTGCAGGAAAAAGCAGGAGTCACTGAACCTGCCTATGGACCAATTTTTGAAGAGTTTGTGTTTGATAATGGCCATATTTTTTCCGACGGCCAACCCACCATAGGTGGCATTGAGTGTGAGTTCGCGGTAATTCTCAAAGAAGATCTTCCAGCCTCTGGCGCACCCTATACAACAGCACAAGCTGCGGAAGCAGTGGGCAGTGTCCATCCGGCCATTGAGATTACAGGCATGAGGTTCAAGACAAGAAGCAATCTTGGAAGGCCGGGCTCGACAATGGATTTCGCTGGTAATTTTGCTTTCGTATTTGCCGAGGGAAGCGCAGACTGGCAGCGCTTTGATTTGCCCAGTCATAAAGTCCAACACATAGTTGATGGTGAATTAATAAAAGAATCTACTGGTGCTTGGGTACTAGATAATCCATTAAACTCAATATCGTTTCTCGCAAATAAACTTGCTAATCGCGGCATTGACTTGAAAGCCGGAGAGTGGATAAGCACTGGCGCTGCAACAGGGCCAATACCAATTGGCGCCGGGTCAAAGGTCGAGGCTAATTTTGGCGAACTTGGAAGCTGTTCTTGCATAATGCCAAACGTATAGTACGAAACTTTTTTGACTGTGTTCGTAAAAATTAGATCAAAAATATGGGTTTCTGAAATTCCGCGCCCAGAAAGAGCAAATGCAGAAGCGTTATTGTCTGATTCAATATTCTCAACCCCTTTAGTTTATATAATGAGAAAAGTATATTGGCTGAGCTAGAACACTGATGGTGTGGTTTTGCACAACAGCAAGGAGAGGAAAATGCCGGGAGAAGTCTTCAAATCCGATATTGAATGGCGCAAACAACTGACTCCAGAGCAATATCACATCACTCGGGAGGCAGGCACTGAGAGGGCTTTTACGGGTGCATATTTTGATTGTACCATCGACGGCACGTACGAATGCGTTTGTTGCGGACAGGACTTGTTCAGTTCAAAAGCCAAGTACAACTCTGGGACCGGTTGGCCAAGTTTTTCCCAACCAATAACAGAGGATAGTATTACCGAACGACAGGACATCAGCCATTCAATGGTACGCACGGAAGTAATGTGCTCTCGCTGCAATGGGCATCTCGGGCACGTATTTTCTGATGGACCTCCTCCAACTGGCCTACGTTACTGCATTAACTCGGCGTCTTTAAAATTAAACCCTAAGTAAGGAAAGTGCCGCTTTCAATATTAAAACCGTATAATTGACGTCATTTCGAGCCTCTACCCTTCGTTAGACCATTGCGAAATAACCTTGTATACCGCTCGAGTTAGAACAGTAAGATCATTTGGTTCAATTATAAGGGGAGGCATCAGATAAACAAAATCTCCGAAAGGTCTAACCCACACCCCCTCCAATGTAAATTGCTTGCGCATGGCAGCTAAATCAGGCACGCGGTTTAGCTGAACAACGCCAATGGCGCCTTTTACGCGGACATCAATCACCCCGTTAAGTCTGGCGCATTCATGGAGTTCTTCCGATAGTTGGGTTTGTATTAAATCCACCTGTGCCAATCGATCCTCACTTTCAAACAAATCCAGCGAGGCGTTTGCTGCGGCACAGCCCAATGCATGCCCAGTATATGTAGGACCGTGCATAAATGCTTTACCTGAGTCCTCTGATAAGAATGCTTCGTAGACCCGATCATTAGCAACAGTCGCCGCTAACGGCATTGTACCGCCGGTGAGCGCCTTAGATAATGTAATGATATCTGGAGTAATGCCTGCTTGTTCGCAGGCAAACATGCTACCGGTGCGCCCAAAGCCTGTCGCAATTTCGTCAAGGATCAGCAGTAAATCATAGCGATGGCAAAGTTTGCTTACACGCCGTAATATTTCGGGTGAATGAAATTTCATGCCACCTGCCGCTTGCACTAACGGTTCTAAGAGTACTGCTGCAAGGCGGACAGATTCATCGGCAAGAAAGGACTCAAAATCTTCAAATTCTTCATCAGTTCTCGGTAAAGGCATCACGAACTGCTCAGGTAATACCCCCTTGAACATCGAATGCATCCCCTCTTCGGGGTCGCAAACCGACATCGCTGTCATAGTATCGCCATGATAACCGTTAAGAAAACTTACAAATTTAGCCCGCCCGCGCTGACCACGATTAAGCCAATATTGCACGGCCATTTTCATCGCGACCTCAATAGAAACTGACCCTGATTCAGAATAGAAAACATGACCGAGATCACCAGGTAGTATATTGGCTAAGCGCGCTGACAGCCGAGCAACCGGCTCGTGAATAAACCCTCCGAGCATGACATGCGGTAATTTCTCAAGTTGCGATGCAACGGCCTCACGAATATGAGGATGCGAATAGCCGTGGCACGCCGTCCACCAAGATGCAGTGCCGTCAATTAAGCTAGTGCCATCAGCCAATTCAATCCGAACTCCGCTCGCACGAACTGCTGCTTCCGGATTTGTTTGTGTTTGCATCTGAGCGTACGGTAACCACAAATGAGGATATCCATCCCTCGCCCAGTCTGGCCAAGCATTATCCATCACCAAATAATCACTCGTTCAGTGGCATCTCTAGAGGACAAATACCTAGGCGCGCGAATAGAGCATCATCCTCATCAACTTCGGGATTAGACGTAGTCAAAAGCTTTTCGCCACAAAAAATTGAATTCGCCCCAGCCATAAAACATAAGGCTTGAGCTTCACAACTCATGCTTTCACGTCCAGCAGAAAGACGCACAAAACTTTTAGGCATCAAGATACGCGCTACTGCTATGGTTCTAATGAACTCCAGCACATCAAAGTCTTCGTTGTTGTCAAGTGGTGTTCCCTCCACCTTCACCAACATGTTTATTGGAACACTCTCGGGATGCTGTTTCATGTTTGCAAGTGTCATCAACATGCCTGCTCGATCTTCTCGTTCCTCGCCAAGACCAACTATACCGCCAGAACAGACATTCATGCCAGAATTTCGAACATGATCTATGGTATCAAGCCTATCTTGGTAGGTACGACTTGTAATTATTTCTGAGTAAAATTCTTCTGATGTATCAACATTATGATTATAATAATCAAGACCAGCTTCGGAAAGTCGAGAGGCCTGCTCTTTAGTTAGCATTCCAAGTGTCATACAGCTTTCCATTCCAAGATCTTTTACACCTTTTATCATGGCAATTATCTTATCGAGATCACGATCCTTCGGATTACGCCACGCCGCCCCCATACAAAACCGTGAGGCACCAGTATCTTTTGCAGCCCTAGCTTCGGCTAGCACTGCTTGCACTTCTAGTAATTTTTCGGCCGGTAATTCAGTATGATAGTGTGCACTTTGCGGACAGTACTTGCAATCCTCGGGGCAACCGCCAGTTTTGATTGACAGTAAACGACTTTTCTGCACGTGGTTAGGGTTGAAATGCAGACGATGGACTGTTTGAGCTTCAAATAGAAGATCATTAAAGCTGAGTGCAAAAAGCTCCATTATTTCGCTACGGCGCCAGTTATGGCGTAATTCATCACTTTCAGTGAAGGCGACGGGATCTATTTCAGCTAAACTCATTCAAAATACTTTCAATTCCAGATACTATAAATGTGCATATTCATTAACCGCAAGGATAAAGTCAAATAACTGTTCGAGACCTCATTGACAGACGCATCCTCTTGCAGGACTTTAGACAGGATATAGGAGATTGATTTGAATTCACTCGATCAGTTTTGCCAAGGAAAACTCGACGATATGGAGGCAAAAAAATTACGCCGCATCCTCGTCGAAACCGATCGCCATGGTCCAGCAAAAACAAGGCGCACAGGAAAAGATATGGTTTCGTTTTCTTGTAATGACTACCTCGATCTATCGCATCATCCAAAAGTTCTTTCTGCAGCTAATTCAGCACTTTATCGTTATGGGGCAGGATCTGGAGCATCACGTTTAGTAACTGGCAACACTCCGCTTTACGCACAACTAGAAGCTAAGCTCGCAAACTTTAAGGGAAGTGAGGATGCCATTGTTTTCGGTAGCGGGTACTTAACAAATCTTGGCGCAATCCCTTGCCTTGTTGGACGCGATGATCTCATAATCGCCGATGAACTCTGCCATGCATGTTTATATGCTGGGGCGCACTTAAGCAGATCAACCTTTAAAACTTTTCACCATAACGATGTCAATCAATTGACAGCCATACTTGAAAAATCGCGAAGTCAGCATCCAAAATGTATGATTCTTATCGATGGGGTGTACAGTATGGACGGTGACCGAGCACCGGTTAAAGAAATTGCATCATTAGCTGAGAAGTACGATGCCTGGCTATTAATCGACGATGCTCATGGGCTCGGTGTTGTTGCAGAAGGCAAAGGCAGTTCCTACGTTGATGGAAATCGAATTCCGGTGCCCTTGCAAATGGGCACTCTGTCGAAGGCGATTGGTGGTTACGGGGGTTATCTATGTGCCTCTAAACCTGTAATCGACTTCATCAAAACCCGTGCACGCAGCTTTATCTATACCACAGGTCTACCACCCGCAACATTAGCCGCTGCGATTGCCTCTCTTGAGTTAATTTCTACGGACAAAGAATTGGTGAAAAAACCTATGCTGCATGCCAAACTATTCTCTAATACCCTCGGCCTATCAGAGCCTGAAAGCTGTATTGTGCCAGTGATCCTTGGTTCCGCAGAAAAGGCGCTCGAAGCTAGCGCAGCACTTGAAAACGAAGGATATATTGTCACGCCAATTCGCCCCCCGACCGTCGCAGAGGGTACATCTAGGCTACGTATTACATTTACTGCCGAGCACAAAGAGGCTGATGTGCGTCAGCTTGCTAATTTGTTACGACCTTTTCTACCTGAAAAGCCTATTAATCCTTTCAAGGTTAGCTCATGAAGAAACTCTTTATAACTGCTACAGGCACTGAAATCGGAAAGACGGTTGTCACTACGACGCTCGCTTGGCAGGCTCGGAAAAAAGGTAAATCGGTTCGTGTATTAAAGCCAGTGATTAGCGGTTTTGATGAGAAAACATGCAACCAAAGTGATACAGCGCAAATTTTGCAATGCCTTGAGATTGAACAAACAAATGCCGCGGTAGAGTCGATTTCGCCATGGCGGTTTAAAGCACCACTTTCTCCAGACATGGCAGCAGCACGAGAAGGTATGCGCCTAGACTTCGAATCTATTGTAGAGTTTTGTCGAGAAGCAGAAGCCGGGTCGGACGATCTTCTGCTAATCGAGGGTGTAGGGGGATTGATGGTACCCCTGACAGATTCCAAGACTGTCCTAGACTGGATCCAAGCTTTGAAATACCCCGTCATAATGGTTGCCGGTTCATACCTTGGCACAATCAGTCATACGCTAACCACTGTAGAGACTGCACAAAAGTT
>MDSZ01139654.1_pt1 | contig 11297 bp, 5 predicted proteins | sample 811201 | NCBI WGS metagenome assembly MDSZ01 (sample SAMN05326647, study PRJNA326480) | marine metagenome | isolation source: seawater | place: Indian Ocean: North | collected 2010 | reverse complement strand
GGAGTTTAGCGAGGAATGGGAAGAAGCAGTGAAATTGATGGGAGCAGAAGTAGTCGCTCGGAAAAAGAAGAGTAGCACGGACGACGACGACGAAGAAGAAGAAGAAGAAGAAGAAGAAGAAGAGGGTGACGAAGACGAGGCGGGCGACGACAAGAACCGATCGAACGCAGTTAACGACTGGTGTTTCGACGGCTCCGTCCCGGAAAAAGTCTTCGAAAAGAAACCAAAACCAAATCAAAAGACATCCTCCGACACCATGAAAGAGAGAAGTACAAAATCCACGTTCTCTAGACTCAAAAAGTTCCGATGGAGGAAATACCTCACCAAGCGCTACTGGCAACGCGAACGGAGACTCGTTAAACTTCTCGCGGTCATCTACGCATTCTTCGCCGCCATGCTTCTGTACAAGAAAAACGCCACGAAAATTAAGATGTTCTTTTGGAAGAGGAGGGTAGAAAACTTGAGGCAAAACCTAGCAAACGCCGCTGAGATGAGGATGAAATCGTCGTGACGTGAGCGCGAACTATTTCGTAGTAGTTGTAGAAAAATTCGACGATGAATCGTCACATTTTTACCTTGCGCACACACATCTTAAGGATCCAAAATCAAATCATGCTCGCGTCGGCAACCTGCACCGCATTCATCGAGACGAGTGCACAATGCGCGCAGCGCCGATCTTCTCAGTTTTACGCGTCGTCCTCGTCGTCGTTGGCGTCGTCGTCGTTGGCGTCATCATCCTCTTCTCGTGTGCGTCGTCTTTACGGTTTCCCGAGCCGCCACGACTTGAGTACTCTCGTGCTGCGCAATACGATCACCTCTCGTCATCATCGACACCACCGCGGCATCCCAACGATGGCCGCATCCAAAAGACCGAAAAAGCAACGAGAAAATATCTACACGCAACCGGATATCGGCACGACTCCATACCAAATGAAGGACGATTTACCAGCCGTCGGCCCAGAATTTGATTTGAGCCAAAAAGAGCAACCGCAACCGTATTTCGGCGCGAAGAAACAATCACAAGAAAAGATCATCGACATGTCCCCTGAAATGTTCGATAAACTCATCAACATATTCAGAACGAAAGACGAGGAAGAATGGATAGGTCTCCTCGCGAGCTCGGAAAAATGGTACGACTTATGCGACGGTTTGTTCGCGAGGATCGAAGAGAGAGTTGAGAAAGTTGACGAAGATCCGACGGTGAAAAACAGAGATGAAGAGGAACTGTTGTTGGCGAGATTGTTGAGAAAGTTGAAAGAGACACACGCGAGGTGTACGAATTATCGTGATTTGGTGCTGGAACTGTTGGAAAAAGACGACGACGTTTTGGAGGGTTTCGTGCCTTTACGAAGAGGTGAGTTTACGTCGGAATTTTTTGGATACTTGACGCATAAAATTGAGAGCGCAAACGAGACGAAAGATTTGGAAATGACGACAAACTTAGCGAGGATTGCCTCGAGAGTTTTAGGCATCGTTGAACAGTTCGACGAAGCTTCGAGAGACCAACAGCTCTTGGACAACGCGGCAGAAAATTTCCAGGAACTTCTTAAAGTTGAAACTGTGCAGGATATGGACTCGAAAATCAACGAACTCGCCTCCACGGGCAAACTCGACCCGGCTTTAATGCTCACCGCTGCGAAAGCATACATGTCTGTCAAAGAGTCCCCGTACGTAGAAGAAGAAGTAAAAGACGTCATGGTCCACCTCTACTCGAAAATGCGCGACACCGTTGGCCGGCAACAGCCGAAAGAAGTGCGTATCCTCAAACTCGTCCTCTCCGTCGATGACCCGATCGAACAAAGAAACATGCTCGAACAAGCATTCACTCCTGGTCCGGAACTGGAAAATGTGGACGGAAATGAAGATATGCTCTGGTGCACGCCCGAAAACATGCTCCAAACCATCGAAGTCATTCTCGAGGCGAGAGAACAATCCGTCCTGAAGACGTCGTTAGGTGGCGATGCAGCGAGGATGATGGCGCCGGAGATCATAGAGAGAATGAAAGGGTTGAAGAATTTAATCCAAGATCAGTTCGTGTGAAGAAGAAAAGTGAACTTCACATCTCACGCGTACGCGCGCGCGGCGCGGCGTAAGACTACCTTTGTCCTAATTTTTTCCTAATTTTACATCGTTTTTTTTCCCTCTAAAACCTCCTGTACACAATTATCCAAAATTCTCACTTTTTCTCCGCGCAAAAGAGGGGCAACGCACCGAGGGCGAGCGAGACGTCCCCGCGCGCGCTCACGGATAGAGCGAGGAAGAGGGATAGAAGACTGGGAGGGAAGGCACTCTTTCTGCATACGCACGCGGTAATAAAAGCAAGAAGATGTTGTCGCAACGCCGTTTTCTCGATGGAGGGAAATTGACGCTCGTGCAACGCGTTTTTGCTTCTTCTTCCTCGAGAGGAGGAGGCGGTTTAATGGCGACGACGCACTCGCGGTCTTCGTTCGCCGCGAGATCTTCTTCGACGAGCGCGTCGTTCACGAGAAACGCGAAAACGGTTATTCGCGTGTTCCGGAACGAATCCGCGAGAAATGATAGGATTAGTCGCCACGTCGTCAGAGCTTCTTCTGCTGCTGCGTCTGCGAACGCAGACACTCAAAAGTCGACCAACAAAGATAATTCCGGTCGATCCATTCGCAAACGGTTCTTAGACTTTTACGAAAATAAAGGTCACGCGGTTTTACCGTCCTCTTCGTTAGTTCCGGAGGATCCAACCGTCTTATTAACCATCGCCGGGATGTTGCAGTTCAAGCCAATTTTCATGGGTCAGAAAGAACGCGAGGTGAAATCGGCGACGACTAGTCAGAAATGCGTACGAACGAACGATATAGAGAACGTCGGGGTGACGGCGAGACATCACACGTTTTTCGAAATGCTCGGGAACTTTTCTTTCGGGGATTATTTCAAAAAGGAAGCGTGCGAATGGGCTTGGGAGTTGAGCGTGAAAGAGCTCGGAATCGACCCAGACAGGATTTGGGTGTCCGTGTTTGAGAGCGACGACGAGGCGTTGGGTATTTGGAGGGATCAAATTGGCGTTCCTGAAGCTAAAATTTTGAGAATGGGCGCCGAGGATAACTTTTGGGCGGCTGGGCCGACGGGGCCATGTGGACCATGCGCGGAGTTGTATTATGATTTCAAGCCCGAGTTGGGTGTGGAAGGCGTAAAGGATTTAAACGACGACTCGAGATTTGTAGAGTTTTATAACTTAGTTTTCATGGAGTTGTCGAGAGATGCAAACGGGAAAACAACCCCGCTGAAGAATAAGAACATCGATACAGGGATGGGATTAGAACGAGTCGCGCAGATTTTACAAAAGAAACCAAACAATTACGAAACTGATTTGATGATGCCTATTATAGAGAAAGCGTGCGCGATGGCAGATTTGAAGTACGACGAGTGCGACGAAAAGCAGAAGCGGATGTTAAAAGTTGCCGCGGATCACATCAGAGCCGTGACGTATTTAATTTCCGACGGAGTGTTTCCGTCTAACGTGGGGAGAGGGTACATCGTGAGACGTTTGATTCGCCGAGTTGTGCGAAGTGGTAAATTGTTAGGCATGAAGGGAGAAGGCGACTCGAAGACGTTTACGTCTTCGATTGCAAAAGTAGCCGTAGAATTATCATCCGAATGCGATCCGAATGTGATGAAACGAAGCGAGAAAATTTACGCCGAGTTAGAACGCGAGGAGTTGGGCTTCAAAAAGACACTCGCGAACGGCGAAAACTTGTTGGCAGACATCATTGTGAGAGCGAAGAAGGATAAAAATGGCGTCACCGGTGCCGAAGCGTTTTTGTTGTACGACACGTACGGGTTTCCTTTAGATATCACCACGGATGTTGCCGAAGACAATGACGTGGAAGTGGACGTGGAAGGATTCGAAATGGAAATGGAAAAAGCGAGAAACTTGGCGCGCGCGGCTGCGAAGACGGTCGACGTGACTGCTGGGGATGCGTTAGCACGCGTCGCAGACGATTTGAACAACGACAATCACTCTGATTTTATCGGGTACGACAGTTTAATCTCCCAAGAGTCGAAAGTTCTCGCCATTGTTAACCCGAAAACCGGTAAAATGCTCGAATACGCCCAGGAAGGCGACGAAGTTGACGTCGTTTTAAGTCAAACACCTTTCTACGCCGAGTCTGGTGGTCAAATTGCCGACGTCGGTGTCATGTTAACGAAAAATAGCAATACGGAAGTTCGCGTTTTAGACGTCCAAAATGCTGCCGGTGGGCGCATCATTTCCCACCGTGTGCGCGTGGAATCCGGCGAAATTGTCGCCAAGACTTCCGTTTTAGAAACTAAAGTCGACAAAGATTCTAGGCGAAGAGCGAAAGCCAATCACACGGCCACGCACTTGTTACAAAGCGCTCTGAAGCAAGTTATGGGTGACGACGTCTCCCAAGCCGGTTCTTTAGTCAGCTTTGACCGATTGCGATTCGATTTCAACTCCTCACGCGCGCCGAAACCGAACGAATTGGAGGAAATTGAAACTTTAGTCAACCAATGGATTTTCGACTCCACGAATTTAGAAGTTGCGGAAATGCCCATCGCGGATGCCAAAGCAAAAGGCGCAACGATGATGTTTGGCGAAAAGTATGGCGACGTCGTTCGCGTCGTGGACGTTCCGAACGTTTCCATGGAACTCTGCGGCGGCACGCACGTCTCCAACACCTCAGAAATTTGCGGTTTTAAAATTCTAAGCGAGTCTGGCATTGCCAGTGGTATTCGACGCATCGAAGCCGTCGCGGGTCCTGCCGTGATTGATTTGGTCAACTCAAACGCCCAAGTTGTCAACGATTTGACGAAAAGTTTGAAAGTCAAGCCAGAAGAAGTCTACGAGCGCGTGAAATCTATACAAAAGGACTTGCTCGAGCAACAAAAATTGGCAGAAAAGTTACGAGGCGAATTAGCCGTCGCCAAAGCGTCGAGTTTGAAATCGTTGGCGGAAACCCACCCAACGGCACAAACTCAAATTTTGATTGCCAAAATGGATGAGTTTGTCGCGCCAGACGCGTTAAAAGTTGCCTGTGAATCCTTACTCAAATCCTTAGGCCCTGACGCTCTCGTCCTCCTTGCCTCCGCTTCCGACGACAACACCAAAGTCGCCATCGTCTGTGCCGCCGGTGACGACGCCGTGAAGAAAGGTATCAACGCCGGTAAAATCTGTGGCGCTACTGCGAAAGCGTGTGGCGGTGGCGGTGGCGGTAAACCCAACTTTGCGCAAGCCGGTGGGAGAGACGCCTCGAACTTGGTCGAGGCGCTCGCCACGGCCAAAGTGAACGCGTTTGAATCTTTGAATTAAAATTATATTTATAGCAAAAGAACACGAGTTGTAATAGAGCGAACGAGTGAGCGATACGTGTCGATATTTATGCGCACATCATACACGCAAGGGGAGAGAGAGAGAGAGAGAGAGAGAGACGGAAGAGAAAGAATTTTTAAGTATCCCTCCCGATTTTGATATATTTATCTGCTTCCTCCTTTTACGAAAAAAATTCGAAAACGGGTACGAACTCTTCACTAAAAATCTTTACAAGAAGGAAAACAAACCATGCCGCAAATACAGTACAGCGAGAAATACTACGACGATGTCTACGAATACAGGTACGAGTGTTAGTTCTTCGCGATAATCCGTGGAAGGGATGAAAGTTGAATGGTCGCATCGTCCTGGAACAGAGAGAGAATCATCTCCCGAACGTTGTTCGCTTATTTTTAATCTTCGCTCCGTTTTTTTCAAAATGTCGAGCGCTCGATGAGAAGCGGCGTGTTCGAACAAGTACACGAATGTCTACGAATCCGTGCGCACGGAAAGGTGGACTTGGGTACACACGCACGCGGTCGGCATGGTTTCGACGGAGTCAAGAGAAGAGGTCTCGCGCTGGCTTCTTCCATTTTTTTCCGGTTGTCTTTGTGTCCCTCTAAGATCTGACAAATAATCTTTCTCTTTTTTCAAAACAGACACGTGGTCTTACCGCCGGACATCGCCAAGTGTCTGCCGAAGAACCGGTTGTTGAAAGAGGTGCGTCGATCAGATTGCGAAAGATACTCTCGTTTATGTTTCCATTGTCTCTCTGTCATCAATATATGTCGAGAAATTCCTTGTTCTCTTTCTTTTCCCCTGTGTCTTCTTTTTGAAATCTCGCGAACGCAAAGAATAGAGAAAAGAAGACTAATCACATTATCTTTCTTTCTTCGACGTGTACAGGCGGAATGGCGAGGATTGGGCGTGCAACAATCTCGCGGGTGGGTGCACTACGCGATTCATCGACCAGAGCCTCACATCATGCTGTACCGCCGACCGCTGAACTACGGACAAGCGCCGTTGCAAGACGCCAACAAGTAAAAATAAAATAAAGAGAAAGAGATGAATACGCAAAACTTATAGAATCTTATAGCCCCGTGGAAGTGGAAGAAGCGTGAGTGGAAGAAGGCGCCTTCTTGACTATTGTAACATTACCAATAAACACATTAGAAAGAAAGAGACATGTTATATAAATGAGAATCTGAAATACACGATGACGATTTTATAAACATAACGCTTCATACAAAACTACTGATGACTTACAACCCTTCCTCTTCCTAGCATTTAAGCAAACTCATTCGGTGGCTGATACGGTGGTGGAGCGTTCGGGTCTCTCTGATTAGGCGTCTCTGTCTGCACGTCGTCTAATCTAACACCTACGCCCGGCGACGAAAACTGTTGTTGTTGTTGTTGCTGCGTTTGCGTGCCGCCTACTTGTCCACCATGCTGCTGCTGCTGTTGCTGCCCATCGAACGCATCGTTTTCCCCGAAATCCGTGCTCCACATCTTACTCCACACGAAAAACTGTGGTATTCGCATGAAAAATAAGAATATCACGCACGCCAACGTCCACTTCGTCCTCACCGAATGTGCCTCTTTCGCGTACGTGGACATCCAAATGATATCGCAAATTGCCAGCGGTAAAATCGAAACGCACACATATTTCATGATATTCTTACTGTTCATTTCGTACGACGTCAGCGCCAGCATCCCAAACACGGTCGATATCGCGCACCATTGCCCTCCGAACCATCCCAGCGCGCCCAGAATTCCCAGCCATATTTGCACGTTCGTCAACAGCGTCGAGTACCCGAGCGCATCGGCATAGGAAATCGCCGGCATCAACGACGCCGCGACGTCCACGATCTTCTTCATCCTCCTAAAATTCTTCTTCTTCTTCCGTTTTTTTTTGGGGGGTCGTGCTCGTGCTCGCGTCCCGTGGTGGTCCCTCGTCGTGAAGTCGTCGCTTTATTGGCGCCGCGTGGCTTTCTTTACCAACAATCCGATACAATTACTAATTAAGTAGAGTACGTCGTATATAATAAGAGGGACAAAGGAGACACCTTTCCCCTTTACAAAGAGTCTTTAGGGTTTAGGGTTTTAAAATCACACACACACAAAAAAAATCCAAAATAAAAAAAAGAGAGAGAGATGCATCCCATCCATCCAGAAAAAATCCACCACTCTTTTTTGTGTATCTCATCGAGTTGAAAAAAGAAAACAGAGACGTCAAAGTCACTCTTTGTAACAACAACAACAACAACGCGCTTTGAAAGAAAAAGACAGAAAGAAAGAAAACGATGACGACGATCGTCGGATCTTTGTCTTCTACCAAAACGACCACCACCAAAGCGTCGTCATCGTCCCCTTTTTCGATGATCGCGTCAAAGTCGGTCAAGAGGACAAAAACGACGAGGACAAAAAGGACTTTGATGAGCGCTTCTTTGATGGCAACACAATCCCAAAATCGTTCGGGGAAGAAGAGAAGAGCGATGACGTTTCGTGCGCGACGACCCGAAGAAGTGCGATTATTCGTCGTCGCGCGCTGCGGTGTGGCGACCGCGGATGATGATGATGCGTCTGGCGGCGTCGGTTTTGGTCGGCACGACTCGACGCTCTCGTCGTCGCTTTTGTCTTCGATGGACCACAACGCGACGGGGCCAAGAAGAAAAGGTGTCGTCGCGAGGGGCAGCAGTTCGACGAGGAGAGACACGACGACGACGACGTCAGACGCAAAAGAAAAGGAGCGTCTCGCCGCGGCGATGACCGCGCGGTACTTGCCGAGCATAAAATTTATGGGCGTCATCGTCGCCATTGCGGTGACAGACGTCGTGTTTCTCGCGATATTTGGCAGTCAAACGGCATCTATCAGAGCTGGAATGGAATGGACGCGATGGATTGGAACGCCCGCGGCGACGTGCGCGCGAGCGGCGACGGCGTCTGTTTTCGTCGGGTACGCGTGGAACGTGTGGAAAAACAAGTGCGCGTATTCGAGCAACACGATAAAATCGTACGCGTTAGCATGCGCGAGCTACTCGTTGATGAGCGTTTTAGGAATTGTCGTTTTGCAAGCTGCAAAAGTGAGTTACGGGCTAGGGAGTCCGTGGCAGTTGGTTGGGGCGATGTGCGGCATCGCCGCGACAGTGGCAACATTTACGGCTGTAAAGATTGTGCAAAACGTGTTGAAAGGTGCGGCAAAAGCCGGGAGAGACTCGTTGAATAACGAAACGTTGAGCGCGTCGGCGGATTTTGCCTCCGCAGTAGGGACGATCAAAAGAGCCATGGCGAGAGAGTTTGAGAAGGAAATGACTCGGTCCGTGAAGAAGATTGAAAAAGAAATGCAAAAAGCGCTGGAGGAGAAGAAAAGGGCGGAGGAGAAATTGGCAAACATTATCAAAGAACGCTCCGCAGATATGCAAAAGATGAACACGAGAATCGAACGAACGATTGACGGGAGAGAATGGGGAAGAAAGCAATCTTTGGCATCGTACGAAGAAGAGTTGAAGAGTTTGGGAGAGGAGATGGCGAGGATGAAGGCGACGCACGAGTCTGCAATGAACGCCGCGCAAAGAGAATTCACGGAAGCGTTGGAGAAGGAAAGACGATTGAGCGCCGAGAAAGTTGAGAGCATGAGAGAGGAACAAAAAGTCTCGTCTGTTGCTACTTCACTTAATCAGAAAGGATTAGGAATGGTGAGCGAAGAAGACGTCGATGGGGTTATGGTATCCAAGTTGCAAGAAGAGAAAGATCGAGAGATTCAAAAAATCGTCCAAGCGTTGCTTTCGGAAAAGCAAAACGTGCAAAATCAAGTAGAAAATGAATTAGAATCCATTGGGTTAGAACTTAGAACAAAAATAGCGACATTGGAAAGCGCGTTGAATGCGAGTCAACAAAGTCTGACGCGCAGCACGGCGGAGTGGTCGGCGCGAATGGAAAACTTGAAGAAGCAAAGCGAGAGCGAAGTTTCAGCGGCGAAAAGAGAAGCCGGAAAGGTGAAAGAGGATGTTAAAGACCAAATAGCCGCGATTGAGCAAAAACACGCAAAAGAGTTGGAAAATGCAAAAGAGTCAGCGAAGAATGCGGATTCGATTTTGTTGTCGAAAGTTGCGCGAGTGCAACAAGAGATGGAAACGCTGAAAAAGGAACATCAAGAAAACTTGAAAAAACTGGAAGAGACGCACAAAAAAGCATTAGAAGAAGCGAAAGACGCTTCGGACTCTTCCTCCGCAATCTTAGTCGAAAATCTAGCCGCGGTACAAAAGCAAATCAACGAGTCCAATGATAAGCACAAACTCGAAATGGAGAAGATGATACAAACAAAAGACGCCTTAATCAAGGAGAAAGAGCAACTGAGAAAGACAGTGAAACAGCTAGAACTAGACGCGGAAAAGATGAAGGATACAATTGGTCGACGCGGTGGCGAGTCAAACCAAACGACGAAACAGTCTGTTCAGGAGATTCGTACAGAGCTCCAAGATGCCATGGAGAAGGCGAAGAAAACTGCCGCTATGGTTGAAACGATAAAAAACGACAGCGAAAGTAGGATCGTGGAGGCTCGACGAGCGGCGATAGAGGAATACGAAAAGTTGGCGATAGAAGAAGCGAAGGTTGCACGAGCGGCGTTCACGAATGAAATCAACGCCACGACTGCAGAACTCGAACGACGATCGAAACAGTTTATCGAAGCCGAGAAGATTTTGAAAGAATCAAGCGAAGCGAAGAAGTATTTGAACGAGGTCTTGAAAGACGAGGAAAAATCGAAGTTGCCAAAGTGGTTGATTATGTAATCGACCCACATGTGTGTATGTGTGTGTATATGTATGCCGTATGTGTGTATGGTACAAAAAGGTAAAGTTGTTAAAAATTTCCCAGTAAGCTCATCGCGCGGTTTCTTCCACTCGTCCTTCCTAACCTCGGACTGGCGTTCATTTCCAAATGCATTCTTCTCGCCAACTCTTCGTCCGTCAATGGTTTTTCTTCTTTTGGTTTTACTTCTTCTTTTTTAGTCGCCTCGTCATCTGCTGCGCCGCTATCTGAATCGCTGCCTTTATTTAACGTCCCAATTGACGCTTTCGTGTCGATGCTCAAAGAGCTTTGTGATTTTTTCTGCGACGCCGTCAACGATCTCGGTTTCTTTGGTGTTTTTGGCCTTTCCATAACTGACGCGGTCGTCCCAAAATCGTTCGAGTTTGTTCCCTTCTTCTGTTTCTTTACCGGCGTCGAGACCGGCGTCGTCGCGTTCGATTGATTTTTCCTCTTCTTTTCAGCCGCTTCCCGAGCGACGCGCTCTGCGTTTTCCTGTTTTCTCTTCGCGTTCTGTTTCTTCTGTTCCGCACATTTCCGCATCTCTCTCGCTCGTTCTTCTTTCTCTTCCATTTCTTTTTTCGCTTCTTTCATCAGCTCTTCTCTCGACTTGACGTGTTCCGCGCCGTCCGCGTATCGTCTCAACATGTCCCCCAAGTCGAATCGCGAAATGTCGACGTAGTTTTTCCCATTCGTGTATTGTTCGTCCAAAATTCTGTGCTTCTTGGACCCGAGATCGAAGGAACACTTGAACGTCGCCTCGTATCGTTTTCTCGGCGGTAAGTGCGCGGTCGCGATGCGCACCGAATCGACGATCATCACCCCCCCTTCGCCCAAACCGCGTTGTTGTTGTTGTTGTTGTTGCTCTCTTCTGTTCATTTCCCCGTGTTGGTGGGCGTTTTGTTGGTGCACAATCATATGATAATGGTTCTCTTTTCTTCGATTTGGATGATCCCTTTGAGATCAATTTTCCCCGCGCCGCCTTCTTCACAGAGTCGATTCGATGCGATGATGCGCTTTACTTCTTCGATCTCTCTCTCTCTCTCTCTATATATCGAGATCGGAAAAGTCGTCGTTCGCTTTTTTTTTCGCCTTTCTTTCCGAAAGAGCTACTGTGTTCTTCTTCTTCTTCTTCTTCTTCTTCTTCTTCTTCTTCTTCTTCTTCTTCTTCTTCTTCTTCTTCTTTGGT
>MDSZ01080017.1_pt1 | contig 11297 bp, 5 predicted proteins | sample 811201 | NCBI WGS metagenome assembly MDSZ01 (sample SAMN05326647, study PRJNA326480) | marine metagenome | isolation source: seawater | place: Indian Ocean: North | collected 2010 | reverse complement strand
TAATTTTTCATCATCTGTAGTAATTACATCATCTAAAATACTACCTACGGAGTCTACTAATTTACTAGCTCCTCCTGAAAATAATTTATTTATTATACTCATAACTATTCATATTTAAAGTTGTCTTCGAAATCTCGAAGTAATAAGTTTCCTTTTAGGTATGCTTCCATTTCCATTTTTCTCATATGTTCATCATCTTGAGCATATGTAGGTGAAGAAGCGTCACCTAATTTTAAATCACCCCTTTCATTTTGAACGTGGTGTATCATTTCATGACAAAAAGATCTAAGTATATCTTTTGGATGTCTGTTTGTTATAAATATAACAATTGTTTTTTCTTCAGGCTCATAATAAGCTGTACGGCCGAATATGTCTTCAGCGTTTTCTTCATCTTGTCTTAAAAGAAGTTTAGGAGCCTGTTGGATATCAAATTTATCTTTAGCACTCTTGTATAAATCACCAAATGTTTGTTTATATTCCATTATTCTGCGTCTTCAGGTTCTTCTTTTGGTTCTTCTTTTGGTGGAGGAGGTGGTTTAGGAGTAGGTGTTTGGGGAAGAGAAGGCCCTCCTGTATTTCCTCCTGCTGTATTTCCTCCTGCTGTAGGATCAGGTGGTTCTAATTCATTCTCTTCAGCATCACCATCTCTCATTTTTGGTTGGGTTAATAATTTATTTATATGTTTAACCGCATAGTTATTTTCTTGATAATGATCTATATAATATTCATCTATCCCTATTTTAGCCATTAATCCCGCATCTTTATAAATTATATCAAAATATTGACCATTTAAAAGAAATATTCTATATGAAGGAGGTATAGAATTTATTGCTTTTAAAGATTCTACAAATCTAATTAAAGGATTCATTTTTAAAGTATTTTCTAATGCATCTTTAATTTCGGGCGGAATTTCATATTCTTTTTCTGTTTGTTCTTTAAATAATCTAGGTGATAATTTTTTAGGTTCTTCTTCTGGTTCTAAATCAAATAATTGTATATCCGGTGCTTTTGTTGGGATTGTTATTACATCTTTAGATTCTTGTTCTGCAAAATCTATTTCTAATTTTAATTTTTTTAGGCTTTCGTATTGTTTTCTAACTTTAGATAAAAATTGTTCGGGTATTTTAATTCCTTTTTTAGCATATTCTCCTACAATATCTTCATTAGATTTACCTTTATTAAATTTTCTAAATAATTTTCTTACAGTGCCTTCTAATAATACTCCTCTTTTATAAGAATCCATATATGCCATTAAATCTACACCTTTTCTTTCATTAATGTAATCTTTAATTAAATTTTCATTTTGTTGTTCTCCCCCATCTTGTTGTTGTTTGGGGTTATCTATAGCTGCTATTTGGTCTTGAAGTGCTTTGATTTGATCATCAAATCCTTTTCCTGCTTGTTGGCCTGCTAATGCTGCTTGAGATAATGCTGCGGATCTTTGTTTTTCAATCCATCTTAATTGGTATCTTAATACACCTTTTTGTAAACGTTTTAAACCCGCTTCAAAAGATCTTTGGGCGGCTTGGGTTACCTGTTCTTGTAATTTACTTTTTTGTTCCATCATACCTGTTGCTGTTCTTTTAGGTCTAACTGAAAATGGGTATTCATCTGTAGGTGCTATAGCTCCTGTTCTAGAGGGTCCTTGGGTTGTTAAAGTAGCACTACCGTAAGCTTGTTCTTGTATTTCTTCTAATACACTTTTTATGTATTTTTTTAATTCAAACATTCCCCCTCTTGGATCTCTATTAAAAGTAGATTTTGCTTTATCTCCTACCCATTGTCCTCCTTCAGCTCCATAAACATTTTTTAAAATATAATTTTCTATTTCAGACATATCATCAGGGAAAGGTCTAGGAGAAGTTATATTATTACCATCTCCTGCATTTCCGCCACTAGCTCCTGTGCCTGTGTATTCTTTTACAAGTTTTTTTATAAATTCTTTTAATTTATTTCGTTTCATCTAATTGGTTTTTTATAAAATCCTTACGTTGTTTGGCTGCTTTTTTTATATCTTTTGTAAATTTCTTTTTGTTTACACCCCCTTTCCACTTTTCAATATCACCATTTTCTGAGACAAAATTAGAATCTGATGAATTTACTGCGTCTAATAAATATAATTCCATTTCATCTACTATATCAAGAGAATTTTTTAATTCTAATTTTTTAATGTAATTATCATATTCTCCATTAATTCTAAGTTTATGTTCATATTTTATAACACAATCATAACATTTTTTGTGGATTCTATAGTTAGGTTTATCTAAACGTTTTTTCATCACCTTATTACATTCAGGACAACTTAGAGGCATAAAAATTTGTTTTTTTAATTTATCTAATTTAGAAATAGTTTGTTTTATACCATTTTTAATAGTCCATGTTTTTTTATTTTCAGTCCAAATATCTCCTTCTTTACGTTCGATTGTTTTTTTCTTATAACCTATTTGAATTTCAGAAGAATCATTAACATTTCCCATAATTAAATTACGAGCTCTATTTATGTCTTTTTTATTAAATTCTTTTTTTAACATTTTAATTAATTTATATTTTATTTTGAGCTTGTTTTCTTAAATATTTACGTTTATTAATTATTTTTTGTTTTAATTTTGAATAGTTCCCAGGTCCTGATGGTAAACCAGCTTGTCCTTGACCCCATATACATGTTGAGGCTTCATAAAGTGTCCAATCTTGACCTGGATTAGCTACTTGTTGAGCTGATTGTATTACCCAAGTAACATTATTTGCGCCTGCATTTGCGTTATACCATTCATTACCCCATCCCCCTCTAGGCGGGTCTAATTTATCTATATTTGAATCACCTGGATCGTATCTCTTTGGGGGTTTGGTTAAATCATCTACAGTAGGTTTGCCTAAAACCCCTGGATTTGGATCAAAAGGAGTAGTTTGCTCCTTAATTATTTTACTAATTATTTTTCTTAATCTTTTATTTTTTTTCATATTTTATTTTTTAGATAATTTATTATTCATCAAACGGATCGCTATCACCTGGTGAAGGTGGTGGTGGTGGGTTATCATCATAATCATCACCAATATCCCATTGATCACCTCCTTGTCCATCATCACCCAATCCAGGTCCATCTCCATCAGGAAAAATATCATTCCAATCTGTGAAATCTCCCAATCCAGGTCCACTTCCAAATGTGCCTGGTCCTACTTCTACATCACCCTCTCCATCAAAACCCCAATCTTCACCATAATCGGGATCCCAAGAATCACCAGGTGAGAAATCATCAGGAAATCCATCATCTCCTGTGATTGTTCCATCTCCATCTAAATCAATATCATCCCAATCACTTCCTGTGTTATCGCCTGTAGGAGGAGGTGTGTCTGCATATTCACAAGAACCATCATCATAATTAGCTAATGGATTGTAGTTAATAGCTGTAAAATCTGTACAACCATAAACTCCCATAGTATCAGGGTCTCCTCCTTCTTGGTCTGTAAAACCATCTCCTTGTAAGCCAGTAGGGGATCCTTCTGCACCTTGGACACATGCTCCAAAATCATCAAATAATGGGGCACATTGATTACAATAAGGTAGTGTAGGAAGTCCAAACATTTCATACCAATCTATAGTATATTGACCATAAGTACCATTACATAATTGTTCTATTTGTTGACTATCATAACTTACGTTATGAATAGTTACCATATCTCCTTCTTCTGCCCATTCTCCTTGATCTTCAATTTGAAATTCAGATATACTAGCAGGTGCAATAGGTTGACCTGTACTTAAATCACATAAACTGTGTTCCCATGCACAAACTCCGTCATTTTGGGTTCCACAAGCCCATGCTGTGTTATCTGGGATCCAACTAGACATGGGTGATGAAGGGGTTACTGTATTACCATCATAATCTAAAATAGCTGCATTACAACTTGGATTTTCGTAATCCCACCAATCTTCATATACTAAATCAATTGGATCAGTGATTACTTCATCATCATCGTCGTCTGGCATCCCTGTTTGGGATCCAAGTGGGTTTACTACAACAGCACTAATCATATCATTTAAACCATATTCAGTAAGACATACTGTTCTTGGTCCTGTTATCCATTGGCAAAATGGTGAGCAAGCACCAGAAGGTCCATAACCTTGAGGATAATCGGGTATTAAAATTAAATCTACCCCCATAGGTACTTCTACATATGAAAGTTGGTCATTTCTATTCTCGGGTAATGAAAACCAATGGTGCATATGATCATACCCCTCCCAACCTGCAGAAGAATTATATTCATCACAATCCCACCATTCAGGATTTGAACCACCTTCGGATCCTGCTTGGCATTCATTTGATAAAAGAGTATCAGTTACTTCAATAACCCACCCATTATCAAAGTCAGGGTCTCCTGGGCAATGTTCGTGTAATATAACACCATTTGATGGCGGGTCATATAAAAACTCATAATAATTTCCATTTGCATCTACCCAATTCCACCATTCATCACCCCAAGTGGAAGTTTCTGGTTGACCTACACCTGTAAATCCTGCATCTGCACATAAACTATTCCAATTATCGAACATAGGTTGTGCATCTACTCCTGTAAGTGCAGCATCAATTTGATAGTTTTGACATGATCCACCATTACCAAAGTTTTCTATATTTCCTAATGCCGTTCCTGTATCCATAGATCCTACAGGTAGCATTCCTCCCCATTGTTCCCATTGTTCATTAGTTACTCCTATAGGATACCAATATCCCTCAAAATCATATTCTACTCCATTGTTTTGATCTTCCCAACTAAAACCAGGGCACCATTGACAATATGAAGTGTTATTACCCCAATATGGATTAACATTTGAATCATCATACCAAGGGCCTGGATTTACTACACTACCATTTGGTCCACCACTAAAACCTAAACCAGTATCACACCATTCATTTATTACCCAATATATATTGCCATAATTATCACCATCTGCAAGTGCATTGTTAAATTCTGCTAAGTTATTTTGACAATTATCAGGAGTAATACCACTAACAAGACCAAAACTACTTAATAATGTTTGTACTGCTTGTTGTCCTTCTTCAATAGCAGACTGGCTAGTGCTTCCTCCTGTCCAAAACCACCATTCTTCATCACCATCATATTCATCTTGGAACATATTATATAAATATCCAGGATTTGGGTCTACATTTAAATCATATCCAAAATTAGGACCTAAATTAGGTGATATAGGGTACATATAACCTTCTAAAGGATTAGTACCATCACCTAATACACCAGGACACCAACCACATTCTTGATTATAAGGATCGTAAATAGAATCGTTTGGATCAACATATTGACAAGAACCATTATCATATTCAGCGTCCGGATCATAATTCCATGCATCTGAATCTGTACAACCATCATTTATGTCAGGTGCTAAAAAGTCTTGTTTTCCGGCTCCTGTGTAGAAGTATCCACTATACATTGGAAATTGCTGTAACAACTGTGAACCAAACGCTGTACTATATCCATTTATTCTCATACAAGGAAATTCTACAAGTATTTGTTCTTCGTCGTCACATCTATAAGCTGTAACATTCCAACAACCCACACCATTTGTAGAATCATCTACCCATTCATCATCATCATTACATATTCCATCATTATCAAGATCATTTAAACAATTTCCATCACAATCATATCCTGCTTGTGCGTAGGTACAACTTCCATTATTTTGATTACAATAACTACAATAATTACATGCGTTGGAATCTAAACAACCAGGAAATAAAAATTGATTACCATCACAATCAAATAAGGAAGATATTGGATATTCACAACATTCATTATCTCCTCCTTCAGTTCCATCTTCATTACAAGGAATATTTGCATTTGAGGCCCAGTTACACGCTGCTTGATCAGTACAACCAATAATAGCATTTTCACAATTATTAGGTATAGTGTCTACAAATGCATATTCGTTAAAATTATATGCATCAGGATCGGTACAACCATAAAAATTATCTTGGGATAAGAGAATATCTCCACAACTACCATCATCTATGTTAGGTATTGGATCTGGGTCAGATAAATAATAATTTCCAGGTTCTCCATTAAGTACCCAATAATTAAGATAATCTGAATTATTACAACCAAGATATTCACAACAACTAAAATCTAAAGTATCACCATCTCCTGTACATGAAACATAATCAGGGACACTAGGATCACAATCATTATCTATTTCATAATCGTCTTGTTCTCCTTCAAAACCATATATTGTAGTAGTTCCATCACACCAATAATTATCAGCTTCAGCATCAGGGCATCCTAGAGCATAACATGAACCATCATTTAAGGTTGCTTCAGGATTAAAGTTATTTTGTGTATCATCGGTACATCCAAGAGTATAAGAACAACCATTATTATAAAATTCAGATCCCTCTGGAGCATTACCTCCTGTTGTAGAAGAAACTGTATAGTATTCTTCATAATTATTAGCTAAACTATCTGTACATCCTTGTCTATAACAACATGATGTATTTCCTTCTACTACTGATTCTTGATCGTCTGGGTCTGTTTGACACCCATAGTTTTGTGAATGATATCCATATAAAGGGGTACCGTCTACTGCTTCAAGATCTATATATTGTCCCGGATAGGTTGACAGGTAAGTTTCAGGTACTCCTGTACTAGAAGGGCATCCTTCATATTTACATGAATCACTAATAGTTTGATTATCATATCCATCAGGAGAAGTACCAGTTGACCATAAAGAACCACCAAAATTTGTGGCACTTTCACAGTCAGCACATTTATAGTCATATGAAGGCATATTATATTCGGTAGGATCGTAAAAGACATATTCTACATCAGAACCCTCAGGGTGTGTTGTAATAAGATTTTCTCCATTAATACCTGTTCCTGCTATAATACCTTCATTTATAGCTGTAACATTACCAGGAAGATCAACATCTGATAAACATATTTCATATCTACAATAAGTACCTCCAGCTACATTTGGGTCATCATTATCACAGTCCTCACAAGTATTTAATGCATTTGGATCTTTACAACCTAAAACAGGATCATCTGTACAATTGCTGTTTTCCATATTCCATGTTCCAATATCTGTATTTATATTTGAAAAGGTATCTTGATCGCATAACATATTCAAATCTGTATTATCACATATAAATTGATCTGCATCATTAGGGTCTAAACAATATTGGCCTAACGTATTAAATAAACAACTTCCATTATCTGTATGTGGCCCTGCTGCTATATATCCAGTATTTCCTGTTATAGAATTGTCATTTAATAAAGGAACACTATCTCCATAAACGTCTGTGCTTGAAATGGTAGTTATTATAGTAAAATTATCTGCCATTGGTTGTGTACATCCAGTCCAATAACAATTACCACCTTCTGAAGAAATTGGCGTAGTTTCGGGGTGAAGCTCAGGATATAGAGGTTCACCATAATTTTCAGCGGAAGTTTCCATACAACCTGGGTTATCATATTGACACCCATAATCAACAACATAAGGATCCCATGCATTTCCTACTGGTGTCAACCAGCCGTCTAATTCACTTCCAGCATAGTTTAAAGTAAAATATTGTTCTGTACAACCATAATAATAACCACAAGGGTTATTTTCATAATCATATTGGTTTGCAAATCCTGCATTTACAGAATTATCAACATTTGCTGTTGGATCATATAATGGAGCATTAACATCCATACAACCTTCAAGTACTATATTATTATATTCACAACTACCATCATCTACATTTGCATCAGGATTATAATTAGATACACATGCTGTTCCTTCTTCCATATCTTCAGTACATGGAGGGACAGCATGATAATTTACATCATATCCTGCTCCTTTTGTACTGTAGTCGAAATTGTTTGGGTATAGTGGTTCCCATCCTGCTTCTTGACTTGCTTGATATGCCGTACCTAAGTAAGGATCTGTGATTCCCTGCCACCAATTTTGGTCTTTAGTACCATCATCTGTACAACCAAATACTACAGGTATACATGAACCATCATCAAAATTTGCACCAAAAGTTGTATTTAAAAATAAAGATGTTCCACTTTCATCATATGCAATTCCATTATTATAACAACCCCCAACATCATCCCAATCAGGGACTAAATTACCATTACTATCATATTGGCAAGAACCATCATCTTCTATACAATCCGCACAATAATTAGAAGCTTGAATATCTTCATAAGGAATGGCTTGTTCCCAAGTTGATGGATGGTCTGTAGGTAATGTTACTCCTTGTAATGATTGACCAGAATAAAATTCTAACCACACATCAACAAGCCAGCTAGTTCCTGATCCTTGTCCTGCATAATTAGGGCCTCCATTTCCTGTACCGTCATCAGTGCAACCAAAATCTCCACAACATTCATTGTTTTCACATCCAATTATAAAATAAGGTATACCATCGGTAGCATCCTCGAAAGGTTCTATTATTGTATCAGGACCACTATAGGCGGCTATTCCTGAGTAATTTTGTCTGAAATGAGCTGATTGGGGTAATTCTTCCCAACCTCCTACACAAAGACCAGGTTTAGTTCTACATAAATAATTAGCTGCGGCTGAATCTAAACAACCTCCTACAACACATTGAACTCCATTGGCTGGTGTTTCTGCTTCTAATGTATTTTCTGATGAATAGTTATCAAATAAAGGATTTGTACAACCTGCTACTTCAGGGCATACTATATTATCATTTTGGACTAAAGCAGGTCCTGCATCCCAAAATAATCCTGTATTTATTCCCTCATAATATGTTTGAACATAATCGTCAGCGCCATTTACTCCAAGTCCATCTCCATCACATAGATCTGTAATTGAACAAACATATACATCTGTTAAGAATCCAAATTTTGGATTTGCACATCCTTGCCAAACACATGAACCATCATCCATATTTGCGTCTGCATTATAAGTGGAAGTAAATATAGGATTAGTGCAACCGTATGTAATTGTACAACCATTACCTCCTTCAGCTGTTTGGATGAACATTCCTCCTCCATAAAAATTAAAGTCTTCAAAACCTTCCCAACTAGATATATCATATCCTCCAGCAATCCCTTGATTAGGTGTAGCGTTATTATTAAATTGTCCAGTTGTACCTGCATTATAATCAAATGCAAATCCATTATCTGCTCCTATATTATATACTTCAGTTGCTCCGGGACATAAAGCACCATCAAATTCATTACAAATATAATTATCAGCTCCATAAGCTCCTATACATCCTGAATATTGACAAGAATTATTTTCTTGCCATTGAACAATTTCACCTGCAGAACCCGCGTTATATGTAGATCCATTTTCTTGAGATGTTGCATTACCTAAAACACCACCAGCTGTACATAAATCATTACCGTGTATACCATCATTACAAAAATAATTATCATAATATGGTTGGGTACATGTTGCTATTACACAACTATCATCTAATATCTGTGATAGGTGGGGGTTATTTGCTAAACCACCTAATACAGTTTCCGTAGTATTGTTAGGAGGTATCCAGTTATTACCATCTACGACATTAAGATTTCCAGCTTGCCAATTGTCTCCTAAAGTGTAAGGAGCCCCAGGTAATAAATCAGGTAAACATGAAGGACATTCTGTAGCAATATAATATTCACCCCAATATTCTTCATTGAATAATTCATTAACAGGATCATTTGCTCCAATATTTGTACCAGCAGCACCATCAGATAATCCTACTAACTCATCATTAACACACTCATTATTAATCCATTGCATGAAATTATTGAAAGTGTTAGCTGCTCCATCTGTTAAATAGTCAGGTGAACAACACACCCCTGCTGTAGTGTTTATGTTAATTTCCTCTGCTCCTAGAAAAACATCAAAGGCATCTGAACCCCCAATGGCCAATTCTATTTGGTTAGGAGTTTGACATATGTAAAAGGGTTCTATTGGTAATGTTAATCCACAATCTCCTGTAGTTTTGTTAACTCCCCAAAGTTGGAAAACGTCTCCCATTGCATCTCCTTGTTCTTTTATAAGTTGGGGTCTATTTCTATTTTCGTTTATTGACTCTTCTAATTTTATAGATTGTTCAGAGGATAAATTTATACCTCGAGAGGCTAGATTTTTTATAAATTCTCTTAATTCTTGTTTAGTTATTTTTTTCATATTTTTATTTTAAAAATCAGATACCATTCCACCTAATATAAATTTACCTGTTATTTTAAAAGGTATGTCTGCTATGTTTTCATCTCTTATTACTACTCCTTCATGGTTTTCAACTGAACCCATAGGGGAATCTAATACTTTAAGTATTTCATCGCCTAGTTTTTCAGTTGCTAAATAAGTTGTAAATCCTTCAATTGCTTTTTGTTTATCATTTTCATCTTCAAACAACTCATCTATATTACCCCCATCAAGAAGAGTAGTATATACTTGTTTAGAGACAGCCCCAACTTTCTTTTTAGAGTTGTCTACATTCATAAATATAAAATCTTCTTCAGGAATGTCATTTAATTCATTTAACCATGCATTTAATGTTTGTGTTTTTTCTCCTTCATTAGATATTATTGTATAATTTTGAGAAAGTGCAGCTGAAAAATTAGGATTTTTAGTCATTTCTGTTGGTACAGAACCATATACTTCAAAGTCTTGTTCTTTAGCTATAGGTGCTAAGTTATCTAACAAAGATTGTAAGGCTGAAGTATCATAGGATATTTCTGATGACATTCTTTTAATTAAAGGTCCTCTTTTGCCTTCTACTTCTTTACTTTCTATTTTATTTAAACCATGAATAGCTATGAAATTTGAACCATAATCTTGTACATTAGTTTTTCCACTTACATACTCCATATTAAATAATATATCGGGATCATTCCAAACTCCTAATTTTTCTAAATCATTTTTTATAGAAGGCAAAGCTTTATTAAACATATCTAATACTTCTCCACCTATTTTAATCATTCCATGTCCCTCTCCAAATCTATCTTCTAAATCTGCTTTTGTGATTCCTTTAACGTCTAATTCTTTTTTAGAACCTCTATCCATTACAAATTGTTTTGTGCCTTCTATATCAACTAATCTAATAGAGCTATTTACTCCATCTATTTTTACCGCACCTGGATTTGTTTGAAGAGATTCTGCTGATTTATTAAATATGTCTATTAAATCTTGTCCTGTTTTTACAGAATCTAAATTAAAAGGATGTGCCATATGTCCTGCTGCTCCTCCTTCTGTTAGTAATATTTGTTCTTTAATTATTTTTTTCCACCATTTTTTAGTAAATGTGCCTGGTTTTTCTGGTTTTTGTTGAGAT
>MDSZ01249698.1_pt1 | contig 11298 bp, 15 predicted proteins | sample 811201 | NCBI WGS metagenome assembly MDSZ01 (sample SAMN05326647, study PRJNA326480) | marine metagenome | isolation source: seawater | place: Indian Ocean: North | collected 2010 | reverse complement strand
ATCTCGCAGTCAACCTTACTTTTGACAGAGCAAGAGAGATCCAAACCCAGCTTCAAGATGCTGGTTTGAGAGCAACTATCTTCCCAACATCTTGTTACTAAATCTCTTACCCCCAGCCCGCCTCCCATAAAGGGAGTCGGCTGTACGGAGTGGGTGTTTATTTATTTTAAACGAATGTGTTTTATAAACGTTGCATTGTAGGAGGTGCATATGGAAAACAAAAAAATATCACGAAGAGAATTCCTGACGACATCAGCTGTTATGGGCTTTATGTTATCGGAAGCATGGCGACAGCCAGAGAACGAAAGTGAGGGTATGCAAGACCCAGCTGACATTCTCGAAAAAGCAGAAACTAAACTAAATGAAAACTATGAGGATACAATAGTATGAAAACTACACACTTCGATCCAAGCGAACAAGAAACTAAAGAGCTAGTATATGAAAAGAAAACCACTCAAGACATGTACACGCAAGATACCAACGCTGACCCAGAGGGTGCTAAAGCACGCATGGCAGTGAGCAACGACTATCCGCAGTACTTGTTTGATACTTTCAGGCTTGATGAAAACAACAACTTGCAACCAAGGCAAGATGTGGTCGACTCAGCTCTAGTATACTTCACAGTTCATGGTGACTCAGTATATGCTGGCAAGGATGACCAAGATGAGTATGCTGATGAGGTCGACTCAGGTATCAAGTTCCTTCGCAAGTTCTTCGAGTCCAGTCACACAGGCAGTAATGGCAACGCACAGCGTCCATCGCAAGGTATGCTATACAGCTTTGCAGGTGCAGCTAACCGACTAGTTGCTGACTGGTGCCTTGACTACCGTACGTACGATGATCTCTGCTCCAAAGCTAGCTTATCTGACAATCAAATCAAGTTCCACGATGACTTGTCAAGCAAGATCCCAGCCTTGGGCAGACAGTGGCGTATATCACGTGATGTGCTAACAGCAATCAACGATGAGTTCGGTACTGACTTTGAGATCAACGATGACCAAGTCAAGAAAGCTATCTTCAACAATCTCAAACGACTTGCTGAGTACCACACTAACCGCAGTAAGCCAGTCAACGTGCAACGAATGGCTGACTCTGCACAATCCGAGTTGAACAAGAAAATTGCTTCAACATTCTAACCACAACTAAGGAGGGTCACGTTGGCTAAGAAACACCTAGACTAAAGCCTAGGAGATGATTAACAACATGACAAAGACAGGGAGTGCCAGGCTAACGCTTGGTGCTTCCTGTTTTTAAATCCAACCATGACAGTGTGCCACGGAGGTAATTATGTATGAACATGTAATGGTCAGATGGCTTGAAGCTATAGCACTTAACACTGAACGAATAGCTAAAGCTATCGAAGACATAAACGAAGCACCAGAGACACAGCTAACAGCTTCTGATGTACAACAAATAATCAAACACGAACGATACCATGAAGAAGCTAAATTAGAATACCCCCCAGTATCAAAAGAACCAACAACTTTAGACGAACTAAAAGAAATACAAGATGCAATTGATGAACTTAAACAATCACTAATCGACGAGGATCTTTCAAATGGATAAAGAAAAACTTAAAGAAAAACTATTTAACGAAGAAAAATATGATTTCAAATTAGATGATGACAACGAATTTGAAATGACCCTTGATGAAGCATTAGATATGCACATGGCAATGAGAAGAGGTGCTGACAAGCTGATCTCACAAATAGCAGTGCACTCTTTTATGCTCAACATGAGAGAAGAATTTGAAGAAACCATAGAAGAAAGTAAAGGAGCAACAATGCAATGAGAAAACCATTAATACAAGAAATGAGCGATGATATAAAAAGCGTTGTGCCAGAAAAACAACATCATAAATTTATCATGCGTGACTTCTCCCAATGGTTATTAGAAGTAGAAGTTAAATGCAATACAGATGCACAGAACTGTACCCAAGGAACAAGCCAACGACTCCTGGGACGTGCAGATGTTGCAATGGAACTAAGACAAATGATAGATAATTATATAATTAAGGAGTTAGATAATGAGTGAATATGACGACGGTAAAGTAATAGATAGTAATCAACTATTAGAAGAAGCTGTAGATTTTATTGACACGCTTCAAAAAAATGTACAACAAATAGCACATGAAGACCAACGTGATGCAGACCAGGTAACAGATGGGACTGGTGACATATTACGTGGTCGTGCAGATCTTGCATATGATATCGACTACAAAATACAAAACTGGAAAGAAAGGACATTAATATGAGTGACTTAAAAGAATTACTAGGACCAGTAAATGACTACTACGAAGGACAAGTACTAGAAGATATTGCAAACAAAATACTAACCGGCAAGCTATCTGACATCACCGAAAACGAAATCTTTCTGCTACAAACAGAAGTTGAAGTCGCTTCCAGGAGTGAACGTATACAAGCTGTCTATGATAAACTTGAAGAATCTGAACAAGAATTGATCAATGAAATAAACGAACGGGGAGCGTGAACCATGAGCAAAGGCAGCGTGCCAAGGCCCTTTAACAAGGAATCTTTTAACCAAAACTTTGATAGGATATTTAAAAATGGCAAAACAAAGACACAAAATCAAACAAACAATTCATCAAACAGCAACCAACAGTGTGCACAAGACTCAGTCAAAAGTACAAGAACTGATTGAAGATCTCAAACGAAATCCAATGGCAGTCCTAGGTACAATTTGCACTGCACTCTTCGCTGAAATGACTATGACTTTGAACGCAATGGAAGATGACATAGTCGACTAGTGGGTTTATTACTTAATCAAATCAAACCAACCAACCATGGAGGATGTTCTATGCGTACTATTCGTGCGTCACAACTAAGCAATGAGCTTCTCGGCAATGCCAAAGCTGACATACCATCAATGATCTGGGGCCCGCCCGGTATCGGTAAGTCACAAGTAACATACGCCACAGCTCGTGCACTAAATGCAAAACTGTATGAGTTGCGTGCCAACCTGTTTGATCCAGTCGACATACGCGGCGGACTCAAAGTTGTTGAGCAAGCAGACGGCACATACCGTACCAGGTATGGCATACCAGAAGACTATCCCGATTCTAATTACCAAGGCACTGTCGTCCTTGCAATCGAGGAGTTGCCCAACGCTAGCAAGGCCACAATGAACGGCTTGCTACAACTTATCCTCGACAAACAAATCGGCAGCTACAAACTACCGCCCAACACAATCATCGTTGCAAATGGCAACAGAGCAGTTGATCGTGCAGCGGTAAACGAGATGCCCACTCCGGTTAAAAACCGCTTTGCGCATTACACCCTCGAAGCCAACATCGATGATTGGTGTGCGTGGGCCGTGAACAATGGCATTGACCCGGCGATCACAGCCTTCTTGCGTTATCGTCCAAAACTTCTACATGACATGGATGTATCGCAAGCAGCATTCCCAACACCACGTACTTGGGAGATGCTCAACCGTAAGCTACCGTTCATGGGCGGCACACATGACGAAGAGTTCTACGGTTGCGCATCACTCATCGGTGATGGCCCAGCGGGTGAGTTCGTTGCATTCAAGAAACTAATCAATGACATGCCTGACATTGACAAGTGCCTCAATGCACCATCATCTGTATCTGTACCATCCGACACGTCTATTTGTTTTGCAGTAGCCGGTGCACTTGCTGCCCGTGCAGATCAAACAACGTTCAAGTCAATTATGCAGTTCGCAAGACGCATGCCTGCAGAATACCAGGTAATCGTTGTACGCGACTCATTGGCCAAAGACAAGACGCTTGTATCTCATGCATCGTTCACACAGTGGACTGCTGACAACGCAAATGTTTTGGTCTAACGAACGTGCCAGCTAGTAACTGGCTAGTCGGGGTTTGGTCACCCGATGATGAGAAGTGGGATTACTTCCCACAAACAAATGACTCAGAAGAAACTGTAAATCCGTAGTGGAGACTGCGAAGCTGGGCCATAGTGGAGGCTAGATAGCCGTGGAAGCTGGGCCCGGCATCTCCATCACCTTAAACGAAAAGAATTTTGCTACGTAGAACCGTTGAGAACTAAAGCTCTTAACAGGTAATGTGAGGCAACGATCCTAACTGCAGATTTTTTGTGTTTTGTATCTGTAAAGCTACGGTTGGTTATGGTTTGTGAGCTTAAGGGCAAAACAGACTGCGATACTCGTAGGTTAGCAGGCGGGGTCTGAAAAGCATTACAGCTGACGGAGAGGGACTAGCTCACCCGAAAAAACAACGAGCTATTTCATCAACTTAACAGAGGACCACTATCATGGCATCAGTAAGAATGACAATGGATTTACGTTCACAACTCAAGCGAGAAGCAGTATCTGCATGGGATAAAGTAAATCAACCAATCAAACCAACACCTGACGAACAAGAATTCATGCATCAAGCTTTTCTTGATTCAAACTATGTGGCTGCAGCCAATGAAACACTATCTTCAATGGAAAAGCTAAGCACATATAGCCTCGACAATGATACTTTGCGTCGTTGTAAACAACATGTAAGAGATCTAGCTCATAAACTAAGTGAAATAAAATACGTGTGCGGTACCCCAAACCACAGTGACAGTGGCGAAAGAAACAGATACACAGTGGACCATGAGCACTACACTTTCAAATTTGACACTCCTCGTTTGTTTCCATGCATCGGTGATAGTTGGTCACAAGCTATTTACACTGCAGACTTACCATCTGACAGAGTTGAAAAAGCTAATAGCATGATACACAAATATCACACAGCACGTGAAGAACATTACACTAAACGAAAAGAATTCGAAGCTAAAATCAAAATGCTTCTTGAAAAATGCAACACAGTCAAGCAAGCAATCGAAGCCTGGCCAGGTATCGAGAAGCTGCTTCCTGATGAAGTTATACGAAAAATGCACGTCAAGCAAACACGCAAACAGCGTGCTGCAGCAGTGCGTCAAGATATTGACTTCGATGCAACAGAAGCAAACCAAGCTATACTAACCTCTAACTTACTAGGATTGTAATATGGAACTAATGGCATATGACACGATGACCAAGGCTCGTGCCAACTTGCTCATCGAACAACCGTTCTTTGGCACGTTGGCTATCAAGCTCAAACTTGTAGAAACTGAAGACATACCGACTGCTGCAACAGACATGGAACGTTTGTTGTTCAATCCAAAGTTTATTGCAAAACAAACAGGTCACCAAGTACTGGGCCTTGTTGCGCATGAAGTAATGCATTGTGTGCTATCACATCCATTACGTCGTGGCGAACGAGACCCTGAACTCTGGAATGTTGCTTGTGATCATGCAATCAACCTGCATCTTTTGGACCAAGGTTTCATACTACCTGATGGTGGTGTGCATGACGAAAAGTATCGTGACATGACAGCCGAAGCAATCTACAACCAGCTGGGTGACGACGACAGACCATCAAAAGGAAAGCCAATGTGGGGCTTAGTCATGGACCCAGGACAGGGTTCGATGACACCAACATCTGGTGCAGCACTTGAAGCTGATTGGAACATCTCAATACAACAAGCAGCTGAAGTCGCGCGTGCAGCCGGCAAGCTACCTGGTAGTCTCAAAGATGTTATCGGTGAAGCACTCGAACCCAGAGTTGATTGGCGTACAGTACTTTGGCCATTCTTTACTGACATGGTTGATGATGATTACACATGGCGTAAACCCAACCGTGCTTACATATCTGAGGACGAATACCTTCCTAGTATGTACAGCGAAGGACTGGGTGAGATTGCTGTCGTCTTTGACACAAGTGGATCATGCGTTGAGTATGCGCAGCAGTTCTGGTCTGAAACTGCATCTGTATTACAACAATGCAATCCACAAGCAATACATGTACTACAATGCGATACCGAAGTTACTGACTCATTTACAATGAACAAAGGTTGTGATCCACATGAGTACAAGCCAGAACTCAAAGGTGGTGGTGGCACTAAGTTCTATCCCGCTTTTGATTGCATCAATGAGCATTACCCCGATGTGGTAGCAGTTGTTTACCTGACTGATCTTGAATCAAACGACTTCGGTAATGAACCAGAGTATCCAGTCCTTTGGGTCTCTACCGAAAAACACGACGCTCCTTGGGGTACCGTCACTTACATGGAGAAAGATCTATGATAGATGAAGATGCAGAGTATGAAAAATACGCTGGGCAAATTGATACTGGCCTTGCAAATACAGATGGACACACAACACTTGAAGACGAAATAGATGAGCTTACACGTATGTTCATTGAACGTGAAATGCCTGAGCCCGAAGTAAAAGACATGTTAGACTTTGTTGCAGAAATGATCGCTGACGATTCAGCCGACTCAGATGGCATTGCAGCTTTATTATATTATAACTATACTGCTCCACCAGGAGTGCGTGCTGCAGGTCGTCCTGACCTAATGAAAAACTATCTAAAAAAATATATTAAAAGATATGTATATTTCAGAAAGCACAATTTAAATTCTTTCATAATAAACTAATAGGAAATTAGTTATGCTCATCACCCTAGACTTTGAAACCTATTTCGATCCCCAGTTTAGTTTGACTAAGATGTCCACTATGGAGTATGTGAAGGACGAAAGATTCAAAGTCTGGGGTGTTGGCGTTAAAATAAACGATGGACCTACAGAGTGGTACGGTGAAGACGAAGTTGAAACATTCCTCAACATCCTCAACTGGGATGACGCAACCCTCGTGTGCCACAATACACCATTCGATGGTTACATACTTACACAATACTACAATCTATATCCTAAGCAGTACGCCGATACCGCTGCCATGTCTCGTGGTTTGTATCCCGGTGAGAGTGCTCGTTTAAAAGATGTATCAATTCGTCTATTTCCCACGGATCCGGCGATGCGGAAGGGAGATGAGCTTGTAACTGCGAAAGGAATAGTAGACCTACCCCCAGATATAGAGCAATCAATAGCAGAATACTGTATACAAGATGTCGATCTAACATATGCCATTTACAAAAAGTTGCAACCAGATTACCCACCTGAAGAACTACAACTTATAGACATGACAACACGAATGTTCTGCGAGCCACAGATGACCGTGGACCGTGACCTATTAATCAAGTACCGAGATGAAGAAATCGAAAAGAATGAGAATATTATACAAGCATCAGGCATAACCCGTAAAGTACTAGCAAGCGATAAACAGTTCAAAGAGCACCTAGAATCAATAGGAATAGTACCAGCAACCAAAGTAAGTCCACGAACTGGCAAAACAATACCGGCGTTCGGCAAGAATGACCCAGGATTCAAACAGATGCAACGCATGTATCCTGAGCTGCAGCACATCTGGGACGCACGTACTGCAGTCAAGAGTCGCATTGCAGAGACTCGGGCTCAACGCTTTATCGATGCAGTCACTCCCCAGGGAACCATGCCTGCACCGCTTCGGTATTATGCAGCACACACAGGCCGCTTCGGCGGTACTGAAAAAATCAACCTACAAAATTTACCTAGAGGATCTACATTACGCAAAGCACTAACAGCCCCTCCCGGACAATACGTGTATGTTGCTGACTTATCAAACATCGAGGCTCGCATGCTTGCATGGCTTGCAAACGAACAAGATCTTTTGCTGCACTTCGAAGCCGGTACTGATGTGTATGCACAGTTTGCGTCTGCAGTTTATGGTAGAGAGATAAACAAATACAATGATCCAACTGAACGTTTTGTAGGCAAAACAGCCATACTTGGTCTTGGTTATGGTATGGGTGCAGAGAAGTTCCAAGCAACAGTCAAAGCAGCCGGTGTGGATATTGATCCACATGAAGCTAAACGCGTCGTGCAAACATACCGTGCAACACATCCAGGTATCCCTGCGTTGTGGCGTCGAGCAGAAAATTTATTGCAACAAACGTCTGACGGCACTTGTCAATACAACACATATGGGCCCCTGGAGATCCAGTCGCAACGCATCATGTTGCCAAATGGCCTGTCTCTTTATTACCCAAACTTAGAATTAATTGGCAATGACTATTACTATACAATTGGTGGCAAACGACAAGGGACCTGGGGCGGACGTATTACAGAGAACATTGTGCAAGCATTGTCCAGAATTGTTATCACTGAAGCTATGTTACGTATTGAAAGACGTATGCCATATGCAAAAATTGTACTAACAGTACACGATGAGATAATAGTACTTGCTCCAAAAGTAGACGCAGACAACATTATGGAATACATCATTACATTAATGTGTGAAAAACCTGCGTGGGCAAAGCAATTACCATTAGACGCGGAGGGCGGTTATGATGTATGCTACTCCAAATGAGCAGACTCGTTTTAACTAGGAAGGTAAATGAAGAAGTAGTTGTACACGACTACGGCGGAGTCATTACTACTCTAAAAATAACAAAAGTAGATGGGAACCAAGTCCGAATTGCTTTCGATGCAAACGAAGAAGTCTATATAGATCGCAAAGAAATATACGAACAAAAACTATCCAAAGATTCGTAGGAGGGTCTTGTGCAAATAACATTTTTAGAGGCTAGCAACGGCCTCCGGCTTAGTAAGCTCTATAAAAAAGACAAAACATTTACACCATATCCGCACGTAAAATCAGTAACTTCTCACCACTATGATGTGCCAACATCAAAAGATGGTCTTAAACAATTGAAAGATCTCATTGTGCAGCATGGCAATGACGGACACTGCATGTTAAAAGGGCCCTTAAAACGACCGCTTGTTGATGAAAGTCGAGCGGGATTCGCGGACCGTGTTGCATACACAAGTCTCTTAGTCCTGGATCTCGATGGTATCACGCTTCCAAATTATAACCCAAAGAAATCAAATCTTACTACTGTAGATATAGAGTTTATGGCTGAACAAATAATCATGAGTTTGCCAGAAGAAATGCAAGACGTTAGTTATATAGCGCAAGCATCTGCCAGTCTTGGACTCAAACAAAATAAAATATCTCTACATATATTTATGTTTTTATCTGTACCAATGCCGCCCAAATCAGTCAAATTATGGTTACAGCATACAAACTACACAGCAGAATTATTTAGTTCTCAGCTTGAGTTGTCTAGTAACAGCCATGCTCTAAAGTATCCACTTGATACATCTGTAGCAGACAACTCAAAAATCATCTTCATCGCACCTCCTACGTTTGATGAAGCCACTAGCGACCCGTTCCCCCCTCATACAGAGCGGGTCGTATTAGTGGAGCGTAGCAAATCATCTATAAACTTAGCAGCAATGATGAGTAGTATCAGCCCAGAGGTGTGCTTTCAAAAAGGTCAAGACCTTAAAAACGAACTAAGAAAACAAATAGGATTTAAAAAAGTAAAAGCAAATGTACAAATAGCCACAGTAGATAACAGACCAGAAGAAATACTTACTAATCCAGATAAAATGTCAATCACTGTTGCAGATGATTCATCCAGTCCATACATCCGCTGCAACATAAACGGCGGTGACTCAAATGCATATTACTTTAACATTAACAATCCTACATATATGTATAACTTCAAAGATGAACCAATCTTTGAAATAGAAAAAGCTGACAAAGACTTTTACATATCTATATTTGATAAGTACGAAGAAGAAATAAAAGAAGCAGGACGTGCAGTGCAGCCAATCGTGCTGCGTGACTACTATACTGATACATATTACAACGGACTATATGATCCAAATCTAAACCAATTTACAGAAAATTATCCATTAATACCAACAAGTAAAACATCCATAGAAGGATTCATGCGGTCACATGGCCGGACCAATCCAGCGTTCATACCAGATGCCCGGGTTGTGTTTAACCCCACAGACAAAAGCCCAGCCGTAAACCTTAGCAGCGCACCGTATTACGTAAACATGTATCGTAAAACAAAATACATGCTAGCTGCAAAAGATGTAGAGCACTATGGTGTTGGTACAGCTAAAAACATGGCCGAGCATTGTCCGCTTACATACAAACTAATATCACATATATTGGGTGGAGGTGAGCTAGAGTTTGAATACTTTATAAACTGGCTTGCATTTGTATACCAAAATAAAACAAAAGCAATGACAGCATGGATACTGACAGGTGTGCCAGGTACAGGTAAAGGCATCTTCTACAGCCATATACTAAAGCCGCTTTTTGGTGATGAACATGTGCCAATGCGTTCACTACAAAATATTGAAGAACAATTCAACTTATACATGCGATCAGCTTTGTTCCTGATCGTCGATGAGTTTCGTATGGCAGACTCAGCTTCTGGCACCATGAAGATGGCTGACAAACTAAAGAATCAAATCACAGAAAAAACACTTGCAATACGTGCAATGCGCAGCAACCAGCATGAGCTGCCAAGCTATACCAATTTTATCTTCTTAACTAACAGACCAGATGCAGTAAAGATAGAAGACGGCGACCGACGCTACAATGTTGCACCCCGTCAAGAGAAGAAACTAGAGCAAGTATATCCAGAAGTAATAGAACACATCGAAGACCTGGAGCAAGAACTGCTGCTGTTTGCAGGTGTATTACAAAACTTTAAGGTACAAAACAAACTTGTACGTACATGCATGAACAACGACGCAAAGTCTACAATGAAGACAGTCGGCATGTCTGTATTCGAAGAGTTTTGTGCAGCAATCAAGGATGGCAACATTGGCTTCTTTGCTGATGCTTTAGAAATATCTACAAGCAACACATTCAATGCTGCAGACATAATGACTGCACAACGTGTAATTAAAAACTGGATAAAAGAATCTCAACAAGAATATTCAATTATACCAATGGAGCATTTACGTACAGTATTTCACGTTCAAACAGAGCACACGCCTAAATTATCACAACGTGAGTTTATAAAAAGAATGGAACGTAATGGAATAAAACGAATTCGTAAACGTCCAGTTAATAGTGATAACCAAGTAAAAGGCGTGCAAGTATTTTGGACTATAAACGAAGAACAATATGATCAATTAATAGACACTTACTTCGATGAAAAAGATAGTAAACTTCTTGAGAGTGTGTCACACTAAATAGCTTCTCCCATACTAAGGATTAGCTAATGATTCAACTTACTCAAGAAACAAGACCTGATACAAATAAACCATTAAAAAAACCAAACGAATTAGGATTAGTACCAGCCTGGTCATATTCTACACTAAAAACATACGAAGAATGTCCATACAGAATATACATAGCTAAAGTAAAAAAGATTGCAGCTGATCCAGGGCCCGCTGCTAAACGCGGTACCGAGATACATCAGCAAGCAGAAGACTACGTCAATGCAACTCTTGCAGAATTACCTGACACTCTTATTAAATTCAAAGATGAGTTTGAGACACTGCGGCGTCT
>MDSZ01248017.1_pt1 | contig 11298 bp, 12 predicted proteins | sample 811201 | NCBI WGS metagenome assembly MDSZ01 (sample SAMN05326647, study PRJNA326480) | marine metagenome | isolation source: seawater | place: Indian Ocean: North | collected 2010 | reverse complement strand
GTGCCAACCGTCACCGCCGATGTTGGCGCTATGGCATGGGATGTTACCGGCCACAAGCTGGGCGAAGTCGCAAAGCCAGACCGTGAGCAGTGGGCGCATGACTTGGCCTGGAAGCAATGGACGCTAGCAGAGATCGAAAGCGGGGCAGCCCTGCGCGGGCTGGTTGGCGATGACTGACGGAGTGTCGGTAAATGTTGATGGCTTGGCCGAGGTGCTTGGCAAGTTCGAGGCCATCGAAGTCGACCTGAAAACAAAGGGTGGCCGCTTTGCGTTGCGCAAGGCTGCTCAGCTGGTGCGGGACAAGGCTCGTCAGAACGCCGCTGCGCTGGACGACCCAGAGACCGCCGCGAACATTGAGAGCAACATTGTGGAGCGTTGGTCCGGCAGGACTTTCAAACGCACCGGAAACCTGATGTTCCGCGTTGGCGTTATGGGCGGCGCCGGTGGCAATGCATCCTCGGCATCGCTGGATGGCCTGCCAGGCAAGGATACCAGGCACTGGAGATACAAGGAGTTTGGGACCGAGAAGATTGCCGCCACTCCGTTTATGCGCAGGGCTCTGGCTGAAAACATAGCCGCCGCCATCAGTGAGTTCTCAACCCAGTACGACAAGAAGATGACGCGCGCCATCAAGGCGGCCAAGAAGAAGGCGGGCATCAAGTGATCGCACCAATCTATCCGGTCTGCGCTTCCTCTACCGCCGTGCGGGCTGCGCTCGGAAATCCCCCGAGCATATGGCCGTTTGGCGAGGTGCCGGAGGGCACGCCATACCCTTACGCCGTATGGCAAAGCGTCGGCGGCAGCCCAGAGAACTACATCAACCAAACGCCAGACATGGACGGATACAGCCTGCAGGTGGACGTGTACGGCAACACCAGTGCGTCAGTAACCGCAGTGGCTGAGGCCCTGCGAGACGCCATCGAGCCGCACGCCCATATTACCAGCTGGCTCGGCCAGAGCATGGACCGAGAAACCAAGCGATACCGCTACACCTTCAGCGTGGACTGGTTCAAGCCCCGCTAAAACGAGCAACCCCAACAACCCGCCTTGAGCGGGTTTTTTTATGCCTGAAAACCCGCAACAGGAGTATTACCGATGAGCAAACTCACCCAGGGCACGCAAATTTATTTTGTAGACCCGGATACCGGAGACGTCGTCACCGTACAGTGCGCGACCACCTTCACGCCCGGCGGGGCGCCGGCTGATCAGATCGAGGATACCTGCCTTGAGTCGTTCGACCGCACGTATCAACCCGGGCTGCGCACGCCGGGGCAGGCATCCATCGGGCTCAACGCCGACCCGGAAAACGCATCGCATACTCGTATGCATGAACTGAGCGAGACCAACCCGCCGCCGGTGCTCAATTGGGCGGTTGGCTGGTCTGACGGCACCGCCGCTCCGACCGCTGACAGCTCTGGCGACTTCGTCCTGCCGGAAACTCGGACTTGGTTCACGTTCCAAGGCTATATCAGCGACTTCCCGTTCGACTTCCAGCAGAACGCTGTTGTCACTTCTACCGTGACCGTTCAGCGTTCTGGTGGCTCTGCGTGGATTCCGAAAGCATGAATCTGACCATCGATAACCTCAAAGCGGCGGGCGCCTTCACCGGCGCCCCTGTGGCAAAGGACATCGCCTGGAATAACGACGATGGCGAGGAGTTTACAGCAACGGTGTTCGTGCGCCGCATAGGATACGCCGCGGTCGTTTCGGACCTTACGGCGGCGCGCTGCAAGACTGATCCGGTTGCTGGCCGCATTGCGTCCAGTATCTGTGATGCCGAGGGCAATGCTGTGTTCGCCCCGGGCGACATTACGGGCGAAGCAGACCCTGAGCGCGGCCCCCTGCACCACGGGCTTGTGATGGAACTGATGCGCGTCATGGCCGAGGTTAACGGCGCGGGAAAGACGAAGAGCTGAGCGAACTGGACGAGTTCTGGCACGAGCTCGTCCTGTCCGGGGTTGGTGGCAGGACCATCGCTGAGGCCAAGCAGCGACTCGGCTATCAGGAGGCGCTGCAGTGGATGCGGTATCGCAAGCTGCGCGGCGGCTTCAATCTTGGCTTGAGGGTGGAGCGCGGGTCTGCGCTGCTCGCGATGCTCTATGCAAACGCAAACAGCAAGAATGGCGGGTACTCCATATTCGACTTTATGCCGAACATGGAAGAGCCGCCATTGACGCTTGAGCAGGCCCAAGAACGGTGGGTTTAGTCTTGGCGGCGAGACTCTACCATTGACTATTGCTATCCTCTGGTTTTCATGGAGGGAATCGCATGGCGCGTTATTTGGTTTTGGTTGCTATTTTCTTGGCCTTGTCTGGATGCGGGCCAAGCCGATATCAGACACAGATGCAACAATTTGAGCAGCAGAAAAACTCTTGCATTAGCTCTCAGCCGCCAGCGGTTGATAAGTTTGAATCAGGTGCGTCCGTGAGAATGGAGCAGCGCATTGGGTGCGTTCCTGTTGAGCGCGGCATGCATAGGGGGATGGAATATTTCATAGACCATTCAACTGGCCGCGCAGAGTTTTCAAGCAGCCCTGCTGACTTGGCGTGGGTTGTGATCTGCGAAAAAGACGCGGTGACAGATCGGGTCAGCGCCCAGATCATTAAGGGAAACCTTATGGTCTTCAGGATGGAAGGGTTTGATTCTGTTTCAGTAGCCGGGCAAGCGTATCCTGGTAGCGACCAGGCTGTGCGCGTTGACCAGAATCATGCCCTGATTGTCCAAGGCGGTGACAGGCCTGATCTTCACAATGGTGGCGTGATAATAGAGCAGCTGAAGACAGGTCAGAGCTTTCTAACGCGATATGTGGATTGGCCGTATGGCATAAACCAAGATAGAGAGTTTAGCGCTGCGGGTTTTGATGTCGCACACGAGTACTCTCGCAGATGCGTACCGTAACCGCCTCCCCTCAGTGACCCAACCCGCTCCGGCGGGTTTTTTTATGCCTGGAGAAAAGCATGGCAGGTAAGAGCCTCGGAACGCTGACGCTGGATCTGGTTGCCAAGACCGGTAATTTCACCGGCCCAATGGACAAGGCGGCAAGGCAGACCAAGAAAAACTCAGACCAGATGGCAAAGGCCGGCAAGGCGGTTGGTATCGGCATTGCTGCTGGCGCTACCGCCGCCGCCGCCGGTCTGCTGCTGATGATTCAGCGTGAGCGCGATCTGATCGACCAGCAGGCGAAAACGGCGCAGCAGCTCGACACTACCTACGAGAGCATGGCGAACCTGCGCCGCGCGGGTGAGCTTGGCGGGGTGGGGTTCGAAAAGATCGAAACAGCTGGTCGCACGCTCAACACCAACATCGGCAAGGCGATTCAGGGGGTTGATGCCCAAGCAAAGGCGTTTGATCGCCTCGGCGTGAGCGCGCAAGAGATTTATGACCTCCCGCTCGATGAGCGCATTGCGGTTATCAATCAGGCCTTAATCGAAAATGTACAGGCATCTGAGCGTGGCGCGGTGGCCGCCGATATCTTCGGCTCACGCAACGCCGCGGCCATGCAGCAGCTTGACCCAGGCACGATTGCGGAAGCCGCTCGGCAGGTCGAAATCTTCGGGCTGAACCTGTCTGACGTTGACGCCGCCAAGGTTGAGATGGCGAACGACGCCATGAGCACCATGGGGTTGCTGACTGATGGCGTTGGCAAGCAGCTGACCGTCAAGCTGGCTCCAATCCTCAAGGCCATTGGCGACGAGTTCCTTCGCAGCGCTGAAGAGGCGGGCGGCCTGGGTCAAGTTGTCTCCGATGTGGTTGATTCCGCGGTGCCTGCAATCGGCTTTGTGATCAGTGCTGCGGACGGCGTAGCGCGCGGTTTCAGCATTGCCGCCGATACGATTGTTGGCACCTTCGCCACCGCCGAGTTCTGGGTTAACACTATCGGCGCGGAGATCATGGAGATCATCGACAATATCCCCGGCATTGATCTGTCGGTGGATGTCGAGTCGATGAGGGCGTCCGCCAGGGTGGCGAAGGGGGTTGCCGCCGAGGCTATGGCCGGCATCCAGCAGTCTTTGCTTGAGCCGTTGGCGGGCGAAAAGTTCGAGCGGTTTATCCAGAACGCCATGAAGGCGGGCGATGAGGCGGCCAAAGCGGTCGTCCAAGGTCGCGAGATTGCGCACTCAACCGGCGAGGCGTTCGATGATGCGGCCGACTCTGCGGATGGTGCCACTGATGCCGTCGCGAAGCATATCGCCCAGCTTGAGCTGCAGGTTGCAACGCTCTCTATGAGCGAAAAGCAGGCCGAGCTATTCAAGCTCGCGCTGGACGGCGCAACGGAGTCACAGCTGGCGCACACTGATGCTCTGCTGACCACTATCGAGAATTACGAAAAGCAGGTCGAAGCGCAAAAGGCTGCTGCCGACCAGCTGAAAGATATCAACCAGCAGGCCCTCCAGATACAGGAGGCCCTGGCTACCGAAGAAGAAAGCATCCAGCGCTCCTACGAACGCCGCCGCGAGATCATCCTCAAGAACACCGAAGTCACCGGCCAAGCCCAGACCGAGCTGCTGCGTCGGCTGGAGGAAGACCGCGACGAACAGTTGCTGGAAATAAACGGCAGCTTCTGGGAGCGCTGGCTCGAATCAGCTGAAGACAACCTCACATCGTTCGATGAGCTGTCCGCATCGGTGATCGAGAGCTTCAGCGGCCAGATGGGCGACGCCTTTGAGTCTATGGTCTTCGACGCCGAGACACTGGAGGAAGCCTTCGCCGGCATCGCTGAGTCAATGCTTCGCTCTATCGTCAACGCGCTCGGGCAGATGGCCGCGCAGTGGCTGGCATACCAGGCAGTGCAAATGCTTGTCAGCAAAACTACACAGGCAAGCGGAGCCACGACCATGGCGTCAAACGCCGAGGCGATGTCTATCACAGCAGGCATCAATGCGTTTGCCAGTACAGCGGCAATCCCAATCGTGGGCCCTGGCCTGGCTCCTGCTGCCGCTACTGCTGCAACAGCAATTACCGCTCCCATGGCCGCCGCAGTGGCAGGCTTGACGCTCTCCGGCATGGCCCACGAAGGCATCGACAGCGTCCCCCAGACCGGTACCTGGTTGCTTGAAAAGGGCGAGCGCGTCACCACCGCCGAGACCAGCGCCAAAATGGACCGGGTGCTGGAGGATATCCGCAGCGGGCAGCGCAGCAGCGGCGGCGACAGCGGCGGGCTGAAAAACCTGCGCATCGAGAATCGTCTTGATGTGGACGGCATCAGCGATGCGTTGGCAGCAAGCGGTTCATTTGAGCGCACTGTGGTCAATTTGATTTCAGCTAACTCATCAGCAATCAGGCAGGCATTGAATGATTGAGTCTCCGGTTTGGACGTATGGCCCGTCCGGGTCGGGTGGCGTGATGGAGTCGCTTGGCTGGCTGACCGATGTGATGCGCTCCAGAAATGGGGCGCAGCAAAAGCGACAGCTGCGCGAGCGCCCGCGGCGTTACTTTGAATACGACATGACCCTGAGCCGGGCCAACAGAACCACGGTCGATATGTTCATCAACGCGCTTGGCATCACGCAATGTGTGCTGCCGGTGTGGCATGACGTGCAGGTCATTGACGCCGTTGCCGCTGGTGCGACTGAGATCCCGTGCGCTACGGCTGGTTATGAGCTGGTGGCCGGCGGCATTGCCGTGTTGATCGGTAAAGGTGCGCAAGTGGCGGTTGAGGTACTAGCCGTCGATGATGGCCTGCTCACCCTTGCCGAGCCGCTTGCAGCCGCGTGGCCGGCTGGCACCAAGCTGTACCCGGGTTGTCTGGCAACGCTGAGCGATGCATCGCAAGAAACCGGCCTCACCGGCCGGATTGGTGTGCGCACGGTGCGGTTCGCAATTCAGGGTGATATCGACTGGCCTGCCGCATGGGATGCCTACTACCTCGGTGCGCCTGTGCTTACCCGCTGCCCCGTGATCGGCTCCGGTGTTGATAGCGAGATAAAGCGCGACATCGTGGAGGTGGACGAAGAGGTTGGCCCAGTCGTCCGCTATGACTATCCGGGCAGGGCCTTCCGCTCGGTCGGCATGGAGTTTGTTGTGAAGGGTAGAGCGCAGGCGGCCAGTGTGCGCTCGCTCATTTACGGGCTGCGAGGGCGTGCGGAAAACATCTGGGTGCCAACCTGGAACCGTGACCTGCAGGCGTCCGGCTCGGCGTCAGGTGCTGCGCTGCGCATAAAGGCTGTCGGCTACGCCTATTACGGCCTGAACAACCCGGCGCTGCAGCATATCCGCATTACCCGTGAGTCGGGCGCTGCCACCTATCATCGCATCACTGCCGCCGTTGGCGAGGCAGGCGGGACGGAGCTGCTGACCATCAGCCCGGCACTGCCCGCGCCACTGGCCGAGTCAGATATCCGCAGCATCTGTTTTGTTGTGCTGTCCGAGTCAGCCAGCGACACCTTCGAGATAGTCCACCCGCAAACAGCGGACGGTATCACCCGGGCCGCAGTTAAGTTTCAGGCGATAAAACATGAGCTTACTTGAGGGCAGTTGGTTTGGCGGCAAGCCGGCGTTCTTCTACAAGTTTGCCCGCGGCCCACTGACCTGGTGCTACACCAGTTCAGACCGTGAGCAGACCCTGGGTGAAGATACCTACCTGCCGTTGCCCATCAAGCCGCCCAGCATTAGGCAGGGCAGCGAGAAGGGCAGGCGGTCGTTTTCGATTGAGTTGCCTCGGTATGCCGCTGTTGCTGCCAACTGGTTTCCGTACTCGCCATCTGAGGCCATCACCCTGGTGGTGCTCTGTCGGCATGTTGGCGAGACGGAAACCATCGTAGAGGCGCAGGGCAGGGTAGTCGGGCCGGTGTTTACCGATCACATGCTGGAGCTGACCTGCGAGCCGACCATGACCAAGGGGCGGCGTGGCGGCAATCCTCGGCGACTGACTGTCGGCTGCGACCTTGTGCTTTATAGCCAGGGGCGCGGCCTCTGCAACCTGGACCCGCACGCTGTGCCTGTGCCGGCGACACTGACCGAGGTTGGCGAGCTGACGCTCACCATCACGGCTGCAGAGTTTGCGAACGCCCCGCGCAATCTGGCTGGTGGCCTGATCGAGTGGACGGATGCAGGAGAGGTCGTGCAGCAAATCGCTATCGTCAGCCATAGCGGCGAGACCATCACGCTTGCCAGCTGGAACGCCGAGCTGCTGGCTGGCCTTGAGCTGACCGCCTACACCAAGCCGCTCACTGTCGCAGCAACGGTCACCGCGGTTAGCGGGCTGACTGTCACGGCAGCTGAGTTCAGCGAGTACGCATCAGGCCGGCTGGCCGGTGGCTTTGTCGAGTGGGTGCGGGCTGATGGCGCGACCGAGATTCGGACCATTCGCGAGCACTCCGGCAGCACCATCACCCTCGACTACGGCGCCGCTGACCTGGCCGTGGATCTCATCATCACGGCATATCCGGGCTGCGCGCATACCTGGGCAGCGTGTGGCGAGCTCGAGAACCAGATCAACTACGGCGGCAATCTGCACCTGCCGCTTGAGAACCCCTACGGCGGCGACCCGGTTTGGTGAGGAGGTAGTGCATGTGGGTTGTTATTGCGGTTGTGGTTGTCGCCCTTGCGGTGATGAAGGCGCTGACGCCGAAGCAGGAAGCGCCTGCGGTACAGGACGGCAAAACCCCGACCACCGAAGAAGGCATCAAGCTGCGCAAAGTGTACGGCACGGTGTGGATCTCGGACCCGAGCCTGGTTGCGTTCAAGAAAGCGGGCACCATCCCGATCCGCAGCAAAGGGGGCAAGAAGTGAAAATCACCCTGAAACACCTGCACACGATCCCCGGTACCGGCAAGAAACCGGGCTGGTGCAATACCAAAGCCCGTGACTTCTTCGCCCGTCACGGACTGGACTGGTACGCCTTCCGCCATGGCGGCATACCCGAAGAAGACTTTCTGGCGACCGGCGACGGGCTGGCCAAGGCCCTGGTTGACTGGGCGCACGAATCTGAGCGTATTGAGCAGGAGCGTCAAGCATGAGCGGCGGCGGCAGCAAAACCCAAACGGTCGGCTACTGGTACAAGTACCTGCAGGCCTTCACCCTGAGCCTGGGCAAGCTGGATGCCGTGCTCGAGTTCCGTGCGGGCGGCCGCACAGCTTGGCGCGGTATCGTCACACAGACCAGCCGGATCTACGTCAACGCCCTGAACCTGTGGGGCGGGCAGAAGAAAGAGGGTGGCCTGCTGGGGTACATGGATCTGCAGATGGGTGACGCTGATCAGCAGCCGAATGATTATCTCGCAGCCCAGCTCGGCAGCGATCAGCCATCGTATCGGGGCAAAGCGATGGCGATCTGGCGTGGCGGGCGCTGGGGCGCGATGAATCCGTATCCCAAGCGTGCCGAGTTCAAAGTGCGGCGCATTCTGCAGGGGTGGGATAACGATACTCCTTGGTATCCGGAGAAGGCGGAACTAAAGCTTAGCGTTGTTCCAGGATCGAAGATCGACTGGCGCTACAAAGTAGTTCCCAACAGTGATGCCGCGGATTACTCCTCTCCCGCTTACGATGATTCTGGCTGGCCCTTGGGAGCTGCGCCATTTGCAGATGAGCCTTGGGCATACCCCGGCACCTTCGGATTTAGCACTGTGCCAGGAACTGTGGTAGCTGAAGCTAGCAAAGTCTGGATGCGGACACGCGTGTACCTGGCGGCAGTGCCTGAGACTATGCGATTCCAAGCATTCGTTGACAATGACTGCATCATCTATGTCAACGGAGTGCAGGTAGTCCAAGTCGGCGCCCATAACGGGGCGTATTATGACCAGGAGATCGACACAGATGCATTTGTTGTCGGTCAGAACACGGTAGTAGCGGTTGGCTGGGACAGGCACTCCGGTGCCGGTAACTACTTCTATTTTGACTGGCGACTTGAAAGCAGCTCAGACACGGTTGCGATGAATGCCGCACACGTCTTGTATGACTCACTGACTGCAAAAGATATGCAAGGCGAGCCGACTGCGCTGGTCAACGATGCATCGTTCCGTGCAGCTGCTGATGTTTTGTATGGCGAAGGTCTCGGCGTTTGTACCACTTATGATTTCGACGAAAGCATTGAAGAGTTTCAGGCGCGCATTCTAAACGTGATTGGGGCGTCGATGACCCAGTCGCGGGAGGACGGTCAGTACTACCTGGATCTGATCCGCCCGACCGAAGATCCGGACACGCTGCCTGTTATCAGCAGCGACGACATCATCTCGCTGACGCTTGAGCCTTCCACAATCACAGAGCAGGTCAATCAGTTGACCGCTGAGTGGTTTGATGTCGAGAACAATGTCGCGCGTTCAACTCCGCCCATGCAGTCGCGTGGAGCGATACATGCGGCCGGCCAGGTGAATGGCGAAACTGTGGAGTATCCGGAGATTGCAGCAGAGTCGCTGTGTATGCGCCTACAGGCTCGAGACCTTGCAGCTAAGTCGACGCCTCTCACCAAGGTAACGGTCACCACAAATCGTCGTGGAGACCTCTGGAAGCTGCGCCCCGGTAAGAAAGTGCGCCTGCAGTCTGCCGAAGACGGTGTCGACAACATGATTGTTGTAGTCGGAGATATTGAATATGGAACCCAGCGCGATGGACGCATGAAGATACAGGGTGTGCAGGATGTGTACTCAATGCCGGCAACCACCTATGTCGTGGCCCAGCCCAACCAGGGCCAGCCGATCTACAGCCCGCCAGTGCCGTCACCTGCCCAGCGTTTGATCGAGGCGCCTTATGTTGAAGTCGCTGCTAACCTCTCTGCGGCCGATCTTGCGGCCTTCCCCAATGACGCCGGTGCGATTATGGCCATGGCGATAGAGCCTTCTGGGGGGCTGAACTACAGCCTTTATTCGGCCTCGGACGGGGTAGACCTGGAGGACAATGGAACCGGGGAGTGGTGTCCATCTGCTCTGATTGTCGAGGCGGCCGGTTACCTTGATACAGCATTCACCTTGACCGATGCCGACCGATTGGATCTGGTGGCAGTCGGTAGCTGGGCGCTATGGGATGACGAGATTGTGCGTATCGATGCGATCGACGAAGATGCACTCACGGTAACGCTCGGTCGGGGCTGTGCCGATACGGTGCCCTGGAAGCACGAGGCCGGTTCGCGTATCTGGTTTTGTGGTGACTGGGGTTCTACTGATGGCCTCCAGTACCTGGACGGCGATACCGTGAACGCAGCGCTGCTGACCCGGACCTCCATTGATGAGCTGCCTTTGGCTAGCGCAACAGCGCTATCGGTTGAAATGAGCCAGCGTTGGTTTAGGCCGTACCCGCCTGCAGGGTTACTGATCGGCGGCACTGCGTACCCTGATGAAGTTATCGGAGACGTTGCGGTTACTTGGGTCGGGCGTGACCGGGTAATGCAGTCAGACCAGCTGTTTGATACATCCGCTGCCGCGATCGGACCAGAGTCCGGCGTGACCTACAACGTTCGCTGCTATGTTAACGATACCCTCGATACCGAGCTACTGGATACCTCCAGCACCAGCTTCACGTGGACGCCCAGCACTACCGCGGGCGTGGGCCAAGTAGCGGTCAGCTCGGTTCGTGGAGGGTTAGAGTCTCTGCAGGCTCTGACGGCTGAGTTCAGCCTGGGTGAACCCTTGGAAGGCGATCCTCACTGGGATAACGTGGTGTCGTTGCTTCAATTCGATGACCCAGCTAATCCGTGGAAAGATGAGACTGGGCGGGTTTGGGCACCTTCCGGAGATATCTCTTACAGCGGGGAGGGGAGATTCAGTGGTTGCGCACTCACTAGCTCAATGCCAGCTTTCTTGACCACTGAGGGTGGTTCTGAATTTTCTCCAGCAGCGCAGGGGGGGAAGATGACCATAGAGTTTTTCCTGAAACCATCTCCTTCTGACTCTTCCCGCGTAAAGGCGATCCTTAGCGCTAGAGGAGGCTCATCTTTGGTCAACACATGGGTTATCGAGAGGGCGGCCACTGGAAGAATGGATATTGGAATTTTCAATAGCTCGGGTACGGCGGCTGTCTATGCCACCAGTGGCGAAAACCTGTTGCCTCCGGGGGTATGGACGCACTGTGCCTTCGTGGTGGATGTAACCGAGGTCAGGGTCTATGTCGGGGGAGTGGGCAGCAGCACCCCTGCCCCGTCTCTTCCGGCGACGGGGGCTTGGCCTATCCAGTTGTTGCGTAGTCCAGCTGCACCTGACGCTTCGAGAAACTTCGTCGGTGCTATAGATACGCTCCGCATTACCAAAGGCGTCGCCCGCTACACCGAAAACTTCACGCCACCCACCGCGCCATTCCCGCATGGATGAGTGCCGGTACTACAAAACCCGGCGGTACATCGGTACATGCCCACATCCTTGTAGAGCCAGAG
>MDSZ01192894.1_pt1 | contig 11298 bp, 9 predicted proteins | sample 811201 | NCBI WGS metagenome assembly MDSZ01 (sample SAMN05326647, study PRJNA326480) | marine metagenome | isolation source: seawater | place: Indian Ocean: North | collected 2010 | reverse complement strand
TTCCATTGCTCCCAGGTTCTCTCTGAGCTTCTCCCCTATCGTCCTGAGGGACTCTAGGTCCGGGACCTCGCACCTGAATAGCCTGTCCAGAGTTTCGAGTGCCTCCGTGTTGATTCGTCCCCTCCCCTCGAGGCTTACTAGGTCCCTTCGGCTAGTCTGGAGGTTTGACCAGTGGTTGTCTCTGCTTGCGATGAACATGCTGACGTCCCTCCTTATCTCCCGGGGAGTCTCGGCCGTGTCGTTACTGGAGAGCATCCTGGAGAATACGTCGGCAACCGTGTAATCGCCAGACAGGGGCCTGGAGAAAACCTTGGTTTTCCCGGCTGGCCTTAGGAATGCTCCGATTTCCTCCGATACCTGTTCGATTGCATCCTGAATCTGTTGCGAGTTGGGAGAGAACATTGCTCCCGATATTGCCGCTAGGTGTCTCCCTATCTCGTCTCGCTTGTCCCGGATGTCCCTGGCGCATCCCTCAAGGTCCACCCTGAATTGGCTAACCGCTGCTGCTTCCTCCCAACCAGTTGGGATGACCTCGGGCAGAGAGCTGTTGAGGGCGAGCCAGTCCCAGATGGACTGGTATAACCCGCATAGGACGATAGAACGGTTCCTCTCCTTTAGGGGGACGGGTTCAAGCCTCCCCTCCATGACCAGCTTTCTGGGCTGCCTGTAGTAGTGGAGGTCTACTGGCGAGTCTGTTACTAAGGTGGCGTTGAGGGTATCGAGGTTCGTCTCCCTACCCACTCGACCTGCCTTCTGCCTGTAAGAGGCGATGTTCCTGATCGATTTCATCATGACAGACTCGGTCAGGTAAGGTAGGTCGATTCCCACCTCTAGGGACGGTGATGCCAGGACGATGTCCACAGGGACGTTGGTGGTCCTGCCGGCGAGTTGGTACACGTTCTCCAGGCTGTCCTTGAATACCGTCGAGGAGAGTCCTTCTTCGTCCACGGACCTCTCCGACTTGCTTGAGAAGACGCTGGATCTGGCTACCGAGCTGAACTCGAATCTGGGATCGTTGTCGGTTCCCGGGATGATTGAGGTCGCTCCTGGGTCTGATTTCGAAAACCACGTGCACGAGCCCGAGCGCAGGTATGGGCATAGGTCCATGGTCCCAATCTCTTCTTGCTCGGTGCGGAAAATCTCATGGTCAATCAGGAATGGCTTGAACGGGTCATCTGGGTCGTGCTCGATCCTATGGACGTGCTTCCCCAGCTCCTCCATGGTTGTGGAATCCGCTGCCCCCAGGGAGATGCGCTTGCCCGACCTGCACGAACCACAGAGGTTCCTGCCCCTGTGTTCCTCGAGGATTGGCAGTAGGGCGATTCCTCCGCCGTCCTCTGCTGGGAGGATGCCGCCCTCCGCTGATATCCGCCTATCCAGGGTGTTGACCATCCGGGATGCGTAAGGTATCTCACGCTGCTGTCGCGTCCATCGCTGCTGGCCTGTTGAGACTGGGAGCTCGTGAACCGGGTGGGGCCTCTCGTACCCGTCGGACCTGTCCCTGTTCTCAGTCCTCTCGTTCTCCATGAGGTCGGAGTTCCACCTTCCCAGCATGTCGAGGTTGTCTGCGAAGCCGATGGTCTTGGGGGAGGCCGCGATCTGCTTGTCCGTACTAGGCTTGTCTGAGATGTCATTCCTCATGCCATGTACCACCACGCTGGTCATGTTGACCAGTAGACCCATGGTGCTGATTCTGCCGCTGGGCCTTACGAAAACGTGGTTCTGCACCCCGTCGATTACCAGTTCTGGCTCTTCGGGGGAGACGACGTCGACGTCCCGGTGATCCACGTTGAAGAGCCTGGATGCATGCTCCTCGGGAGCCGCGATGGTGGCTGATGACGCGGTCCACTGCAGTTCTCGTCCGGCCAGCTGGCTCAGCCTCCTCATCAAGGTGGCCACATGCGCGCCTTGGGATCCATTGACCAGGTGCACCTCGTCGATAATCACCCTCCTGAGACGAGGCATCATCCCCCTTACGAAGTCGGGATTCTGGAGTCTCCTCTTCAGGGTCTCCATAGTGCAGACCACAACCAGTGGTCCAGATGCACCCCCATGGACTGATCTAACTCCGTTCTTGACGCTGGTTCCCAAGCCCTTGCTGTAGTACTGGGACATCTCGCTGTGGACTGCAGTTGAGTCTAGTTCGGCATCTCTCGCCAGTGACTTCAGAGTGTCGAACTGGTCTTGGGCCAGAGCGGTCCTGGGGTAGAGGACTAGGTCAACATCCCAGGTTCCCCTGAGCTCAGAGAGCCTGGATAGGATCAGGGTTGCCATCAGGAATCCCAATGTCTTCCCCGAGCCAACGCCTGCGGTGAGAACCTGAATCCTGGGATTGGCCCCCAGGGATGAAAGGAGCATCTCCCTGGTAGAGCGGTACTGGAATTCGGAGTATCTAGCCCCAGATGCGCCAGACTTTCCGCCGAGACCAGCGCTGACTCCCTCCACAACCTCTCTTACGGCCATTCTAAGGTCATCCCCCCCTTGCTGCGAGTAGAAATCTGAGAGGTCTGAGTCCAGCCTTTCTGAGAATTCTGAGAATGTAATGTTCCTGTCCGGGATGCTCTTTGCAACGGGCAGCCATCGGATGGCATCTGCCCCGGGCCTACCCTGATGCCAGTACTCGTAGGTGTGACCCAGGAGCCTGATCGTCTCAGCCATCCTGGTGATGTGTCCTGCTTCCCCGTTTCTGAAGTCTGGAACCGCCATGAGCTGATCTGACGCGCGCATGTGATCTATGAGGGAGTTGAAATCGGCGACTTCATCCCCCTCTAGGCCTATAGATGATATCGCCTCCTCTGTAGTCCACAGAACGTCCCGTATGTCCCTCCTGGATGATCCTGGTCCGGCGATTCTGGTCTCCTCGAACCTATGCAGGTGAAGTAGTATTCTAGACTCCTGCCTGCTTCTGGTTGTGAATGGGACGTTCAACCGAGTGACCCCCCCGAGGGTAGGCCTGGAGTAGACGTTGCGTTGTTAACCCCTCCTACAGCATTCCTGATTAGATCGAAAGTGGAGTCTCCGACATTGCCGAGGATTCGTTTCTTGAGAACCGTCCCAACTTCGCAAGAATATGCGCCTGAAGGCACTGCAGCGCAGTCTCTGGAGAGGTTGTTCATGGAGTCTGTCTCAATCTTTACTGCTTCGGAGTCGGACCACGACGTGCAAGACAGAGGGACGACTTGGATGGTTCCCGAAGAGTTCTCGTGAACGAAGTCCATGACCACAGCAGGCCTGAACTTTGGCTTCTTGGTTGGATCGTTATCGAACACGACTCTAAGAATCACGATATCCCCGGGGACCTTCGGTTCGTATTTCGGCGCCCTTTCCATCAATTTACCCTCCAATCGTATGAGCTGGAGTTTGCCTCGGTCTCAGATGTCAGTGATTCCGGCCAGATGGGCCAAGGGGAGAAGCGCCTCCTCAGTATGCTTAGCCTTACAGCCTTAATTCCCCTGGTTCTGGATGATTCTGATAGGTCTCTGGCGAGATCCATGTAGCTCATTTCTACAAGGGCGATGAGGCAGCTCATCTCAACTAGTTGCTTAGTGGATTGACGAGAGGTCCTTTCCTCGGGCATCTGGCTTAGGGCTATTCGCGCGAGGCGGATTACCGTTGATGCTTCTGACCAGTTTAATCCGTTGTTGTTGAGTGTTACCTCCCAGCGCTCTATCTCTGCATCCAGGGGTCCGGAGCCAGAATGCATGGATGACGAAATCCATTCCTTGATTGAGAATCCCCCCTCCTTGAGGATCCCCTCCATCTTCCGAGCTAGTGATTCGACAACGTCTTCATCGATACCCCTGGATCTCATCATCTCTAGGGCATTGATGGGCCTGTATGAGTCAATGAGCAGCGCGACAGCCCATGCTTGTTCACTTGCCCTTATTGCCCTCCTCGCCCTCCTATCGGCAGAAGTGATCTTGGACTCTTCCTCCATCACACCGCCCCTTCTCGCTCTAGAGTCAACCCTTATCCTGGAGAATGCCATTGACCCTGTGCATCTCAGAATCTCGTTGAGGAGGGCCTCCATTGAGATATGCAGTGATTTTGCGAAGGGTGTTCGATAGATCTCCTTGATTACAGTCTGGTACATTTCCTCTCTATTTGCATGCGAGTCCATCTTCGCCCACCTACGTTGAGAGGATTTTACCGATCGGGGGCTGATTGGTCTGGTATTCCTCTTCCCATGTGATGCATTTGGCATCCTGTCTGGGTCGAAAAGTCCCAAAATCGGGGGTGCTGAACTGTTCACACCCGAACCGCACGTGTAGCAGTGCTCGAATAGAGTAAGTGGATCAATCCTAACGTCGTTCGTAGGCCCGCATTCTGGGCAGGTATGTGTAATTGTTTTTCGTGTCATAGTGATTCTCCGGATTTTCTGGTCGTTGAGTGGAGTGGACAAAAGTGGTATGAGTAATCCCCTACAACTCTCACCTACAACTCCTCCTCGGCCAAACTTGTTTCACACAGGAAATATATCGTACAAAAACTTTTCGCCTATTTTGGCTGATATTCCACATTTGGGCAAGTTTTCTTTTGGGTTTGAAGGCTTTTTGAGGTGATTTTGAGTGTTTTTATAGTCTGGTGAGTTATCCGAAATCTTACTTTTGTTACAAAACTTAACTACAAATAATAATCATTATTTTTCTTTATTTGAACAAAATATGTGAAGATTAACTTCTCTTTGGGCGATTGTATATTTTTTCTATAATTCTCTATTTGAGTGATAAACTTAACTAGATTTATATATTCTAGACTAATCTTGTCGAGCGTGGTGTGTGGGATATGGATGATCTGACCAAAACCGAATCGAGCACCTCAGAAATCAGGTTGGAGGATGATTATCAAGGGATTTTTTTCTCACAAGGTCATAATCATGGAAGCAGGGTTGTCGGCAATTCAGATAGGGAAACCTGTGAAGGTTACTTTGGGTGGACGAGATTCTTCGGGGGAATCGAAAATCCCGACATAGGAATCCCCCTATGCATAGGACTCTTGCACAGTAAGTCCCGACTTGTTGTCACTCATCCCGATGGAAGCCCCATTCTGAACGAGGGACATGTACACTCGCCCTCTGCCTTCTCAACTTCTGCTCTCGTTAAGACTGTGGAGGCCGTTTCCTTGACCTTAGGTGATTTTGATCCAGAAGGTTCCTCTGCTTTGAGGAAGAAGTTTGTAAGGAGATTGAAGAGTTATCACTCCAACCCTGAAGTTAATTTTATCTCCAAAATCGACGAACGTATCTGGGAGGTTGCTGATTTGAATTTCCTCCACTTTTGCAGAAATCAGGTTGGTTTTTCAATTGGTCAGAAAGAAGGATCAAAAAAAGAGCTCAAAATCAATAATGAAATCTGGGATAACACTGGGAAACTATACAAAGAAAATTTGAAGATGATGGAGTCCGTTGCGAACGAAAAGCTTGAGGAAGCGTTTCGTCGTTCGAAGAGGAGAGTCAATCCGACCCCTCAATTCTCTGCAGATGCAATAGTAAGGAGTCCCTCTGCAAAGAAGTATGTGCATCTGGAAGGTAAGAGGTATTCCTGGGATACATGGATGAAATTGTATGGGGCCGATGAGAAGATCCCTCAGAAGGGTGGGGCCGAGGGCTTGGATGAGGTTATAGATGGCGCAACTAAGGATGTAGAAGGGGTGGCCTCTGATTCGGAGGGCAAGTCAGAAGGTCCAGAGGTGGTGTACCAGAAAGCATTCACTAGGACGAAGGAGCTCCCCGGGGGAGTTACAGAGGACGAGAGCCTCATGATTCTGATTACAAAGGATGGCTCCAATTTGGAACGCAGCAAGTGGGCTCACACTGGGAAATGGAGAGTCTTGCTGAACGATAGGTTCCAGAAATCATATTCCAGATGGTTAGAGGGTGGAGATTGGGAGATGAAGAGCATCAAGAATGCGCACAGGACCAGGGAGGACGGATCTCCTGTGCCACACATCCGATGGAAGCTGCACGAAGAAATTCTTTCAGTGATGGAAGACGAGCTACTTAGGAAAAGGAGAGGCGGGGAAACGGGTCCCAACTCCCTATTGGTCTCGAGGAAAGTTATCGAAGACGGACTAGCCAAGAGAGGGCACACAGTTAGTACTGCCAGGGTGAGTCAGATTATGGGTGATTTGAACGCCCTCAGAATTATCCAGAAGCCCCATCGCTATACAGAAGGGAACAGTCGCCTAGGATACAGATTCAATGGCAAGGTCACGCATAGGATCCAGGATGACGAGGAGCACTATCTACTCGAGAGGCTTCTCGACACTTTTGGGAATCGAGATTGAAATACCCTCGAATCACAAATTGCATCGGTTGAATGTTTGCTAATTGCGATACTGCGACTTGTGAGGGTTGTGGAGAGTTACTGAGTGATATGGAAAGTCCCCCATGGTGCAACATTTGCGAGATTATGATACCAAAGATTTCTGGACTTGAGAAGTCGATGATAAGCAGAAAGGGTCTTTCTGAAGAAATAAGGGCTATGCTGGGAAACCCAAGTAGCAAGCCGGATCAGGTCTGGAGTCGCATCACTGTGGCCGAGGATCGATCCCTGGAAAGGGACTACGAGTGGATATTCAAGTACGGCCATGAAGAGTCTGGATGGAGGTGGATATCTACCCCTCCTGACAAATGGTCCTTGGATGAAGAGGACATTCAGATAATCTCAGAATACAGAGACTGTGCAAGTATTGCAAATCTCCCCCATGACTCCCGCATAAGACTTCGGAAGTTGCAGAGAGGTGGTTCGTTACCGGATGGGTCCCACCTTTCCTGGAGCGAGGGGGATTTCTTCCTAGATGGATGTCGAATTCAGGTACCATTCAGAGGGCTTCTCGAGATTCTTAGGAGTCCCCCCCGTGGAGTCAGGGTCGAAGAAATAGACTGGAGGATGCTTCTTCTGACGCTGGATCTCGCCAATCAGAGGCTCAGGGAGAATATACACGCCCCTGGCCCCATTTTGTCCAGAAGCGATGTTAGGCCAGTAATTCATCCAATTCACTTGCTTTCTGAGTACAACCAAAACAGGGAGAATGCGTTCAGGCATTCGGTTCCATATGACACGAGGACTTTCTCGAGAGCTATTTGGATGGAAAGGTGGCAGGGGGAGGGTGTTTCATTTAGCGGGCGTAGGACCAAAGTTCCGGTGAGTGTGGTGATCTCCAAGGGAAGGCTCCAACTAAGGGTCAGGAGGGCACATGGGTGGAGGAAAATAAAGATAAAGAGCGATCCGAGGCTATGGGGCAGGATAGCAACATGGGTACTTTCACCCCCACAGCACAGAGATAGGGTCAGGCTGAATTGCATCCAGCAGAATCTCTTCGCAGAGGAGGGTTCTCCACTGGTGTCTGAAGAGGAAGTGAGGGGTATCGTTTTCCTCCGAGGGATTGTGAACTCCTCCCCCAGAGTCACCGTGGAGATGAATGTGGCTAGGAGGAAAAGGGGCGTTTTCATAGTAACCGGAAGCTCTGGGCTAAGCTACAATGTCTCACCTGGAAGGGGTGAGGGGGGGACAAGGTTCGTTGTTCAGTCAGTAGACAGATTGCGTCACAGGGACCCAGGAGCACCACCATGGGGGTGGTCTAGCAGACCCAAGATTTGCATCGTTGAGACTCCTCAGATGAGGAGGCTTTCACTGGGAGATGCAATTGGATCGGTTATTCTCACCCTTCTGAGCGATCAAGAGTCACAGAGAAGCGTGAACACCATTGCATCTCATATTGCAGCCATGTCCAGGGACCCACCCGAACCAGAAAATAGTGCGGCGAACATGCTCAGGAATGCCAGGATGCTTAGAGATAGAGTAAACAGGAACAGAGCTCTGATCGAGATTGGCAGGTGCAGGGATGGTTTTCCCAGACTCTGGGGGGCCATACTCAGGATGCCCCTGGGAGAGAGGGTTACCTTCTCCGCTATGAGGAGAGACAATCGGCCCAACGTTATCTTCGATGGCTCCCGGACCAGGTTCAGAACCATGTCAGGAGTCGACAGGCGGGTTTTGTACTCGATGCTGAGGAGTGCTGGATGGATACGAGACAGTGAGGAGGAGGCCCTCAGGGGTCAGAGCAGAATTTACATCAGGGTCGGGACCGGCGAGCGCAACCTGGAGCCCGCCACCAGGGAGATATGCGATCTACTGAGAGGTGGGCTTGAGCTGAGCTTTGCCGAGAGTGAGCAACAGCTTAGGCAGCTAATGCCCGAGGAGATGGAAGGAAACTTCGAGCAAGAGAATCCTGGAATATGCGCCCTACTGCCAGGTACCGATGGCCTGATTGAGTGATCCTAGCAGTTTTCTTCTCTCCAGAGAATAAGCTCGGAGACACCTCGGGCAATCTCTTCCAGTGACATTGGTTTCTCATTCGACTCGAATGCTAGCTTGACTAGGTCGACAATTTCCTTATCCACATCAACATCTGTGACTGCCGCGATTATTTCCGGTACGGCCATGGCGCCATCTGATTCCTCAGCGAGTTTTCTGAGTCTGTTTAGCGAGCGTTCGGACGGTTCATCCACCTTATTCGCCTCCCAGGGATTGCGGATTGGAATATGTTTGACAGGGCTCTGAGGTCCATGCCGATAGCGGGCCCTGTGAGGAGAGTGGATCTGTCCCTCTTCCCTCTTTTATCGTCCTCTTGAAGTGGTCGTGACCTAGTACTAGGGCTTCGTTCAGTATCGTGGAAGAGGAGGCAAGTGTCTGAAGATCGGTGGAGGACCAATAGGCATCCCATGGGTGGGTGTGTATCCACAGTCTGAAGGGTATCCTAGCTCCCTTCGGAGGACTTAGCCTGACCTGGCCAGAGGTCCCTATGTCGACCCATGATCTGCCTGTGCGGTCGAAGAGTATGCTGACCTCCTTGGACATCATGTCGGCTAAATCCCACAGATTCTTCCATTGTCTCTGGGATGCTAGTGCGGCTATCGTCTGCCTAATTCTAAGTGACTCGTGTTCCCCTGCTGAAATGTCGCTGGAAACCTGCTCGATAGGATGCAAGACCGGTTCAACTGGTTCTGATTCCATCAGACGTCCCCTCCGTACATTGCTGGCCTTCCCAGTGTGCCAAACGTGATGCTAGCGAATTGCGGTCGAGGGGGCATCGAGTGGTTGTGCCCATCCAATGATCTCAGTTCCTGGATTACCCATTGGGCCCCATGTGCGGCCGCAAGCAAGTATCCGAACTGTATGTTTCCCGTGGAAATGGCATCGGCATGCTGACAAGAAGCGGGTTTCTGTTCCGCTGTTAGCGATTCCACCACTTCCTGTCTGACGCTGCTATCGACGGCGGTGTATCCGTCGCCGAGGCATCTTAGGTCTAGCCACTTGGAAGAAGTGCCGTGGACTGCAATTCTTGCTTCATGTGAGTCGACTGCCACGACAACAAAGTCGTACCCCCTCAGATCTCCAGGCTCCCTGACATCTCTCTCGATGGCTTCGACTGAGATTCTTTCTCCCTCGAAAGGAGAGAGGGTGTCCTTCAGAGCCATGACCTTTGCCATACCCTGCTGTTCGGGCAAGAAGCTCTGATGGGAGAGATTTTCCTTTTCCACCGTATCTGAGTCTAGAAAGGTGACCTTTATGCCTCCCAATGACTCTGCCAAGCGACCTTGGCTCAGAGCTGGAATCAGGACTCTAGAGAGGTTCGATCCTATGCCTCCTACGCCCACTATCGCAATCTCGATTGGTTCTTTTTTTGTTTCGTAATTTCTTTCTTCCATGTTTATTCTCCTTGCTCCTTGGCACCTCCCGGAGAGTCCCCCGGGAGGGCTTTCGTATGTCCGGCTCCTGCTTAATGCAGGCCTATCGGAGGCCGCCGACTAGCGCGGGCACTATCCTGACTGTCCCTACCGTATCCCAGTTGGACTGAGCTAACTGCTCAGCCTGTACCAACTGGTCTCCGGCGAAGATCCAGGATCCCTCGCTCGCTGCGACGCGAGACAGAGTCTCGCCCTTCGTCAGCTCGAGGGTGGTGTGCCCCGTCTTGTCTGCGATCTCCACTGTCGTGGTTATTTCATCCATTTTGGTGCTACCTCCTTTTCTCTTTTCTTTTCGAGAGTATATGAATCAGGGTTAACCCAACACACACTTAGATCCTGATAAATGAGGATAGGCTAGACAGGGCCGGGCATCCTGAACTCATCGGGCCTTCCCGGCGGCTCGTCAGATTCGAAGTCGAACCACCGGTGCAGGCTCTGCTGCCTCGAAGCTGGTTCCTGGTAGATCCCGTTCTCAACGGCCCAGGCCAGCCTCCCTAGGCTGAGCTCCGTGGCCCTTATCCATACCCTGCTGGGCATTTTGCTATTGGGCCTGCACATCGGCGTAAGGTCGATGAACACCATCGTAGAATCGTCAGAGTTCGAGGAGAACAGAGTTCTCCTGCGAGTCAGGGGGAATCCTGGGAAATGTGGGTCGTCCATGGTCTGGGTCAGAGTCGTCACGGAGTCGAACTGGAGCCAGCCTTCTTTCGGAATCGAGCTCATCTCCACGACCAGCCCGGACTCGAGTGCCTGTTCCTCCAGTCCAGCCTTCCTTATCGCGCGAATGACTCCTGACGGGGCCCTGCGTATCGGTGATCTGGACACCTCGTCCTTGTACCTGCCGAATCTGAACTCCGCATCTTCCAGGGAATCCGGGTTTCCCTGCTCTCCATTCCTCATTATTGTCAACTTCCACACGCTGTTTGCCTCTGCCTTCCTTGCCATTTTCACACCTGATACTAACACCCGGTCGAGACTTTATCAACCCGTGAAGAGCGATGCCCAATTCCCTGTAGAAGCTAGTATCAGCTAGATGTGCACGGAGGGGATTTATCTCCCCTGTTCGATCGATTCGTCAAGCCTTTCGGCGACGGTCCTGATTCTCCTCAGTACCCGTTCGGCCTTCCTGGCCACCCTGGAGGCAACTGAGCCCCCATCCGCCCCCGAGACTCTGAAACCGTATGGCATCCTCCCTCCGAGAGTGTTCAGCAGTACCCTCTGGTCGTCGAGCTGCACGTGTGCGAGAGCTCCTCTCACGGCTTCTATGTCCAAATTGCCCTTTCTCACTCCTGTGACCAGAGTCTTCGAGGCAGTTTCGTCTATCCTTCCCAGCCCTCCTCTGGACATCAGCCAATCCTCGCCCCTGGCATCGAATTGCCGGACCAGGCCGGCATAGACATCCTGCGGAATCCTATCTACCATAGGTGCCCTCTCTACTAGGCCCGCGGACCTCATCCTGTCCACGGCCGTGTTCACCCTGCCTCGGCTCTCGTTCAGCCTCTCCGATAGTGCTAGCAGGGTGATTGGTTGATGGCTCGAGCAAAGCT
>MDSZ01146882.1_pt1 | contig 11298 bp, 7 predicted proteins | sample 811201 | NCBI WGS metagenome assembly MDSZ01 (sample SAMN05326647, study PRJNA326480) | marine metagenome | isolation source: seawater | place: Indian Ocean: North | collected 2010 | reverse complement strand
TTTTACCCAAGAATGTATGGATATGGATATCCTTATGGCTATGGATATGGATATCCTTATGGCTATGGATATGGATATCCTTATGGCTATGGATATGGATATCCTTATGGATGTGGATATGGATATGGCTCACCTTATTTATGTAGATATTATGGATATGGATATGGTTATTATGGTTATGGTTATGAAAGTCACAACTATTGGCCTTATAGAAATAGACTAAGACTTTACCCATATTATAACAGAAATAATTATAATGGGTATGCATATAATAAAGACAAAGATTATGTTAATAGTACAAGACCAGGGTATAGTAATTCTTCTTCAAGACGAGGAGAAAAAACAACTTCTGGTTCAGGAACATCTTCAGAAAATCAAAGTGATTTGAGAAATTTATCTGGTCTTTCTATTTCATCTAGATCAGGAGGTTATAATATATCAACTAATGATGTTCCAAACTTAAGAGCAATTAAAGATACTTATAGAACAGTTGACAGAATTCAAAGGAACCTTAATTCAAATTCTAGATATATTAATAGCTCCAGGTATAATAATTATTCAACTCAATACTCAGGCTCTATAAGAAGAGATATGAGTAACTCAAACTCTAGGGCTAATAATGGTAACTATGGAAAATCAAGTTTTTCAAGAGGAAGTAGTTCTAATGTTGGTTCCAGATCTAGCGGAGGATCAACTGGAGGATCTAGAGGAGGTAGCTCATCAGGTGGAGGATCTAGAGGAGGCGCAATCGATTAAAATCAATTAAATATTTATTTATGAAAGTAAAAAATTACGTTTCATTATTATTATTTTTTATTTTCTCTTTTAGCTATTCTCAAACTATTGATGATATAATTAGAGTAAGTTCTTATTATAATGATGGTACAGCAAGATTTAACGCGATGGGAGGAGCATTCAGCTCATTAGGCGGAGACTTATCTGCGATATCAATAAATCCTGCTTCTTCAAGTATATTTACTTATAATGAATTTGGAATAACAATAGGCTTAGATGATAATACTATAGAAAATAATTTAAATGGTTATTTATCTAAAACAGAAAACACGTCAGAGACATTTAATCAATTAGGTGCTGTATGGGTATTTACTAATGGAAAGTCTAAATTTAGTTTTGCTTATAATCTTCAAAACGTTTATAGCTATAATGATAATTTTAGTTTTTCAGGAAATAACTCCAGCAGTATTGATAAGTATTTCCTTTATTACGCGGATGGAGTTCCTAGCAATGACTTATTAATATATTCTGATGAAACAACACAATCAGTATATCAATTCCTAGGTGAAAATTATGGATTTGGAGATCAGCAAGCTTTTCTAGGGTATCAAGGCTATATTATAAATTCATTTGATGATTCTAATAACACCTATCAGACAAATGCATCATATAGTCAAGTTAACCAGGATATAAATATTGAAAGATTGGGGGACCACTATAAACACAGCTTTAATTTTGGAGGATCTTATAATAATTATCTATTTTTTGGAGTAAACTTAAATTACCATGGAATAGAATTTCAAGAAAGAAAGATTTTTAATGAATCTGGTTACTCTAATAACTCTAGTCTTCAAGGAGTTGAATTTAATGAGTACTACAACTCATTTGGAAATGGATTCTCTATACAATTTGGTTCGATTATGAAAATCAGAAACTTTAGAATTGGATTATCTTATCAAAGTCCAACTTGGATAGACTTTGAAGAAGAGAACGAGCAAATTCTTGACACTAAAGTAAGAACTGACAATGAAATAAAATCATATAGTATTGATCCAAAAACTGTTAATGTTTATGATAAGTATAGACTTAGATTACCCTCAAGATCCACAGTTGGATTTTCTTATATTTTTGCACAAAGAGGACTAATCAGTTTTGATTATGAGATAACAAAATACAATAATGCAATGTTCCCAGATAATGATGATAATTACTTAAATGAATTAAATTATATAATTGACGATGGGTTATACGATACAGCTCAATCAATTAGATTAGGTGGTGAATATAGGATAAAAAATAATAGCTTAAGAGGAGGAATATTCCATTACAAAGGTCCTGAAAATCTTAATAAAAATAAGATTAGTGGATTTTCATTTGGATATGGAATTAATTTAGGAGGTTCAAGATTTGACATAAGTTATGTATCACAATCATTATATTCTACAAATAATCTATACCCAAAAGGTCTTACAACTTCATATTCAACTGACAGATCTATAAATAATATCATTGCTTCATATCATTTTAATTTTTAAGATGATATTGATTATCTTTGACTAACAAATCGTTACTATGAAATTAGATGATATTTTAAAAAGAGAATTAGATTCAATTGATAGAGACCACCTAAGCTCTAGCCAAGAGAATCCTATTAGAGATGATGCTTTTGACATTTCTGATTCAGAAAAAGTTTCCCTTATAGAAGAAAAAGTTCGTGATATACTAGAAACACTAGGAATGGACTTAACAGATGATAGTATAAAAGGAACACCTTTAAGAGTTGCAAAAATGTATGTAAATGAAATTTTCGGAGGATTAAATCCTAAGAAGAAACCTATCCCTTCAACTTTTAAGAACAAGTTTAAATATGGAGAGATGCTAGTTGAAAAAAATATTACACTATACTCTACATGCGAACACCATCTTCTTCCAATTGTTGGTTTAGCTCATGTGGCTTATATTTCTAATGGAACCGTAGTAGGACTTTCAAAAATAAACAGAATAGTAAACTATTATTCAAAAAGACCCCAAGTACAAGAGAGATTAACAATACAGATTGTTAAAGAATTACAAAAGATTCTTAATACTGATGATGTTGCATGTGTAATTGATGCAAAACACTTATGTGTTAATTCTAGAGGTATTAATGATGTTAACAGCAGCACTGTAACAGCTGAATTTGGGGGGAAATTTAAAAAGTCGAAATTTAGAAGAGATTTTTTAGATTATATAAAAATTGAAACTGAAATTTAATGCTATCAAAGCCATTAATTATATATAATTCCTTATCAGGTAAAAAAGAGGAGTTTAAGCCATTAAAAAAAAATAATTTAGGACTTTATGTTTGTGGACCTACTGTTTATAGTAATGTTCACCTAGGGAATTGCAGAACTTTTGTTTCATTTGATATAATATATAGATATTTTTTACACAAGGGCTATAAAGTGCGTTATGTCAGAAATATCACTGATGTTGGGCATCTTGAGGATAATGGAGAAGATAGAATAAATAAAAAAGCAAAAGTTGAAAAGCTTGAACCTATGGAGGTTGCGAATAGATACACTAATGATTTTAGAGAGACTTTAAAAGAATTTAATGTATTGTCTCCAAGTATTGAGCCCCTAGCATCAGGCCATATAATTGAACAAATAGAGATTATTAAAAAAATTATTGATAAAGGTTTTGCTTATGAATCTAATGGCTCTATTTATTTTGATTTAGATGAGTTTAGAAAAGAAAATAATTACGGAAAATTATCTGGAAGAGAAATAGATGACCTTATTTCAAATACACGATCATTAATAAGTCAGGATGATAAAAGGAATCCATACGACTTTGCATTATGGAAAAAAGCAGACTCAAAACATTTAATGAAATGGAGTTCACCTTGGAGTGTTGGTTTTCCGGGATGGCACATTGAATGTACAGCTATGAGTCATAAGTATCTTGGGGATAGTTTTGATATTCATGGAGGTGGTATTGATCTTAAGTTTCCACATCATGAATGCGAGATAGCACAATCTGACTCATTATCAAAAAATCATTCTGTTAATTACTGGATGCATACAAATATGCTTACCCTTAACAATAAAAAAATGTCAAAATCTACTGGAAACAATATCCTTCCAAAAGATTTAATCTCTGGAGATAACAAAATATTTAAAAGTGCATATTCATCGAATATTATAAGATTTTTCTTTCTCCAAGCTCATTATAGAAATGTTCTAGATATCAGTGAAGATGCATTAAAAGCATCAGAGAAAGGATTTAATAAAATTGTTGATGCATCAGAAAAATTAGAAAACCTAAAGGTGAATAATTCACCTGAGAGTAATTATGACATAGAGAGTTGGATTAATAATTGTTATGAATGTATGAATGATGACTTTAATACACCTAAATTAATAGCTGAGATTTTTACAATAATTAAGTTAATAAATAAAGTTCATGATGAAAAAGAAAGTATTAATTCAGAAAAAATAAAATTATTAAAGAATATTTTCCCTGTTTTTATATCTGAAATTTTGGGTTTAAAAATTTATGAAGACAACTCAAGTGATAATAGTGAACTGCTTAATATAATTATTGATATAAGAAATGAGGTCAGAAAAAATAAGGATTATAAGACTTCTGATTTGATTAGAGACAAACTATCTAAAACTGGGTATAATATTAAAGACAATGATTAATAAAATATTAATCTACCCTTTTATTTTAATAATTAAATTCTATCAATCTTTTATATCTCCATTAATTGGTGCTAATTGTAGATACACACCAACATGTTCAGAGTATTCAATTAATTCATTTAAAAAGTATGGATTAATAAGAGGTTTTTATCTTTCTACAAAGAGAATATTAAAGTGTAACCCTTTTTTTAAGGGTGGTTATGACCCAGTACCATAAATATTCATTATTTTTAAGCTATGTTATTATCTCAGATAAAGTGGTCCCCTAGCGATACTCTTTTTGAAATTGGAGGTTTCTCTATATACATGTATAGCTTAATGTTTGTTGTTGCATTTGTTCTTGGATACCAATTAGTTAAGTCATTTTTTACAAAAGAAAAAGTAGATCATAAATATCTTGATCCAATGCTATTATATATGGTCATATCTACATTTTTAGGAGCAAGACTAGGTGAAGTGTTTTTTTATAACTGGGGTTACTTCCAAAACCATCTTATAGAAATTTTACTTCCTATTCAAGAATCTAGTAGCGGGTCCATTCTTGGTTTAATAGATGGCTATGAGTTTGTTGGCTTCAGGGGATTAGCAAGTCATGGGGCAGCTATTGGAATTGCTATAGGATTAATTCTATTTCAAAGAAAATATAAATTTAAAAGTGTATTATGGATTTTTGATCGACTTACTATGCCAGTAGCTATTGGTGGAGCATTTGTTAGAATTGGTAACTTTTTTAATTCTGAAATAGTTGGGAAATATACAAATTCAGCTTATGGAGTAATTTTTGAAAACAGAGGCGAAACTCTTCCAAGGCACCCTGTTCAACTTTATGAAACTTTTGGTTATGTTATTTTGTTTTTTATTCTGTTAAAAATATATAACTCTTCTGTAAAAGATAAACAAGGGGCTTTATGGGGTTATTTTCTAATAGGACTATTCTCCGTCAGATTTATAACAGAGTTCTTTAAGGAAGATATAGGGGGAATTGAAACATTTTTACCTGGATTATCATCAGGTCAGTGGTTAAGTATACCTTTTATTCTGATTGGGATAATTATGCTATATCTAAGTAATCGAAAGACTATTTGACTTCTTTTTGTAAGAATCAAACATTATAGGTGTAGCAATAAATACTGATGAGTAGGTACCAACTATAACTCCAATAATCAAAGCAAACATAAAACCTCGAATAGATTCTCCTCCAAAAATAAATATTGCAGATAAAACAATTAATGTCGTTAATGATGTGTTTAATGTTCTACTAAGAGTACTATTAAGTGCAGCATTAACTGTTCTTTGATCTTCCCAGGATGAATGAATTTTAAAGTATTCTCTGATCCTATCAAAAACAACAACAGTATCATTTAACGAATATCCTATTACGGTAAGAAGGGCAGCTATAAAGGCTTGATTAATCTCCATATTAAATGGCATAATCTTATAGGTTAATGAGAATATTCCAAGCACAACAAGAACATCATGAAAAACAGCTGATACTGCTCCAATAGAGAACTGCCATTTTTGAAATCTAAGAAGAATATAGAAAAATACTATAATTAATGATCCAAAAATAGCTATAACAGAATTTTGTTTTATATCATCAGCAATTGTAGGTCCAACTTTAATACTAGACATTATCCCAACATCCTCTCCTAAAGTGAATTTTTCATACGATAATTCTTCTGTATAATCATTTAATAATGTTTGATATAATATCCTCTTTATTTCTTGGTCAACTTCTAGACCTTCTTCATCAACTTTATATTTAGTGGTAATTTTTAACTGATTAGCAGCACCAAAAGTCTTAGCTTCAGCACTACCTAGAGATGAACTCAAATTTGACTCTATATCTGAGGAAGAAACTTCTTTATCAAATCTAACTATATATGACCTCCCACCAACAAAATCAACCCCCTGATTAAGACCTTGCGTTATAAGTGAGGTAAGAGAAATAAATAATATAACACTTGAAAGAATATATGTAACTCTTCTTTTTACAAGAAAGTTAATACTTAAGTTCGAAAATAAATTTTTTGTAGACGGGGTTGAAAAAGATATTTTACCTGTTTTGAAAACCCTATTGTCAACAAGAAGTCTAGTGATAAATATTGCAGTAAACAATGAGGTAGCTATACCAATTAATAATGTTGTTGCAAAACCCTTTATTGGACCTGTTCCGAATACATATAAAACTAGAGCAGTTAAACCAGTAGTTATATTTGCATCTAATATTGAAGATAGAGCATTATTAAAACCATCAGTTATTGATTGTTTTAAACCCTTCTCTTTTCTAATTTCTTCTCTAATCCTTTCAAAGATTAAAACATTTGCATCAACTGATATACCAATAGTAAGTACTATTCCTGCAATTCCTGGAAGAGTTAAAACTGCACCTAAACCAGCTAAAATTCCAAAAATCAATACTATATTAAATATCAATGCTATATCAGCAAAAAATCCAGAAAGACCATAGTAAAATACCATCCAAACTAACACTAAGGTTAATGCTATTAAAAATGAATAAACACCACTATCAATTGCTTCTTGACCTAAAGATGGACCAACAACTTCTGATTGAATTATATCTGCTGATGCAGGGAGTTTACCAGCTCTTAAAACATTTGCTAAATCAATAGCCTCATTTAAATCAAAATCACCAGTAATTTCAGATCTACCTCCAGATATAGCTCCTCTTGAAACACCAGGAGCAGAATAAACTACATCATCTAATACTATCGCAATATTACTTTGTTGCCTATAAGCTCTTTCAGTTAAAACCTCCCATATTCTTGCTCCTTGCGAATTCATTTGCATTGAAACAGCAGGAGCATTTGTCGCATCAAAACTTTGAGATGCATCAACAACAACTCCTCCACTTAGAGGTGGAGCATTCTGTCTGTTTGTTTTAATTGCATAAAGACCAATTAATCCATTTTCATCTTCCTTACCCCACAAAAACTTTATATATCTATTAGTAGGTGGTAATAACTTTCTAACTTCAGGCAAATCAAGATAGTAAGAGACTAGTTCCTGATCATTTGGTGAAAAATTCCCTAATATAGGGCCACCTTGAAAAGAAGGAGTTTTAATTAGACCTATTAGAGGGTTGGTTTGATTGATACTTGTTTCTTCATTAGTTTCCTCTACTTCAGATAATAAATCTTCTATACTCGATTCATTCTCATTGTCTGAAACACTTAAATCCTCTACAGATCTAAGGTATTCATTTGCTGAAATAAGAAAATCTCCTAATTCATCATTTTTATATGTTTCCCAAAACTCTAGTTGAGCAGTACTTTGAAGTAAATTTTGAATTCTATCAATATCTTTAGCTCCAGGTAGTTCAACAAGTATCCTACCTGATGTCCCTAACCTTTGAATATTAGGCTGTGTTACTCCAAACTTATCAATTCTTTTTCTAAGGACCTCAAATGCAGAAACTATTGATTCATCAATCTTTGTAGATATTATATTTTTAATTTCATCATCTGAAGTATCAAATGAGATATCACTTAAAGTACGATTACCAAATATATCTGGCGAAGAAAGCCTAGTTGGGTCTGAATCTAAATCAAATGCTTCATAAAAGGACTCTAAATATGTTTGATCTGATTGTTTCTGTAATTCATCTGCAAGTTCAAGAGCATTATTAAATTTCGGATTTATTGAATTTTCTGATAAACCTTTTAGTAAATCTTTAATAGAAATCTGTAAAATAACATTTATCCCTCCTTTTAAATCAAGACCCTGATTTAACTCTTTTGTTTTAGCATCATTGTAAGAAGAATATAGTAAAACTGGTAAATCACCTATTGAATCTAGAAAATTCACCTCTTCTCTAGATCTCTTAACAAGGTAACCTATTTCATTATCAGATACTTTGGAAATTGCAGTGTTTTTAGCTTTTCTTTCTAGACCAGAAGATATAAATGTGAATGAAAGTTGGTATATACTAACTATTCCAAATAGTAAAGCAAATGTTTTTATTAATGAATTCCCTTGCATTTTTTTTAATTAATAAAGCGAGCAAATATAATATTTGAAAATCTAATTAACAACTTTATCTATATTAAACCTTTAAGAGAAAGGTTAGTACTTTTAACTGCTTCTACACTTTTTTGAAACTTTTCTTTATTAATATCATTAAGATTAATTTCAATAATTTCTTCTAAACCATTAGCTCCAATTACACAAGGGACTCCTATACATAAATCCTTAAAGCCATACTCTCCATTTAACATAACAGAACATGGTAATGTTTCTTTTGAATTATTAAGTATTGATTTAACAAGATATGCAACTGATGCTCCTGGGGCATACCATGCTGAAGTACCTAACAATTTTGTTAAAGTTGCACCTCCAACCATTGTATCAGATGCAATATTAGAAATTTTATCAACTGACAATAATTCAGATAAAGGTTTATCATTTACCTTAGCATAATCTGTCAAAGGAATCATAGTAGTATCTCCATGACCACCTATTACCATAGCATCAATATTCTTCTGAGGTTCATTATTTAGTGCTAAAGAAATGTATGTTTTAAATCTAGAACTATCTAAAATACCGCCCATACCTATTACTCTATTTCTAGGTAATCCTGTTTTCTTTAAAACTAAATAAGTCATAGTATCCATAGGATTAGAAACAACAACAATTATTGCATTAGGTGAATGTTTCAAAATATTCTCAGTTACAGATTCAACTATTCCTGCATTAATTCCTATAAGTTCTTCCCTGGTCATACCTGGTTTTCTAGGGATACCCGATGTAATTATAGCAACATCACTCGATTTTGTTTTTTCATAGTCAGAAGTTACACCTAAAATTTTCGCATTAAATCCTAATGAACTTGAAGTTTGAGTTAAATCAAGACTTTTTCCTTCTGCAAAACCTTCTTTAATATCCAACAGAACAATTTCATCTGCTATATCTTTTATAGCTATGTACTCAGCACAGGAAGAACCTACACTACCTGCTCCAACAACTGTAACTTTCATAATTATACATCTATATTAGCATAAACAGCATTATCTTCAATAAATTTTCTTCTAGGTGGAACATCATCTCCCATAAGTGTTGAAAACCATCTTTCAGCTTCTTGTGAGTTCTCAAAATTTAAAGATATCTGTCTTAATGTTCTGGTCTCTGGATTCATAGTCGTATCCCAAAGCTGATCAGCATTCATCTCACCAAGCCCTTTATATCTTTGGATTGATGCTCCAGAACCTAAATCTTTAGCAATTTTATCTCTCTCATCATCATCCCATGCATATAATTTTTTAGCACCTTTTTTAACAAGATAAAGAGGTGGTGTAGCAATATAGATATTTCCTTGCTCAACCAATTCTCTCATATATCTAAAGAAAAAAGTTAAAATTAAAGTTGAGATATGGCTTCCATCAACATCAGCATCACACATAATTATTATTTTGTTGTATCTAAGTTTCTCAAGATTTAAAGCCTTACTATCTTCCTCAGTTCCAACAGATACTCCTAGAGCGGTATAAATATTTCTTATTTCTTCATTTTCAAAAACTCTATGTTGTTGAGCCTTTTCAACATTAAGAATTTTACCTCTAAGAGGAAGAATTGCCTGAAAGACTCTATCTCTACCTTGCTTAGCAGTTCCTCCCGCAGAGTCACCCTCAACAAGAAATACTTCACATTTCATTGGATCAGTTTCTGAACAATCAGATAACTTACCAGGAAGTCCACCACCAGTCATTACCGTTTTTCTTTGAATCATTTCTCTTGCTTGACGAGCAGCATGTCTAGCCTGTGCAGCCAGAATAACCTTTTGAACAATTATTTTTGAGTCATCTGGGTTCTCTTCTAGATAATTTTCAAGCATTTGGGACACAGCCTGAGATACAGCAGAGCTTACTTCTCTATTTCCTAGTTTAGTTTTTGTTTGACCTTCAAATTGAGGCTCAGCAACTTTAACAGAAACTACAGCTGTCAAACCTTCTCTAAAATCATCACCAGATATATCAAATTTTAGTTTATCTGTAAGACCAGATGAATCGGCATATTTTTTCAAAGTGTGAGTTAGGCCTCTTCTAAATCCTGAAAGATGAGTACCGCCTTCATGAGTATTAATATTATTAACATATGAATGAAGGTTTTCAGAAAAAGATGAATTATATATCATAGCAACTTCAACTGGAATGTTATTTTTTTCACCCTCCATTTTAATAATATTAGAAATTATAGGTTCTCTTGATTCATCTATATACTTAATAAACTCACTTAATCCTTCTTTAGAATGAAATGTTTCTGATTTCTTCTCTCCTTTTTTTGTCTCTAGCCTATTATCAGTTATTGAAATTGTTATTCCTTTATTAAGAAATGAAAGCTCTCGCATTCTGTTAGATAATATTTCATATTCAAAATCAATAACTTCCTTAAAGATTTCTTTATCTGGTTTAAAAGTTACAAGAGTACCTTTTTTATCAGACTTCCCCACTTCTTTAACCTTAGAATCAGGTTTTCCTTTTTTATAGGTTTGCTGATACTCTTTCCCGTCTCTATATACATTTGCTATTAACTCTTCAGACAGAGCATTTACAACCGATACTCCAACACCATGTAGACCTCCAGATACCTTATAAGAATCTTTATCAAACTTACCTCCTGCCCCAATTTTTGTCATTACTACTTCTAAAGCTGACACTCCTTCTTTCTTATGAATACCTACAGGTATCCCCCTACCATTATCTTCAATAGATATCGTTTTGTCTTTATTTATATGAATAGATATCTCTGAACAGTGACCTGCCATAGCCTCATCTATAGAATTATCTACAACTTCATAAACTAAATGATGGAGTCCTCTTGACCCTACATCTCCAATATACATTGAAGGTCTTTTTCT
>MDSZ01100148.1_pt1 | contig 11298 bp, 11 predicted proteins | sample 811201 | NCBI WGS metagenome assembly MDSZ01 (sample SAMN05326647, study PRJNA326480) | marine metagenome | isolation source: seawater | place: Indian Ocean: North | collected 2010 | reverse complement strand
TAAAATTTAGTTTTTTTTTCTAATTTATTAAACCTTATTGCTTCAAGAATTCTTAAAGATCCCAGGCCATCAGCATTAGCTGTATACTCTGGCGAGTCAAAAGAAACTTGTACATGAGATTGAGCTGCTAGATTATAAACTTCATCAGGTTTGATTTGATTAATCAGTCTGGTCACTGACAAAGAATCAGTTATGTCCCCATAATGCAAAATAAAACTTCTTTTTTTAATATGGGGATCTTGATAAATATGATCAATTCTATAAGTATTTCTTGAAGAGGATCTTCTTTTAACCCCGTGTACAATATATTTTTTTTTTAATAAAAATTCAGATAAGTAAGATCCATCTTGTCCTGTTATTCCAAAAATTAATGCTACTTTTTTTTTCATGTTTATACTTTAAATAAACTATTTATTTGTATTCGTAAAGAAATACAGTTGACTTAATGTTGCCATATTAAATATTCAAATTTTTACAAAAATTTTTTAGTTGATTTTTTGATATATTTATATCAATTCGATTTACAAGTTTTTTGTTTGATAATGTAAATGAATCTTCACTTGATTTGATAAATGTAATTTTTCTATAGAAAGTCTTAGAAAGCCATTCTGTAATTTCTGATACATAGATTTTTTTTGACATTGAAACATTAAAAACTCCATATATATCTTTTTTAATTAATTTTTTAATAACTAAACACAAATGATTTATTGAAATAAAATCTTTAAACTCATTTTTTACTTTAATTTTTTTATTCTTTTTTTTAAATTTTATAAAATTATCTAAAAATAAATCATGAGCCACTCTTCTATTTTTTAAAGGCCTTTTTCCTAAAACATTTGATATTCTTAAAGATATAAGATTTTTTTTTAATTTTTTTTTTAAATAATTTTCTGTTTTAATTTTGTTTTTTGCATATTGATCTATTGGTTTAATCTTACTTTTTTCTGAAATATTGATTTTTGGTTTATAAATTTTTCTAGTATTCATAAAAATAAATTTAAAATTCCTATTGTAAAATTTATCGATTATCATTCTATCTAAATCAAATTTTCTGTTGTAATTTTTTTTTATATAGTTTTTATGAATGGATGTATTTATAATATATGAGTATTTATATATATTGAGTTTTTTGTTATAAAGGTCTTCAAAAGATAAAATATCTACTTCAAAAAAATTTTTTAAATACTTGTTTAAATTATAACCTATAAAGCTTTTTTTACCTATTATGAGAACAGAATGATTCATTATATTACTTTATTTACAATGTAGGTTACAAAATAATCTAATGATAAAAAAAACTTTTTTCCATTTTTATTATATAAGTATTTTAAAAAATCGTGAGCTTCGTTTCTCCTTTTCCACCAATTTTTTGAAAATTTTTTAAACTTTGATGAAATTGTATCATCATTTTGCTGATAAAAAGTTAAATGATCTTTTACTGTGAGAACCTTATTAAAGTCAACGAATGCTTGATTTATTAATCTAAAATCAAACCAAATGTTTTCAAATTTATATATTGATATTTTTGGCAATATTTTTAATAAATATTTTTTTCTAATTGCGATACAACTTTGTGGACCAAATTGCGGCCATGGAACTAAAAATTTATTTCTTTTTATAATTTCAAGCTTAAATTGTTTTACTTTATTAAAATAGATTATGGGTTTATCAAAACATATTTGGGTATCATTTTGTTTAAAATAATTAATTATTTTCGTTACTTTATTTTTTTTGTAAAAATCATCACTATCTAAAAAAAATATAATCTCACCTTTAGATTTAGATAATCCTTTTTTGTAAGCATTAATTTGATTATAAGATCCATGCTTAGTTTTTTTATTAGTTTTTAAAATTCTTATTTTTTTAAACTTTTTTGCAAAAAAAATTGAATTATCTGTTGAACAATCGTCAACGAATATTAATTCTAAATTTTTATAGGTTTGATTTTTTACAGAATTTATACACCTATTAATATATTTACTATTATTATAATTTACTACAATTATTGATGCCTTTAAATTTTTATTCAACTTTCTCATATATATATTCAAATGTTTTTCTAAAATTCATTTTTAACTTTAGTTTCAAATGAAAGTTATTTTGATTTAAAAAGTTTTTTATTTCAAAATATTTATAGTTTTTTTTTATCATTAAGTCATAATGATGTTCAAAATAAATAAATCTAATTTTTTCAATATCTTCTTTTTTAATTCCTTTTAAAACTTTTAATTCATATCCTTCAGTGTCTATTTTTAATATATCCACTCTGTCTAACATTTTAAACTCTTCAAAGTAGCTTAAAGGATTTACTTGGACTGTAATTTCTTCATACTCTTCATTTTTGTTTTTACTAAGGAATGATAGATATTTTTTTTTTCTTTGATAATATTTAGTGTTTTGGTTTATTTGATTAAATGTTGAAGAAGATGTTTCATGGAAAACTTTTAATTTTTTTTTTTCATTTTGATCTCCTATTCCTGAATTAATTAAAGTAACATTTGTTAGTTTTTCATTAATTAATTTATTATTTAGAGCTTCAAATATTTTTGTATTTGCTTCAAAAGATAAAATTCTATCGATATTAAAATTTTTTAGAAAAACTTTGATTGTTTCACCTTTGTGGGCCCCAATATCGATTAAATTTATTTTGTTTTCTAAAAACTTCTCTTTAAAAAAGTTAATTACTTTTTTTTTATTTTTATAATCTATAACTTCAATTAAATAAGATAAAATTTTAATATATATTATATGCAACATTTAAAATATTTCTATTCTTGCAAGATTGTCTTAAAACCATTTAATTTTCTAATCTTTAAAGAATCTCTATTTGTGCATGGTGTAGGCGTAGCCCAACACATTTGCCCCTCTGATGTTTGATAAAGTTTAATTTTTTCATATTCATTTAATACTTTATAATTAACATCTTTGACAAAGAAAAAAGGTGAATCAATAATATTGTAGCCATACTGTTTAATTTCTAAATTTAGCCTAGAAAAATTCCTAGCATTAAAAATTATTAAGGTTAAAAATATTAGACATATAGAGGAATAATATATTTTTTTAAGAGAAACATTAAAACATTCAATTATTCTACTAGTAAATAAAAAAATTATTAAAGCGAAAAGAACGTAGCCCCCATATCTCATGGAAGGATGACCTAAAAACCATTCTAAAAATATACTGCCGATAATTAAGTATATTAACCAAAAATTATTTCTTATATTTTTTTTTCTTTTTTTGCTAAAAAATAACAATATTGTCAAAATCGAAATAAAAATAATTCCTAAAAGAGTATCTAGAACTTTGTTAAAAAAGTGACGATCTATCCAATTTTCAAACCATATAAAATTTTTTATATATTTTTCTTTCTTTATTTCTGATGCATACCCTGGTCCACCCCCGGCTTTAGCCCACCATTCGTAATGTATTTTCATATTTCTAACTTCTTCTTTTTTTACTGACCATTTAACGTTTTCTGAAAAACAAGTTTTTTCCTCAGGATACACTAAGCAACCGGTACTAAAAAAACTTACTGAAAGATTTAATGAAAAACTAAATATTAAAACAACAATTAATTTAATATTTTTTTTTATTTTAAATTGTTTAAAAAAATTCGATTTTAAGAATACAAGTGGAATTAAAATTAAGTAAATAATATAAAGCACCTTCGTTGAAGCAGCTAAAAATATCAAAACTAATAAAAAACAAAAAAACTTCTCTTTTTCAAAATATATTTTTTGGATAAAAAATATTTCAAGAAAGTAAATAAATGATAAAATAATTAATATTTGTCCAGTTCTGTCTGTTCCGTGTTCACTTATTCTATAAAAAGCAACATTAATAAATATAAATGATAATAACGAAAAATAGTAAACAATATCAATTTTTTTTGAGTTAAATTTTTTAATTAAATTACTTAGTATTATATAATTAAAATATATTAAAATTAAAAATGGACCAGAGTGAAATAAATAAAATTTTATATACGGCATATAAAGTGTTGAATGGTAATAAAAAAGTGAGGAAACCGTTCTAAAACCATGACCAAGAGCTCCTGTTCCAATAAAAAAACTATTGTTAGCAAGATTTAATGCATAAGTTAGATGATAATAAGGAAAGTCATCGTGATTTTTAAATACATAAATTCCTGATAATAATACTAAGAAAACCAATAACAAATTTTTTAATTGTTTCTTATTCTCTTTTAAACTTTTAAAAAAATATACAATAAAAGATATAAGACCTATAAAATGTAAAATTGTATTGTGAATATAATTATGAGCAAAAAAATATGACGTACTTATTGAAATCAATACAATTAAGAAGAAACCTAGGATACCAAGTTCACCAAAATTAAGTTCTTTAAAATCTTTGTAAAACATTGATGTAAATAAAAAACCATATCCAATATTTGAAAATAAAAATATTATTAAATAAGATAAAAATATAATATGATTTTCCATTTTAAATAGTTTGAATAATTAATATATACACAATTATTTTTTTATGAGATCTTTTATTTATCACAATAAAAACTTTTCAAATATATAATATTAGAGGTATTTTTTACATTTTTTAATATTATTTACTTATACTTTTCTTGTTTTCTGCTATTAACTATTTCATAATTATATGGACGATTTAACGTTAGTAGTACCCGCAAAAAATGAGGCAGAGACTTTGCCAACAGTTTTAAAAGATTTAGAAAAGTATAAACTTAATACAATTGTAGTTCTAGAAAAAGAAGATATCAACACAATCGATGCTATCAAAAATTTAAATTGCAAAATTCTTTACCAAGAAGGTTTGGGTTATGGAGATGCATTAATTCAGGGAATTAATAATGTAAACACAAAATATTTTTGTATATTTAACGCCGATGGTTCTTTCTTATCAAGGGAACTAAAAGAAATGTACAAATATCTTAAAGAATATGATTTTGATTTTGTATTTGGCTCAAGATATATGAAAAATGGTTATAGTGAAGATGATACTATAATAACTTTAATTGGAAATAGAATATTTTCATTTTTAGGAAAAATTTTTTTTTCTCTAGAAATTTCAGATATACTTTATACCTATGTAATGGGTGATACAGAAAAAGCAAAGGGACTAGAAATGAAGGAGAAAAAGTTTGCTTTCTGTGTTGAGTTGCCAATTAAAGCAAAAAAAAGAGGACATAAACTTATATCTATTCCCTCATATGAAAAACCTAGAATCGCAGGTAGAAAAAAGGTTAATGCTTTTAAAGATGGCCTTATAATTTTATTTTCAATGATTAAATTTTTTATTTTTAAATGATCTTTTAAATTTTAAAAAATATATGTAACAAAAGAAATATATGCTTACACTTAATATCAAATATAAAGTTTGTATTTTAGTATTACTTATATTTAAACAACATAAATATATAACAAATGTGTTGTAAATATTAATTGATATACCCGTTAAAGAATTTAGCAAATAAATTTTCAAATTTAATTTTTGTTTATAAAAATAAAAAATTAGCTGATGTAAATGCATGATATCTGGATCCATTGGTGATAACCTTGACCTTAACTTTCTGATAAGTGAAAACAAAATTTCAAAAGCGGGATACCATAATAAATTAGCAATAAAATACGGAGAAATTTGATTATTAGTATTGTAAATTGTTATTAATATAAAACAACTAAAAATCGATAATAAGTAAATACCTCCATCACCCAGATATAACTTACCAGCAAAATTAAAAATTAATAAAATAGTTAAAATTATCAAAAACGATGTCGAGACTTCTGAATTATAAATTATAAAATTATAGTGATTTAAAATTGATATAGCTAAAAAAATTATTACAAAATATCCAATTGCCAAGCAATTATTTCCATCTATAAAATTTGAACCATTTAAAAATACAAGTATACAAAATAAAACAAAAAAAATATTAAAATAATAATTTTCTAATAGTATATTAAGAAAATCTATTCTTATATCATTTATACTTAAGTTTTGGTTAATAATAAAAATTATTAAAAAAATGATTTGTAAATAAAATCTTATTATTGGAGATTTTATTATTGTTAAGTCAGCTAAGAGGCCAATGAATAAAAATATAAATAAAAAAATAATTAAATTTAAATCGAATGAATTAAAATTTACAAGGAAATACATTCCTAAAAAAATACCACCTGATAATGGAACTTTATTTTTATAAGTATAGACTTGATGTTTTTGACCAGAAAAATTTAGTAAAATATTTTTTTTAATTAAAAAATAATTTAAATAAATTAAAATAGGTATAAATAAAATGTATAAATAATTATCTATCATTTTTTTAAATAATTAAAGCTCAGAAAAAGCAAATGGTATAAAGATTTAACAAAAGAAAATTTGAGATACGTTCTATATACCCTAAATCCATCAAATAATTTTTGTAAAATAGATGATGAAAGCGAGTTTGGAGTTTGACGCCATAAAACAAGTTTTTCATTAATTGAGTAAAATATATGCCCTTTTTTAGATAGTTTTAACCACAAAACATAATCCTCCTTGGTTTTAAGTTTTGGAAAATGATTTTTTAAAAGTAATTTTTTTTTTATCATAACAGTAGATAATCCAATATCGCATGAATAAATTAAATCTTTATATTTTAAATTTTTTGCCTTTCTAAATGAAATTTTTTTACTAAACTCATCAATAATATTATAAGACGTATGTGAGATACTAATTTTATTTTTTTCCATAAAGGAAACTTGTTTTTTTAATTTTTTTGGCAACCATAGATCATCTGCATCTATAAAAGCTACATAATTTCCTTTACATGCTTTAACAGCTATATTTCTTGATTCACCTGCTCCGACATTTTGATTATTTATAATTATTTTAATTCTTTTATCTAACTTTTTTACTTGTTTTATAAAATTGAGATCATCTTTGTCTTTATCATCATAAACAATAAAAATTTCATAATTTTTATAACTTTGATTTAAAATAGAATTAATTGTTGAAATAAAGTAATTTTTTTTTTTAAAATAAGGTATGATTATGCTAACTAAGCTCATTTAGAATAAATAAACATTATATTTAGACTATTTTAAGACAAATGACAAAAAAAAATCTAATTATTTTTATGCCGTCTATAGAAGGAGGTGGCGTTGAAAAAAATCTTTTTATAATTGCAAATTATCTTTCAAAAAAAATAAATAACATTTCGTTAATTACAACGTCATATAAATACAAAAAAAAATTTAATAGAAAGATTAATATTATTTTACCCAAAGAAAAGTATTGGGACAAATTTAGCAGAAGATTAAAATATCTTATTTGTCTATTAATGCTGTTCAAAAAATTAATTAAGAATAAAAATTATATTGTTTTTGCTTTTCAGGCTAATCTTTATTGTGTTTTAATTTGTAAATTACTATCAATAAAAATAATAATACGTTCAAATTCAGCCCCAGAGGGGTGGTCTAAAAATATTATTAAAAAAATACTTTATAAAAATATAATTAGTCTAGCTGATAAAGTAATGGTTAATAGTTATGACTTTCAAAAATCAATGAGAAAAAATTTTGATATCAACCCAGTGGTAATTTACAATCCTTTGAATAGATCCGAAATAATTAAAAAATCAAAATTAAAAATAAAAAATATTTTTCCTAAAAATTGTTTAAAAATTATTAACATAGGAAGATTTGTTGACCAAAAAGATCAAATAACCATTTTAAAATCTCTTAATATTATTAAAGAAAAAATTAATTTTTATGCAATTTTTTTAGGAAGGGGCATTCTCAAAAATAAATTGATAAATTATACAAATAATAATGGTTTAAATAATAATATTAAATTTATTGATTTCCAAAAGAATCCTTATCCATTCATCAAACATTCAGATGTATTAATTCTTTCATCAAAATATGAAGGTCTGCCTAATGTGCTTCTAGAAGCAATAACACTTAAAAAATTTGTTATCTCTACAAATTGTCCAACGGGACCAAGGGAAATATTATCAAACGGTAAAGGTGGTTATTTGTTTCCAATAGGAAATGAAAAAAGTTTATCAAACAAAATAGTTTTGTATAATAAAAGTAAAAGTAAAAAATTTATTGAATTTGCTTATAAAAAGTTAGAAAGATTTGACTATAATATCAATTTAAATAAATATCTAAATTTGGTTAATTCATTGAGATGATTATTTAAAATTATAAACTATTTTTCTAACAATATTTTTAAAAGAATTTTTTCTCGTCAATAATTTTTTTGATTTTCTTAGAGGATCAGGTTTTTTTTTTATTATTTTTGCAGAACCAGACCCTATAAATGAAAAATATAAATCAATTAAATCATCATTCTCAGATTTAATCTCTAAAATTTTGTTAAAAATTTCTTGATTATTAATTTCACAATTAAAATTATTTCTTTTTTTATTTTTAAGGTATGGAAGCCAAGAAATATCGTCAAAAATAAATAAACCTCCAGTTTTTAAAAGAGGGTAATAATGGTAAAATATTTTTTCAACATGCTTTGCTTCATGAAATGAATCTAGATAAATTAAGTCAACGCTGAAATCAAAAACTTTATCCAAATATTCAAAATCATCATCTCTGCAAAAGTGAAATTGCCAACTTGAACTATTTGAAACCTTTGAACAATCTTCATTATCTACAGCATGCAGAAATCCTTGATTTTCTTCACATATTTTTATAATTTTTTTTGTCGAGATCCCATTTCTTACTCCAAATTCAATTACATTTGGATTTTTAATTTTTTTTAAATCATTAAGAAAAAAAGATTCAATTTTTGTTTCATATTCATCATTTTGGTTTGTTTCATTGCCAAGACTTTTCATATTTTTTTTAAAATTGTGCTCAGATTTTTATAATGCTTAAATATTGAAAAATTTCTAGAAGATTTTTTAGAATTGATTTTAAAATAATTTATATTATCTGCTTTTAAATTTTCAAATTTTCTGAAACATTCAATTAAGCTGGCTTTATTGCCTGAATTAAAAAGCATTCCTCCTTCTCCATTATTTAAAAATTCAGAAGGTCCATTTCTGCAATCACTAGATATTATTGGGATGTTCATATATGCGGCCTCTATAAGAACAAATCCAGGATCTTCCCATAATGATGAAAGAATAAAGCATTTGCTTTTTTTAAGATAATTAAAAATATTATTTTGATAACCGATTAAATATATTGTTTCCTCAAGATTATTATCTTTTATAAAGTTTTCTAATTTATTTCTATCTTCTCCTTCTCCTATGATAATAAGTTTATAATTTTTATTTTGATTAAAATCTTTAAAAGCATTAACAAGTAAAATAAAATTTTTTTGTTTCGTTAATCTCCCAATAGATATGTAGTAATCATTTAATAAGAAATTTTTGAGAGGTTTTTTTTTTCTTTCTTGTATTTCTTTTGTGCTTATTACTGGATCATATAATAATAGAATTTTTTCTTTAGGTATAATATTCAATTTTTGAATATATTCTCTTGTAGCAATGGTTGGACAAGTAACTAAATTTATTTTTTTTAAAGTTAATTTCCATAGTAATAATCTTATATTTTTGAGCTTTGGAAGTCCGGAAATTCTTAAAATAAATTTAGTTTTTAAATTAAATAATATTTTTAATATCAAAGGCAAAGGTGTGATTAGATGTAAAATTAAATAATCAGGTTTGTTATTTTTTATTAATTTTAATAAAGGGAAAAAAGCAATAAAAAAAATATAAAAGTATAATAATCTACTTCTTATAAAACCTTTAATATTTTTATTTTGAATTACTTTAGAATCTGTCAAATTTATTATTTTTATATTTTTTTGATATAATTCAGAAACATATTTGTCCCATTCTCCTGCTACATTTATTATAATTGGAGTATAATTATTATTTGAATATAAATTCAAAGAATGAGCAGAATTGATTACTGCTCTAACAGTTGCAACTTGATCTATATGTGGTGACCAGTAATATACTTTCATTTTATAGCTTTTTAAAATAATATTTTTTTAAAATTTTTGAAAATTTTATAAATAATAATAATTAAGATTAAAAATATATTTTGTCCATTATCATACCTAATTTTAATGTCTTCATAAAACAATTTTTTATAAGGAATTGTACTGGAAAATCCACCTCGTCTAAAAATCCCTGTAATTTCATTTTTTTTGGTAGCCATTCCTTTTAATTTCTTTTTAACAATCATACGAAAAAAATAATCATAATCAGCATGATATCTATATTTAATATTATACTTGCCCACTATTTTGGCTGCTCTATTTGTTATAAAAAAACCAGTTGAGTGACTCGAATAAAAACCCCAACTGTAATATATTTTGTGAGGTTCATAACCATGAAGTATTCCCCAGTGCTTCTTCACACTTCCAAAGATGAAATCAAATTTATTTTTATTTATATATTTTTTAATTATAGAAAGTGCATTACCAGTTAAATAATCGTCCGAATTTACAATACCAATAAACTTTCCTGATGATAATTTTAGACCTTTATTAAAAGCATCATAAATTCCATCATCTTTTTCACTTAGAATTATATTAATATATGCCTTATATTTTTTAATAATTTTAATTGTTTTATCTGAAGATCCTCCATCTATGATTATATATTCAATATCTTTAACTTTTTGATTTAGAACGCTTTTGATGCATTTTTCAATATGCTTTTCTCCATTCAAAACTACAGTAATTATGGAAAAGAGTGGGGTTTTATTATTTTTTTTGTATTTTAAAAATTTATGTTTTTTTTTCACAAGAGTTCAAATTAATTCTGATACTTTTATAGAAACCTATCTTTTTTATCATTAAAAAAATTACCAAAGAAAATAGACATAAAAATTAAACCAGGTGTAAAATATCTTGGATTACCAAGCCATCCCAAGCTCAAAATGACATATAAAATAGAAATAATTAAAAAGATGATTAGATTGTGATTTTTACTTCTCAATAATTTGAAAAAACCTATGAGTATTATCAAATAGATTATTATTGAATATATTATTCTTAATGGAATTAAATTTTTATGTGTATCCGTTTTTAAAAATTCACCTTTTCCATTATATTCATAGAAATATTTTATATAGAATGGGTTTAAAGCAAGAGTATGTAAACTTTTATTTAAAACATGTTTTATAGTGACAAAAGGATTTTTCAAAATTGTTTTTACAGATTTTTTAAATAAATAATTTAAATACACTTCATTTTGTTGAGGACTCTCAATTTTAAGCAATAGATTGTTCTCATCATAATATTTTATTTTATTTTCACTCGCCCATAATTTACTTTCCTTTT
>MDSZ01045982.1_pt1 | contig 11298 bp, 5 predicted proteins | sample 811201 | NCBI WGS metagenome assembly MDSZ01 (sample SAMN05326647, study PRJNA326480) | marine metagenome | isolation source: seawater | place: Indian Ocean: North | collected 2010 | reverse complement strand
TTTAAATGCACTGGAATTATTAAATAAAAAATCTTTTTCAGATAATAAAGATGAATTATTAGATAATAATATATATCCACATTTAGATGATAGTTTATTAAATATTAAAATATCTCAAAAAAAAGAATTTAGTGAAAATAAATATAATATAGAATTAGAAGATGATTTTAATATTGAATCTAAAGCACATGAATTATGTAATAAAGAATTTGAATTAGTTGAACATCAATTATTTGTTAAAAATTTTATATCATTTTATACACCATATAATAGTTTATTATTATATCATGGTTTAGGAACCGGTAAAACATGTTCAGCGATTGGTATTTCAGAAAATGTAAGAATATATTATAAATTAAATAATATAAATAAAAAAATTATAATAGTTGCATCTCCAAAAGTACGTGAAAATTTTAGATTGCAATTATTCGATGAATCTAAATTAAAATTAGTGAATGATAAATGGGTTATTAATAATTGTGCAGGTAATAATTTATTAAAAGATATAAATATGTTAAATCAAAATGTATCTAAAGAAAAAGTAAAAAATTTAGTTAATAATGTTATTGATACTTATTATGATTTTATAGGTTATATTGAATTAGCAAATATAATAACAAAAGTATCTAATATAGATAGTTTATTAATTGATAAAGAATCTTATAATGAAAAACAAAAAAATATGTTAGTTAAAAATAAATTACAAAAATATTTTGGAGAAAGATTATTAATAATAGATGAAATTCATAATATTCGAGATTCAGATGAAAATAGTAATAAATTAGTTGCATCTCAAGTGTATAAATTAGTATCATATGTTGATAATATGAAATTATTATTATTATCTGCTACACCTATATTTAATGATTATAAAGAAATAATATTTTTAACAAATTTATTAAATTTAAATGATAAAAGATCTATTATTGAATTAAATGATGTATTTAACAAAGATGGTACTTTTATTATAAATTCAGATGGTGTTGAAATTGGAAAACAATTATTAATTAGAAAATTAAATGGATATATTAGTTATGTTAAGGGAGATAATCCTTTTATTTTTCCATATAGAATATTACCAAATGATTTTGATATTGTTAAAAGTATAAAAAATTTAGATGAATATCCAATATATGATATTAATGATAATAGAATAGATTCAAAAATAGAAATATTTGATATTTATTTAAATAAAATATCTAGTTATCAAGAAAAAGCATATAAATATATAATAAGTAATTGTGACAAAGAAGATTTAAATTCATATAAATATACAGCATTTTTAAAGCCATTAGAAGCTTTAAATATTGTTTATCCAAACGAAGAATTAGTTAAAATTGAAGATGATAATTATGATGATTTAAAAATAAATATTGAAAATTTAATATCAAAAAATGGTTTAAACAATATAATGTCTCATGAAGAATCAAATAAACCGCCTTCAAGATATAATTATAATTTTAAAAAAAAAGGTGAAGAAAATATTTTTTTAAAAGAAAATATAGAAAAATATAGTACAAAAATATTTAATATTTTAAAAACTATTGAAAATTCAAAAGGTCCTATAATTATATATTCTCAATTTATTGATGGTGGTTTAATACCATTAGCATTGGCATTAGAAGCAAATGGATTTTCACGATTTGGTGATGTAAAAAATTTATTTTGTTCAGAAATTTTTGATAATATTAATAAATTAGATTTAATTAGTAATACTAAAATAAATAAATCTCAGAAAAATATTAATACTAAGTTAGCGAATTATACAATAATTTGTGGTGATAAAAAGTTAACTCCAAATAGTGAAAAAGATATTAAAGCATGTACAGATTTAAATAATAGTAATGGCGAAATAATAAAAGTTATATTAATATCTTCAGCGGGAAGTGAAGGTATAGATTTTAAATTTATTAGACAAATACATATATTGGAACCATGGTATAATATACATCGTATTGAACAAATCATAGGAAGAGGAGTAAGAACATGTAGTCATAAAGATTTACCATTTAAAGAAAGAAATGTAAAAATTTATATGCATTCTACATTATTAAATAATAAATATAGTGAAGCTATTGATTTATTTATATATAGAAAATGTGAATTTAAGATTAAACAAATAAGACAAATAACACGATTAATGAAAGAATTAAGTGTTGATTGTTTTTTAAATAGTTCGCTTAAAAGCTTTTCCGAAGAAAATATTAAAGAAATATTAAAAGATGGAATAAATATTGAATTATCTAATTATGAAAAAATAAATTTTAATCCAGGAGATAAACCAAATAGTGCTATTTGTGATTTTATGGATAATTGTAATTATCAATGTATAAATCAAGAATTATATGAAGAAGAAAATATAAATGATTCTACATATAATATTGATTATTATGAATCACATATTAGTAAAATAACTAATATAATTAAAGACTTATTTAAAGAAAAATATTATTATACAAAATTAGAATTACTTCAATTTTTATCCAAAGATTCTAAATATAGTGCTAATGCAATTAATTTAGCTTTAAATAATATAATAAAGGATTCTAATATAATTATTAAAGATAAATATAGTAATAAAGGATATTTAATAAATATAGATGATTTATATATTTTTCAACCATTAGTTATTAATAATAAAAACAGCTCATTATTTACAAAAACACATCCTATAAGATATAGCAATTCATATAATTATTATAAAATTCCAGAAAAAATAGATGATACTTTATTAAATAAAAAAATTAATTTAGATAAATCTAAAATTAAAATAGTAGATAATTTTGAAGATGATAATAGTTATGATGAAGATATTTTATTGACTGCTAGAAAAAATAATAATGTTGTTTTTAATTATATTATTGAAGAATTAAAAAATATTTTAAATCCAACATCAAAATATATTGAAAGTTTTAATAGTAATAAAGAAAAAATTAAAAATTTAAGTGAATTAATAATTCATTTTAAAACAAAAAAAATAAATATTTTTAACTTTAATGATATTTCACTTAAAACATTTAATATTAATAGTAAAGCACTTAATTATTTAATAGTAAATATTATTCTTGATACATTAACATTTGATGCAAGTAAAGAATTAATTAGTTTTATTTATAATATAAATAAAGAGTTTATTTTCAAAGAATCTATAGAATTAGAAATTTTTGAAATAATAAAAAAATATTATGATGAAAAAATTATTGAAAATGAAAGTAAAACAATTAGAGGATTTATTTTTAGCTATGATACTTTTTCTAATAAATTTAAAAAAATAGTAAATAAAGAAGATAAATATAATTATTATTTATTCGTTTTAAATAAATCAAATGAATTAGAGTTTGGTAAACCAATGGACTATATTGATTTAAATAATATAATTATAAATAAATATAGTAATAAAAAAAATTATGGTAATATTTTAGGATTTATTAAAGTATTTGATCAAGAAACATCTAATAAATTTAGAAATGAATATATATTTAAAATTAAAACTTATAATGAAACAAAAGAAAATTTTAATAGTGGTAAAAATTGTACATCATTTAGTCCATCTATTTTAATGGAATATTATGAAATATTAACAAAAGAAAAGGCTCCTAAAATATCAGTTAATTTATATTGTATATTAATAGAATTAATATTAAGATATTATAATTATACAAATAAAGAAGAAAAATGTTGGTTTGTTAATATTGATGAAACTTTATTAGATAATAAAAATTATAAATAAATATTTTAATTATAAAATTGATTTGTTTAATATAAATATATAAATATATAAATATATAGTAAATATGTGTGATAATAAAAATATATATATAAAACAAATTATTAATGAAAAAATTATATTAAAATTTTCAAATCTAAATAATGATTTAGAAAATACTATAATAGAAAAAATAAAAAAAAAAATAGAAGGAAAATGTATAAATCATGGATATGTAAAAACAAATTCGGTTAAATTATTAACTTATTCATGTGGTGAATTATTTTCAGATTCTATAATTTTTGATTTAGTAATTGAATGTTTAATTTCTTGTCCTTTTGAATCTATGATTTTAAAATGTAAAGTTGTTTCAAGTACTAAAGTAGGTTTAAAATGTAAAATAAATTATGATGATGATGATTATGGTGATGATGATATTAATCCTTATTTAATTTTTGTTGCGCGTGATCATAATTATAATAATACAAAATTTACAAATATTAATGTAGAAGATATTATATATGTGCGTGTAATAGGCCATAGATTTGAATTAAATGATACATTTATTTCGGTTATTGCTGAATTAGTTGAAGAAGATTATAAAAAAAGTCAAATAAATAAAATTTCTAAAACTAAATATTCTACAACAAAAAAGAAAAGTTAATAAAAATATTTAAAAATATATTTTAATATTATTATTAATGGAAGTTAATAATATTATTAATGAAAGTGTAAATAATAATCATGAAAATATTAATTATAAAAATTTAGAAAAATTACAAAAACATATTGAAAAACTTGACTTGGATCATCATTTACAAATAGGAAAAATATTATATAAACATAATATAAAGCTAACACAAAATGATAATGGGATCTTTGTAAATTTAAATAATTTATCACAACATATTATTGATTTACTTTGGAAATATTTAGAATTTATAAATAATCAAGAAAAATATATAAATAAAGATGAAGATAAAAAATTAGAATTGGAAAAAATATTTTTTTAAAAAAATAATAAAGAAATATTTATTGTATTAATTGTATACTATAATGTTTAAAATAGAGGAATATAATTTTAATTACTTGAAAAAATATATGTTAAACAATATTGATAACATTATTAATATTAATAATATTTATAATATTGATAATAATAACAATATTAATAATGAAAAAAATAATAAAATAAAAGTAAGTAATAATTTAATTTATATAGATTATAATAAGAATAAAAAAAAATATAATGACAATAATAATAAATATAAAGAAGATACTTTTTTTTGGTGTTTTTATAATTTACTTTATAAAGAAAATTATATAGATGAACATATATTAAAAGTAGAAAAAGAAACTAAAATTTTATTGTTAGAAGAATTAAGAAAAAATAAATTAAAACTAAAGAAAAAATATAAATTAAATATTTTAGAAGATGAACTACTAAATGCTAAAAAAATTAGTTTTAATACTTTTTGTGGATTATGTTGCTTAAAAGATATAAGTATTTTTATAGTAACTCCTAATAATAGTTATAGTTATTTTTTGAATAATAATGAGTTAATAGAAAATAATATGCTTAATAGTTATGAATTATTTAATTTTATTGAATTAAAATATAATAATTCATTAATAAATGTAAAAAATAATAATATTAATAAAATAAATCTATCTGAAAATGATTATAAAAATATTATAAACAATTATTATTATTTAGAAAACTTGGAAAAACCATTAAAAAGTATAACTTATTATAAATTAGATGATTTAATAAGTATAACACATAAATTAAAAATAAATTTATATAATGATGTAAATAAAAAGAAAACAAAAAAAGATTTATATTTTGATATTTTAAATAAATTAAAATAAAATTTTTAAAATTGAAATTTATTATTATTTAATTTATTAATTAAATAATAACTAATTATATATAATATGTCAAAAACTATAAAAAATATTATTAGTGAAAAAAAATATGCTTCTATGTTTGAAAAAGAAGATGATACAGAAAATACTATTCTTTTTAAACGTTTTATAAAATTATATATCGATAGTAAAGATAAATTATCTGAAAATATTATTCCTGAACTAGAAATAAGATTTGGTACTAAAAAAATTAAATATTTAACAAAAATAGATTTCAATAATGTAATTAAAAGTCTATTATTTAATAAATTTAAATTAAAAAATGAAACTTATAGTTTAAAAGTTATTTTGGAAAGTGAAGATTCTAATATTAGAACAGAAATATTTGGTTTACCAAATATACAATATTATTGTAAAAATAATAATATTAATGGAATAGAAGATTTACAAAATATTAAATTTGTAGAAAAAAAACATTTTGCACAAGAAGGTAAAGTTTTTTATCCCCTTGATTACGATGAATTTAATATGAGAATATCATATCAACTTGAAGAAAATTTTAATATATATCATGATAAAATTCAAAAAATTATTAAAAAATGGGATTCAACTAAAAAAATATTTCGATTTATTAAAAGATTTGAATTTAAACATCCTGAATTACCATTAAATATTCATTGTAGTGTAGTTAAGATGTCTCAAATTAATAATGGAAAACTAATTCCACAATTTAATATAAGTGATTCAAATGTTTTTAATTCTTTTGAAAATTATGAAATAGAAATTGAATGTATTAATTCTGATATAGGAATTAAAACTAAATTTGATACAGGATATTATTTACATCAAATTCTTAAAAACACTATTAAAATTATTTTAGTTGGATTACAAGAGTCTAATTATCCAATTAATTTAATACAACAAAATAATATTTTAAATAATTATTTAAAAATTATTAAAAATGAAAAATATGTAAAAAATGAATTATATAGTAAAATTAATGTTAAAGATTTTATAGGTCCTTCTTCTATAACATTACAAAATATTAATTTATTAAATAGCAAAGATATTGATGAAACTAATAAAACTATTCCAAATATTAGAAATAATTATTGTGTAACAGATAAAGCAGATGGTTTACGTAAATTATTATTTATTAGTAATAATGGAAAAATGTATTTTATTTTAATGAATATGAATATTCAATTTACAGGTTTATTTACAGAAAATAAAGAATTATTTAATACAATAATTGATGGAGAACATATTACAAATGATAAATATGACAAATTTATTAATTTATTTGCTTGTTTTGATATTTATTTTATAAATAATAAGAATGTAACAAGTTTACCATTAATTAATACTGATATAGAAACTAAAAAAGAAAAAACATCAAAAAAAACAAGTGAAAAAATAAATTCTAGATTAGATATTTTAAATTCTGTTATTTCAAAAATGAATTCTAAATGTGTTGTTTCAAATTCTAAAAATTGTTTAAAAATTGTATTAAAAAAATTTTATAGCAATAATATTTTTAAAGCAAATGAAAGTATTTTAAATAATATTAAAGATGGATTATATGAATACAATACAGATGGACTAATATTTACACCTACAAATACTGGTGTTGGTTCAAACACCATTGGAATAAATGCTCCTGATTTTAAAATAACTTGGAAAGAATGTTTTAAATGGAAACCACCTGAATATAATACTATTGATTTTCTTGTAAAATTTAAAAAAGATCAATATAATAAAGTTGTTATACATAATAATTATAATGATGGTTTAGATTTAACAAATAGTAATTTTAATCAATATATTACATTAATTTTACAAGTAGGTTTTGATGAAAAAATGCATGGATATATTAATCCATTTAATATGATTATTGAAGATACTAAAATTAATAATTCTGAAGATTATAAAAATAATTATAAACCAATGCAATTTTATCCCACAAATCCAAGTGATGAAAATGCTGGTTTATGTAATATACATGGTATATATGATAAATCTGGTAGTTTTAAAATTTATACTTTAGAAAATGAAGAAATTGAAGACAATAGTATAGTAGAATTTAAATATGATAATACAAAAAATGGATTATTTAGATGGATTCCTTTGAAAGTACGTTATGACAAAACATCTGAATTAAAATCTGGTGTCAAGAATTTTGGTAATGCATATCATGTTGCAAATGGTACTTGGCATTCTATTCATTATCCAATAAGTGAAGAAGTTATTAAAACAGGAAATAATATATTAATTGATAATAATGATGATGATGTTTATTATAATAAAATAAATTCTAAAACTGAGACACGTAGTCTTAGAGATTTTCATAATTTATACATAAAAAATGAATTATTTAAAAATACAAGTGCATCAGGTAATATTTTAATAGATTATGCGTGTGGTAAAGGAGGTGATTTACCAAAATGGATAAAAATACAATTAAATTTTATACTAGGTATTGATTTATCTAAAGATAATATTGAAAATAGATTAGATGGAGCATGTGCTAGATATTTAAATTATAAAAAAAAATATACATCATTACCTGATGCATTATTTTTAAATGGAAATAGTGGTGCAAATATAAAATCAGGTGATGCATTTTCAAATACTAAAAATAAAAATATAATGAATGCAATATTAGGAATTGGTACAAAAAATGAATCTACATTAGGTAAAGGAGTTTATAAAAATTATGGAATTGCTCATAATGGATTTAATATTAGTTCTATAATGTTTGCATTACATTATATGTTTGAAAAAGAAGAAATATTAAATGAATTTTTAAAAAATATAGCACAAAATACTGCAATAAATGGTTATTTTATTGGATGTTGTTTTGATGGAAAAAAAATATTTAAAATGTTAGAATCTATTGAAAACAATGAAAGTATTAGTTTATTTAAAAATAACAAAAAAATATGGCAAATTACTAAAAAATATGATTATAAAAGTTTTGATGATGATGAATCTAGTTTAGGTTACGCTATTGATATTTATCAAGAATCCATTAATAAAACAATAAGAGAATATTTAGTAAATTTTGATTATTTAGTTCGTGTTTTAGAAAATTATGGTTTTGTTGCTTTAAATGATAGTGAAATTAGAAATATTAATATGCCATCAAGTATAACTAATTTTGAATTAATGTATAATCAGATGGTAGGTGATTTAGAAAAAGATAAACAATTAAAAAATCTTATTGGAAATAGTTTAAATATGAGCAGTGAAGAAAAACAAATATCATTTTTAAATAATTGTTTTGTATTTAAAAAAGTTAGAAATATTTCTAATATACCATCATTAATTAAAAATAGTGAAGAAGATGAAAAAACTAAAATGGAAACAATGGATATTGATAAAAAAATATTAGATGAACAAGTTGATTCTATTTCTAAAGATGAAATGGGTTTTAAAATGAAACAAGAAAGTGTTAAATTAGAAAAAGAAAAAGAAAAAAAAGAGTTAACTATAGATGAAAAAATTAAATTAGCAGAAGAAAGAAAGAAGGCAAAATTATTAGAAAAAGAATTAGAAAAACAAAGAATTAAGGAAGAAAAATTAAAAAAAAAAGAAAAAACTAAAAAATAAATACAATATACTATAATAAATTTATATTTTTTTATAAAACAATATAAATTTATTATTTGTTATTACTATAATAAATTAAAAAATAAATATGGCCTATATTAATATACCATCTTTAAATTATATTCTAGAATTTAATATTAAATTAAATGATGAAACTAATGAAGTTAATGAAAATATTATTTCAACATCATTATATAAACATATAAATTATATTAAACAACAAATTCATAATAATAATAATAACTGGGATTTTTATAAAAAAATTACTAATCCATATGAATATATACATACACCACCTATTTATAATAATAATTTTTCAATATGTAAATATAAACCATTAAGTAGATCTTTTTTTAAAATGATTGAAATAATTCATGTATTTAATATTTTAAATGAAGAAAATAATATAACTAGCTTTCATCTTGCAGAAGGTCCTGGAGGATTTATTGAAGCATTTAATTATTATAGAAATAATAAAAATGATTCTTATTATGGTATGACATTAATTTCTAATGATATAAATATACCATCTTGGAAAAAAAGTAATAATTATATTAACTTAAATAAACATATAAAAATTATAGTAGGAGAATCAAAAAATGGTGACTTATTTTTAAAACAAAATTTATTATATATTAATAATAAGTTTAGAGAATCAATGGATTATATAACTGCTGATGGTGGTTTTGATTTTTCAATCGATTTTAATAAACAAGAAGAATTAAGTTTGAAATTAATTGTTTCACAAGTTTTTTATGCACTAATAATGCAAAAAGATAAAGGTAAATTTATATTAAAAATTTTTGATATTTTTAATATTAAAACTATTGAAATATTATTTTTATTAACTAATTGTTATCAAAGTATATATATATATAAACCTAATACGAGTAGAATTGCTAATTCTGAAAAATATATAATATGTAAAAAATTTAAATTAAATAATTTTACAAGTAATATAAAATCTTATATTATTAATAATTATACTTATATATTAGATAATATAGATAATATCAAAACTTTTTTTAATATTTCTTTACCTAAAATATTTTTAAATAAAATAGAAGAAATAAATGCTATTTATGGACAACAACAATTAGAAAATATAAATAATACTTTAAATTTAATTAGAGAATATAATAATTTAAAAACTAAAATTACACTTAATCAACTAGACAATCTCTTAGTTTTAGATAAAAATATAAAATTAGCTGATTTTAATGAATATAATGAATATAATGAATCTAATAATGAATCTAATAATGAATCTAATAATGAATCTAATAATGAATCTAATAATGAATCTAATAATTTTAATGAATTAAATTCTATAAGTAAACCAATTGAAATAAATGATAACAATAATTTAAATAATAAATATGAATTATCACCTACTAATAGTGAAAAGTATTCTTTATCTCCAAAAGATTTATTTTTATTAGATAAAGATGGGATAAATATAATAGATAATATTAATTTAAATAAAATTAATATTGAGAACATAAATGAAAATCAATACACTAACTTTGATAAATTTATAAATAGATTAATCATTTTAAAAAATATAAATATACAAAAAAGTATATCATGGTGTAATAAATATAATTTACAAATTAATAAAAATATATTTCCAAATTAATATTAAAATATTAATTTATTTTAATATATTAATTCTTTTTCTTCTTATTGTTTGACTATCGTTTGGACAACCAATACATTGAGGTCTTGATAATATTTTTCTATTTTTACATTCTTCTAAAGTTAAATTTGATGGACATAAATTCGGGTTATTATAATCACTATATATTTTATTTTTTTCATTATTATAACCATATTTTAATGATGCTATTCTAGAACTACTTGTAACTGGTCCTTGAACTTGATATCTTCTATTAGAAGGATTAAATGTTGTTTTACAGCCATCACTATCACAATTTGTAAATGTTCCATTATTTATAGTTATATTATTATTGGATGGTAAATTTTGTTCAAATGATTTGCATTTTTTATATATATATTCTTTTTGGGACGAACAATAATTATTATCTAATTTAGTATTTGCTCTCTTAATAACCATTGATTGTGGATTAGAAGCAATACATATTGTTCTA
>MDSZ01215860.1_pt1 | contig 11299 bp, 8 predicted proteins | sample 811201 | NCBI WGS metagenome assembly MDSZ01 (sample SAMN05326647, study PRJNA326480) | marine metagenome | isolation source: seawater | place: Indian Ocean: North | collected 2010 | reverse complement strand
TGTTGTTGTTGTTGTTGTTGTTGTTGTTGTTGTTGTTGTTGTTGTTGTTGTTGTTGTTGTTGTTGTTGTTGTTGTTCTTGTAGTCGATGAAACGCGTTTTGCACCGCAGTGGTCACGTTCACGTTGGTGGGTTTCCTTTCACTGGTAACCCTTTCGACATTCCCGCCAGCGTTTTGTAATGACGATACTGTTCGTAAAATCTCGCTCGGTAAATGCGGACACGTCATTGACATTTCCTTGTACCCTTCTGTTCCAATAATATCGGACAAATTCGAAGCAACATATTGCAAACACGCTTGCTTCAAATTGGGCGCATGATTTCGTTCAGCCAAAACGAGCGTTCCAATCACGGATTCTAAATCAATCGTCTCACACAACTTCGTTTCACAGATTGCACGGAGGCGCCCAAGATCGAATCTGTCCGCGGCCACCAGTAAGTGCTGCATCATCGCAATACCCAAATCGAGTTCTTTGTGTTGCGCGCCAGTTTCTCCAATCAATTGACGCATGCCCTTATCGAGGCCTTGCATCTTCTTTGTAGCCGCCATCGAATTCGCTTGCACCATCGCTGCGCCAGCCTCTCCACCTCCTCGTCGTCGTCGCAAGTGGCGGTCCTCGTCTATATACGCCGCCTCGTCTTTGTCTTCTTCTTCTTCTTCGTCGTCAAAGTCCTCAGAGTCCGACTCCAAATCCGACGCAGAAACGTCCGAGTAGACGTCGTCGCCCGAGTCTCCGAGGCGTTCGCTCGCTTTCTTCTTCTTTTCGTCTTTCATAAGCACAAACCTTCTATATGCGCGTTTGCTGTATTTCGGTAATTCATCCGAGTAGACAAAGTGCAACACGATTTCAAACACTCTCGGTTTAATGTCTTTCAAAGCAATCACGCCTTCTGTGCCTTCGCGCATTTTCCACCCGGCGCGAAGCATAGCGGCAAAGACGCGAGATCGCGCGGAGAGTATGATTTTGTGCGCGCGAAAATATTCGTCTTCGACTCTGAAGCAACAGTCCGTCAAATCGTGTTCGTCCAGGCCCATGAAAGACGTGCCGTCCATTTGAGAAAGTTGTTGCGGCTGACTTTGTTGTTGTTGTTGCTGTTGCATTCTGCCGTTGTTGTTATTGGTATCATTATTCATCGTCGTCCCTGTTGTTGTTGCGTTGTTGTTCACAGTACCGTTGCCTCCTCCCTCGTTACCAAGCGCCAATCTGTCTTCGTCACCGGCGTCGTCTTCCGGTTCTGAATCTAAATCGATGTGCTCGCGCCCGAATCGATTATTTTTGTCGTCGTTGTCCGTGTTGTTATTGTCTTCTGTATTTGTATTCCTGGCTCCGATCTCGTTTTCTTTCTTGACGCTGTTCTTCTCCATCTTCCCCTTTTCCGTGGTACCATCGACGTCCTCCTTTCTCTTTGAGGCGACTCCCACTTTGGTCAAATTCTTGGAACCTCCGCTGTTTCCTGTATTCGCGCCTCCTCCTCCGCCGCCGCCAAACATCAAACTCCTCTTCCCTACCGCATTCGCCAACATCATCCTCTTCTTTCTCCTTCTCCAACTTTGACTCGGTGGTAACAACTTCACCAAATGATCCCCCATCTTCATTTGTTTTCCGATATCCACGACAAACGATTGCGTCTGTTTTTGACTCTTGTTCAAAGCGCCTCCGCTCGTGACCACTAAATCAATCTCGTACCGAATGACAATCGTATCGTCCACCAAATATCCGTTATTTGGCGCTTCCAAAACACTTCTTCTGACAAACTTCCTGTAACCGTGACAGTTCCTGGCGTTTGGATCTTGCCTCGCGCACGAAATCTTCACCGCGCCTTGTTCTCTTTGCCTCCCTTTCGTGATATCTCGTCTGTTCCCGCTCTGGTCCACCAGCGTAAATCGATGAAACGCTCTCACCACTCTCCCAGTCGACGACTGAATAACGCCGAGTGACCTCGGTCCTTCTCCAATCAACGCCACGAATAGCGCGCAATACGGATCTTCCGGCGGCGCTTGTTGCGGCGCTTGCGGATTTTGCGTTTGTTTCCCGTCTGGGTAAAACAGAAGGACCCATTCGTGGCCTCCGACGGTAAATCTATCCGACGCGATCGGTTCGCCGTCCCCGATGCCTTTGAGCAGAGAATACCCGGAGATGACGTGTTCGTGTTCCCCTGAGAAGAAGAAGAAGACGAAAAAGAAAGAAGAAAAGTGAGCGTTTGGTGGTGGTGTCGACGCGCGAACGGTGAAATCGAAGAAGACGCCTCTCTCTCTCTACCCACACGTGTATACTAAAAATCGAGAGAGAGAGAGTCGTCGTGTTTACGGGAAGAAAGGAAAAGAATTGGAAAAAGAAACACACTACGCACCGGTTATGGTCACCGTGCTCGTTTTGCTCTGTTTCTTCGTCGAAAAAGCCATCGTCGTCATCCGTGTTCCTCCGCCCTCTCCTCTTCTTCCGGAAGAGGCGTTGTTGTTGTTGTTGTCGTCGTCGTTCCCCGTCGTCGCCATCCTTTCCTTCTTCAGGTCGTCGTCGTCGTCGTCGTCGTCGTCTAGGGAACAGACGCACACACAGATCTCGTCGTCGTCTTTCTTTTTTTGTGCAGAAGAGAAAAGTCCCTCCTCCTCCCATTCTTTTTTTTCTCTTCTTTTTTTTTAATCAAAAACCCTAAACCCTATACACCCTTTTTCCCGTTTCTTTTCTTTTCTTTCTTCGATTTTTTTTGGGGGCAGTTGTTTTGTGTACTCCTTAAAAAAGTACTAGAGCCACAAAAGTACACCTCTGTGCTTTACTTCTTTCTCCTCCTTTCGGGAACACCCCTCCAAAGTAAGTCTCCTCGACATGTTTTTTTCCCCGACGACGACGACGACGATTCAGACGACGACGACTGCGAGGACCAAAGCGCCGCCGAATGATGCATTCGGTACTTTACCATTCGGAATGATGAGACGCACAACAACACAAAGCGGAAGAAGAAGAAGAAGAAGAAGAAGAAGAAGAAGAACCACAACAAAAGCTTTCGATGCGACGACGACGACGACTTTGATGACCGTCGCGAGAAGCCAATCGGAATCGGTCGACGCGAGCCGAGTGCACGAGGACGAAAACGAGTGCGTGCTGAACACGTACGGGCGAGGGCAATCGCGCGTCATAACCCACGGGGAAGGCGTCGTCTGTTACGATTCGGAAGGGAAGAAATACGCAGATTTTACGTCTGGCATAGCGGTGAACTGTTTGGGCCACGCGGACGCGCAATTGGCAGAAGTCATCGCAGAACAGGCGAAGACGTTAATACACACGAGCAATTTGTATCACACGGAACCGCAAGCGACGTTGGCGCGGAAGTTAGTCGAGACGTCGTTCGCCGATAGGGTATTCTTTTGCAACTCTGGGACGGAAGCGAACGAAGCGTGCGTGAAGTTTGCGAGGAAATATCACTACATGAAGTTTCAAAAGATGTCAAAAAGTGAACAGGAGTTGTGTGGAGGACCGGCGACGGAGACGGTGTCCTTTAAAAATGGGTTTCACGGGAGAACCATGGGTGCGTTGGCGTTGACGTGGAAAGAGGAATATAGAAAACCGTTCGAACCGTTGATGCCAGGGAACGCGTTCGCAACGTACGGTGATTTGAAATCCGCCGCTGAAGTTATCAAGAAAGGGAAGACGGCGGTGGTTTTCGTCGAACCAGCGCAAGGCGAAGGTGGAATTTTCCCAGCCGACGCGGAATTTTTGAAAGGATTGAGGAAGTTATGCGACGAGAATGATTGTTTGTTGGCGTACGACGAGGTGCAATGCGGGTTAGGGAGAACTGGATACTTGTGGGCGCACCAAAAAATGGGGAAAGAATGCGAACCGGACTTGTTATCCGCGGCAAAACCGTTAGCCAATGGTTTACCAATCGGGTGCGTATTGATGAAACAGAAAGTTGCGGATGCTATGCAACCAGGCGATCATGGGAGCACGTTCGCCGGAGGACCATTGGTGTGTCGAGCAGCGTTGCACGTCATCGAACGCGTGCAAGAAACTGGCTTTTTAGACAACGTGAAAACTAACGGGGAGTATTTAAAGAATAGATTAGCGGAAGAATTAAAAGGACACTCTATGTTTAAAGAAGTCAGAGGTTCTGGTTTACTCGTCGGTGTACAGTTTACCGGTATGTGTGCTCCTCTCGTAAAAGCGTGCGGCGAGAACGGTTTGTTAGTCATCACGGCTGGGAAAGGCGACGTGTTGAGATTAGTGCCGCCGCTAGTGGTGACGAAAGAACAAATAGACGAAGCCGTGAAGATTATATGCGAACAAGCGTTTAAAGTTATGGTGTAGAGACAGAAACAGAGAAATGTTTTGTTTGTTTTTAATCGTATTATGACAATGATTGATGCTACACTAAGATGTACAAAATTTTTTACTTCCCTCTTTCTAAAAAAAGAAACCGCGTTAGAAGTCTATCAAGTTTCCAATATCGTTACTATCAGAGACTTGTTGTTGTTGTTGTTGTTGTGGTGGTGGTGGTGGTGATGGTGCTGGCAGAGAAAGCGATTGAGATTCTGTCGTCTTTCGCTTGTCCTCATCTTCTATTTGTAAACTCGCGGCAATGGCCGCCGCCAAAGCGGCTTCTTCTTCCTCCGGCGTTTGAGGTACATCCATTCGTGTCACCGTTCTCGTCGATGGCGTGGTCGGAGATGATAAAGCCGGTGTTGCGAACGGATTTCCAGCCGATACTCCGATTGGATTTGCCGGTGGTGCAGGTACTACGTTTTCGTCTTCTCCGCTCGCCGCTATGAACGTCGTCGTCGTCGTAGTAGTAGTAGTACTCGGAGGCCCATCGATACCACTATCTAAAGCTCCGTTAACTTTCTCGATCGTCTCCAACACCAACACTAAATTTGCCTCGCTCAACCCTTCGTTCCCGGCTAATCCAGCTAATCGTGCTCTCCTCTCTTCGCACACGTGTGTCATCTCCGCTATCATGTCGTGCGTCGATGCGTCAGGCTCTCCTCCTTCCCCGGAATCGGTCAAACCGCACGTTCTCAATTCAAACAAAAGTTCCGCCGCGCTCGTCGCGCTCGCCACGACTTCGCTCACCGTTTCTCTCCTCATCGCACGCGTGAGCTCTCTCGTGCTTTCGTTCTGCACGCTCCCACTCGTCGTCGTTCCTTGTTGTTGTTGTTGTTGCTCGCGCTGTTGTCTCTCCTTCCTCGCTTGCAGCGCCTCCTGCGTCTTGTGCTTCAACTGTTCCAATTTCGATCGCGCGCGTTCCGTAAAGCTCTTCCCGCCGCCTCGCGCGAGCACTGGTACCGCCGGCGACGTCCCAAACCCAACGATTCTCGACGACGGCACGTTATTGCCTCGAATCATCATCGTACTTTTGTTGTCATTCTCGGTGGTGGTGGTTTCATTCAACCCCGTCGTCGTAGTAGTGTTCGTGTACCGGTCTCGCAAACTCCCGGGGAGACTTTTCGTTCCACCAACTCCAGCCGCGCGGTCGTCGCCGAGCGCGTGCGCCATGTCGTTCACCGCGTCGGCCTAATACAACACCAACAACAACACCAACAACAACACATAAAAAAGAAGAAGGAGTTATTAAAGGTCGTCAGCGCTGTGTGTGTGTGTGCGTGTCAACACCAACACATCAAAAGCATTGTGTTGTTCGGGATCGGAATATTATTCTCTCTTCGTAACGAGAGAAAGAAGAAAGAGCAGAGAGAAAACAACAACAACAACAACAACAACGCTTTACCTGCTCCTGCGCCGTCATGAGAGACTCGCCGTCCAACGCCTCGTAGTGACCACCACCGCGCTTGAATCGGTTGCCAAAAGAAGACATGTTGATTTTATGACGACAAATTTGGACGCGAGATCTCTTTTGGGTGCCTCTACAACGCCTTGAGAGACGAAGACAGTCGACGACGAGCGCACGCGTATATATAAAAAAAGATGACGACGAGGACGACTTTCATCATAAACCCTTATACGACTTTTTCCCGCCTCGAGATGACGTGTGTGTTGTATTCTACCGTGGTCTGCTTTACAAACTATATGCGTTTATGGTGCATCGATATACTGAAGCGTCGCGCCCGCTTATTTATGAGCCGCTGGACTTGAAGTGCGCGTCCCAGTCGACGGCGCGTTCGATTGGCTTTTCTGCGGCAACCCGGACGCCTCGGTCGCCGATGGTTGAGCTTCCTTCTTGTCCCGCCGTGCCGTCGTTGTTGTTGTTGTTATTCGTGTTGGTGTTGCTAGTGCTAGTGCTACCTCCAACTTTGACTTTACCTCGTCCGGTACGTCGAGCTAACTGTCTCGCTCGTCGGTCTTGTTCTCTTCGGATGCGTTTGGCGACTTCGTCTTCGTCGCCGTCTTTTTTGAAACCGCAGAGCTTACTGCGATCGGTGGAGCGAGAGATGAGAGACATGAGCATGCGTTCGGTGTCAAACGAGTGGATTTGACGCATGCCGAGTTCCACGTTTCGTTTTGCGTCGTAGTACCGGTAGAAATCGTGGACGGCGGTAACCGGACCGCCTCCTTTTTTCTTCCCCGATGAAGTATTCTCAACGCGTTCTTTTTCCACGTATAAACCGAAACCGTATAAACCGACGAAATCGCACATTCGTAAGGCTAAATAATACGTCATCATCCCTGTCGAAGGAATGTTCCCACCGGCGCCTTGCATCTTCCCGATATTTGCTAAATGTTCTCGATACGAGTGCATTAAAACCTTCGCACCGTCTTGGATGTCCTCGTGCATTCTTTTCACGCTTTTCGCGTGATTGAAATATTCCGACCTCGCGATTGTTTCTCGCTCGTGGTCGTCTGCATTGACTAAAACAACCATGGTTTCGTTTGTATTGAAACTACTCATGTTGTTATTCATATTATTGTCAACCTCTTCTTCGTCGTCCGCTAAAATCTCCATTTTTCCGAGCGCTTTCGCGTCCACAACTCTCACCGTCGTCCTCGAGCCCGCGTATAAAGAACATCCTCTCTTAGCTACACCATCGTTCACTCTAAACACCGCCTCCGCACTATCAATCATCGCCCCGTACGCGGTTTTTTGTAGCGTCCCTGAATTCCCAACCACCGCGCACGTTTTATACATCTTTATTCGAGGCGGCGCGGTGTCCCGCGCGTCGTCGTCGTCGTCGTCGTATAAAATGTTCCTCGGTCCTTCTACCGTTATCCGTCCAGATCGAAAGCGTTCTAAAACTCTGTCCATTTCTTGATTTTCTAGTTCTGGATCGGTATCTTCCACCCCGCCGGCGTTATTTTTAAAGAGCGTTCTTCTTCTTCTTTGATGGAAACGACGGCTTTCTTCCTTTCCTTTGCTCGTTTGTTCATCCGCCGAGAACGACGACGACGACGACGGTTTCCCCGGCATGGCTTTCAATCCTGCTCCATCAAAGGTCTCCTCTCGATTCGTCCCACCACCACCGAACGTTTCGCACGCGTGCGCTCGAATCAGCGCGTCCACTCTTTCTGGATCTTTGCACAACGACCCCTTTAGGGGCACACCCAAAAAGAATTCATTCGCGTTTTGACTCCGCCCGTTATTACGAGAGAAGGAGGAGGAGGAAGAGGACGTCGTTTTCGTCTCGTCGGTGTCTTTCGTCGTCGTCGTCTTCGTCGCGGGGTCGCGCGGAAGGAGGGAAGGCGTTGTTGTTGATGATGATGATGATGATGATGATGATGATTCGTCGTCCGACACCACCTCGACGCGGACGACCCCCGACAAAGAAAAGACGAGACACACACTCGCGAAGACGACAAAAAAAGTCGTCGTCAGAAGAACGACGCGTTTTTTTCGTCGTCGTCCTCCTTTCGAAAAAGGCGCAGCAGCAGCAGCGGAAGAAGAAGAAGGTTTCATATCCTCCTCTCGTCTTCTTTCTCTTTACAAAGTCAATGCCTTTTTGTCTCTCTCTTTCTCTGGATATACATCTCCAAAAATGAGATGAAACGGAAGAGAGAGAGAGGCGTGTCCAATTCTCTCGGTCTCATCACATATGTTTAGGGTGTTATACTTTCATTCAAGAGAAAAATTCAAAAAAAAAAAAAGACACACACGAGAGCTCGGACTCCCCTTTATTATTTTTTTTTTTCGCTTTGTTTCTTCTTCTTCTTTTTGAAATTGGATTCTCGCATCATCATCATCATCACTTTTATTATATAGTAGTTTGTACACTTTGATGCAAAGCGCCATGCTGCTTTCGGGCTGCTTTCCCCCGGCGGCTTTGGCGGCGGCTTCCAAAGCGACGAGGAGGAGGAAAGAAGGGAAAAAGACGACGACGACTTTGACGACGACGAGAGCGCTTTCTTTACGAACTCATGATTTCGGTGATGTCGCATCGTCGTCATCGAAGTCGTTCGGGTATTATTATTCGAAAAAGTCACCGACTTTGATGATGAATTGCATCATCGGCGAAAGAAGAAGACAAAGACAAAGACAAAGACAAAAAGGGTTGGCGGCGGAGAGAAAGACTTTTGCTGCTTTTGGGTCCTCGGTAGGGTCGTCGTCGTCTCCGCGGGTCGCGTCTTCGGCGGCGGCGGGTGGGTTCAGTCTCAAAACTGGGTTTTCCACGTTAGCGCCTGGACCGAGAACGGCCGTGCTCTTCTCTCTGTGGTATTTCTTCAACATCGTCTTCAACGTGTACAACAAGAGCACGCTGAACGTCTTCCCGTACCCGTGGTTGATTTCCACCTTGCAGTTAGCCGCGACGTCGATTTGGATGCTCGTCGTTTGGGCGACTGGGATTCAAGAGAAACCGAAAGTGTCGAAAACGTTTCTGATTGCAGTTTTACCGGTGGCGTTTTTCCACATGGTCGGACACGTCTCGGCGTGCGTGTCGTTTTCAAAGATGGCGGTGTCGTTTACGCACGTGATTAAAGCGGCTGAGCCGGTATTTTCGGTGATTTTGAGTGGACCTTTATTAGGAACGACGTATTCACCAGCCGTTTGGGCGAGCTTGATTCCAATCGTGCTAGGGTGTTCGATGGCTGCGATGAAGGAGGTTTCGTTTTCGATTTCTGGCTTCAACGGCGCGATGATTTCAAACCTCGCGATGGTTTTACGAAATATCACGAGTAAAAAACAATTGAACGATTTCAAATCGATAGATGGCATCAATTTGTACGGCATTTTGGGCATCGTTGGTCTCTTTTACTTGGTGCCGGCGGCGGTGTACATGGAAGGTAGCCAATGGGCAGCCGGATGGTCCGCCGCGGTGGCGAAAGTCGGCGCCGAGAAGTTATACCAGATGTTGTTCTTATCGGGCATTTTTTATCACTTGTATAACCAAGTCTCCTATCAAGCGTTGACTGGAATTTCCCCGGTGACGTTTTCCGTCGGGAACTCGTTGAAGAGAGTCGCGGTGATTGTCGCGAGCGTGATTTATTTTCGTAACCCGGTGAGTCCGTTGAACGCCGCCGGAAGCGGGTTGGCATTGTTAGGTGCGTATTTGTACACGAAAGCGAGCGAGAAGAAGAAGTAAGTAATGCTATTACTGTTTTGAGGCTGTCCCGAAGAGCGTCGTTTTAAATCTTTTTTAATACTACGTAGTATATATTTTACACGTTTGCGATTTTGCTACGATAAGAAAGGAAGCGCGTCGGAGTAGTTTTCGAGCTCGTTCGTCAACTCCACCTTCTTTTGTTCGTTCGGTAAGTACGAACAGAGATTTTTCAAAACGTCCACCGAGACACGACCACCACCACCCAAGGCAAACTGAACGAACTCTTTCACCGAAATCTCGCCTCTTTGATATTTGCGAGCCCGTTTTTTAACTCGGATGATGTCCGAATCGTTTATTCCTACTTTATCTCTCAAGTGCGCGACTAACGCATTACTCGTCTTTCTCGTCTCGTTTCGTTTGCGTTTGACGAATTCGCGCACGAGTTGGGAGACTTCGTCGTTGGACATGACTCTCTCGTTGTTGCTATTGTCATTTTTGTTATTATTATTATTATTATTATTATTATTACTGCTGCTGCTACTATTACAGGATGCACCCTCATATCCTCCCTCGTTCTCTTTGTTATTACTGTTGCTATGCCACGGCATTCGCGTCTCATCTACACCTATGATTTGATTGTTACTCCGACTACCACCACCACCACCACTATCGCCTTCCTCTGATGCCGCCGAGTTTCTCGGGTTCAAACTTCTCCTTCTCCCCCACGCGATGACTGAAAATCTCGGGTTCGCGACAAACTGTTCGTGTCCACTTAACCGCGGCACGCCGTGTTGCATCGCGGCGTTGACCTCCGACGAAAACGCAAACACGTCTCCATTCTTCTGCGGAAATTCGAACGAACTCGCGCTCGGTTCGTGGAGAAAACTCAGCGCTCTTTGCGCTCCGAAACTCGCGCCCATTGTAAAGTCTTCTTTACGTCCGTTCGCCCCGAACGCGTGCGAATCGTGATGGTACGGTTTCCAATCCGACCCGTCTCGGTAGAAGTTCAGTCGTGTCGCGTAGACATCCACGTCGAAATACGACGCCATTCGTTCGACGACCGTTCGAAACGTTTCGCTAAACTCCGGATTTTCTTGTTTCAGATGTTTCGACCAGTTCACGACGCCTCCTTCGAAACCACCATCAACGTCTTCTTCTTCTTCTTCTTCTTCTTCTTCTTCTTCTTCTTCTTCTTCTTTCCTCTTCGAAGTGCTTCCTAAATACCTGCTGGTATTGTCTAAATCCTCCGCCAACTGTTCCAGCGTTTGAAAGTCGTCCTCTTCGCAGTGGAACCCTTCGATGTACACCGCGTTTCCGGACACGATTTTGGACACGGTCTCGGACAATTCCGCGTCGACGCGCTTCGATTCCGACCCGCCTCTCAAGATGGCCGTCGCGTATTTCGCGATAGAATTCGTCATCGTTTTCTTCTTCTTCTTCTTCCCTTCGGTCGTACGGGGAGTGTCCTTCTCCTGCTTTTGGAAAGAATACGTGCTCCTCCTTCCATGATTATTTTGGGACGACGACGACGACGACGACGACGTCGTCGTCATGGTGGTCACGATGGTCGTCGCTTTTCGCCTCTTCTCGAGTTTCGTCGCGTGTGCTGCGCGCGCGCTTTGCGCGTCTGTGTGTTGTTGTGTGCGTCTCTAAAGCGCGCGTTCTCTCTCTCGTACAACACACCAAAGCTTTTCTTCCAAAACCTTTTTCTTTTTTCTTCTTTTTTTTTCTTTTTTTTTTTTTTGAAAAAAAAAAGAAGAAGAAAAAATTTCAAATTTTGTGTGAAATAGGTAGGCTGGACATGATACCCCAAATATACCGATAATATTATGGAGGTGGCACACGCCTCTCCACTTTGAAGACTCCCGACGAGGCTT
>MDSZ01154572.1_pt1 | contig 11299 bp, 7 predicted proteins | sample 811201 | NCBI WGS metagenome assembly MDSZ01 (sample SAMN05326647, study PRJNA326480) | marine metagenome | isolation source: seawater | place: Indian Ocean: North | collected 2010 | reverse complement strand
TTCCATTGTCCCATTTTCTTTTAGACGATGTACCAGAATATTCACTGGAAAAATTAATTGGAAAAACAGAAGGTTTACAAGTTGCGAAACTACTAAAAATTGCCGAGTGGGAAATGGAGAAAATTCAAAAATGGAACCGTGATCAAATTTCCGCATTATTTCAAAAAATTTCTCAACTTGAAGATATTAAACTCAAACATTTACTAGCACCATTTTTTGTTGCAATCACTGGAAACAGTGTATCCCTGCCGCTGTTCGATAGCCTTGAACTTCTTGGACCTGATTTAACCAGAACAAGAATTCGTATTGCATTGGAAAAACTTTCTGCCGACGGTTTAGGACTCAGCAAGAAAGCACTTAAAAAACTCGAAAAAGATTATGCTAATCAATACGGCAATCGTATTGATTAACATAAAACAAAAATCATGGAAGAAAAAGATTCAGAAAAAAAGCTGGATTTCATTCGGAATCACATAACTGAAGATGTATCCAAACAAAAAAATGATGGTCGTGTACATACCCGTTTCCCACCAGAACCAAATGGTTATTTACATCTTGGCCATGTAAAAAGCATCTGCCTGAACTTCGGCATTGCTAAAGAATTCGGTGGTCTCTGCAATTTAAGACTGGATGACACAAATCCGGTTGCAGAAAAAATTGAATATGCAAATGCCATTAAGCAAGATGTTAGATGGCTTGGTTTTAGCTGGGACAATCGTCTCTTTCATGCTTCAGATTATTTCGAACAGTTGCATGAATGGGCAATTGCACTTATCAAAAAAGATAAAGCGTTTGTATGCGATTTAAGTTTTGAGGAAATGAGGCAAAATCGCGGAACCCTAGTTTCCCCAGGAAAGAATAGCCCGTACCGAGATAGAAGTATTGAAGAAAACCTAGAACTCTTTAAGCAAATGAAGGAGGGAGAATTTCCTGATGGTTCAAAAACTCTGAGGGCAAAGATCAATATGTCTTCACCCAATCTTAATTTGAGAGACCCAGTAATTTATCGAATTCTGCATAAAGAACACCCTAAAACTGGAAATAAGTGGAAAATCTACCCATCATACGATTTTGCTCATGGTCAATCTGATTCAATCGAAGGTATAACTCACTCCCTATGTACTCTTGAATTTGAGCACCATCGCCCACTGTATGATTGGTTTTGCGAGAATTTGGAAATTCACCACCCCCAACAAATTGAATTTGCTAGATTAAATTTGACTTATGTAGTTATGAGTAAGCGTAAAATGCTTCGACTTGTTGATGAGGGTTATGTTAATGGCTGGGATGACCCAAGAATGCCAACTATTCAAGGAATGCGGCGCAGAGGTTTCACTCCTGATTCGCTAATTGCTTTTTCTGAACGAGTTGGCCTTGCAAAGCGCGAAAATACAATCGAAGTAGAGCTACTTGAGCATTGCCTGAGACATGATCTTAATAAAAAAGCACCCAGACGCCTTGGAGTTCTTCACCCGCTAAAATTAACAATAAAGAATTACCCAAAAGATAAATCAGAAGAAGTCGATGCGGTAAATAACCCAGAAGACGACTCAGAAGGAAGCCGAAAAGTTCCTTTTTCAGGAGAACTTTTAATCGACAAAAATGATTTTATGGAAAATCCACCAAAAAAATATTTCAGATTGGCTCCTGGCCGAGAAGTTCGCTTGAAATATGCATATTATGTTACTTGCGAAGAAATCGTAAAGGATGAAAAAGGAGATGTAGTTGAGGTTATTTGTACTTATGACCCTGCAACGAAAGGCGGCGATTCCCCGGATGGAAGAAAAGTTAAAGGGACTATTCAATGGGTTGATGCGAAAACTTCCGTTCCAACGAAGGTGAGGCTTTACGATCGTTTATTCAGTAAGCCTAATCCCGAGGAATGTAATGAAAATGAAGATTTTATTGATTACCTAAACCCAAATTCTCTTAAAACGATTGAAAATTGCATGACTGAATCTGGACTTGATCAAATTGAGACTGGTATACCCTTTCAACTCGAGAGAATCGGTTATTTCTGTAAGGACCCTGACAGCCATACTTTAGGAGACTTTATTCTAAATCGCACAGTTCCCCTTAGAGATAGCTGGAGTAAATCTAACAAAAATTAATAATTTCCTAACATTCAAGCTAGTCTGTATGGATTCGGGCTTGCAAAGCAGAAAATATTATCAAAAATATTCCCTGTTAACCTTATTAACAGTCTAACCAAAAAGCCCAATTAAATCATGAGTAGTCAAGATTCTCAACCGGATATGAAATTATTTTGGGGGTGCTTTATAGCCCTCATCACAACAGCCTTCGCTTTTATAACGAGAGCTTTTCTAGTTGGAGACCCAACTTTTTGGCCAACAACTTTTGGACTCAATCAAGTTCAGGGACAGGAACTCTTTGGAGCCGGCATTTGGCCTTTCGCGATCAGTATAATCGTATTTAGTTTGATTATTGATAACATTGGTTATCGGGCTGCAATGTTTTTCAGCTTTATTTGTTACGCCCTATACGCTGTCCTCGCTATACAAGCTTATGGCGTAGTTACTGCAGAAGGTCTATCTGGTGACTCCCTCAAAGCAGCTCAAGCTGAAGCATATGACTTACTATACATGGGTTCTGTAATTTTGGGTCTTGGTAATGGTACTGTTGAAGCCTTCATCAATCCTGTGGTTGCCACTATGTTCAAAAAGGATAAGACAAAATGGTTAAATATCCTTCATGCTGGCTGGCCAGGCGGTTTGGTTTTAGGGGGAATTTTAACCATTGTACTAGGTGCTCAAGCAGCTGAGGATTGGAGAATTCTTGTTTATGTTATAGCCATCCCGGCTGTGGTATATCTTATAATGCTCCTTAAAGCCGAATTTCCAGTGAATGAGCGAGTTGAATCTGGCACATCTTATAAGGAAATGCTCGCTGAATTTGGAGCAATTGGTGCTTTGATCTCGGGATACCTTATCTTCCGTCAACTCGGTATGGTTTTTGGTTGGAGTGATAATTTGGTATATGGATTAACTGCTGCAGGAACTGTTGCTTACGGTCTATATTGTAAATCTCTCGGGCGTCCCCTACTTATCTTCATGTGTATTATTATGATTCCATTGGCTACTACTGAGCTTGGAACAGACGGAGCAATTACTGGTTTAATGGAGGAGCCTCTAAAAGCAGCCGGCCAACACCCCTTGCTGGTTCTGATTTACACATCCGCAATCATGATGATTCTCAGATTTTGGTTTGCTGGACCAATTGTTGCAAAGCTCGGACCATTAGGTTTACTAGCCGCATCTGCAATATTGGCTATCGCCGGTCTTTACTTGTTAAGTACTGCCAGCGGTTTATTCATGGTATTTGCATGTGCTACCCTTTATGGTTTTGGTAAGACTTTCTTTTGGCCTACTACTCTTGGAGTTGTTTCAGAACAATGCCCCAAAGGAGGTGCTTTGACCCTTAATGCTATTGCTGGTATTGGAATGCTTGCTGTTGGAATATTAGGCGGACCCGTGATTGGAAAAATGACAGAAGATTCTATTAAAGTATCGGTTGAAGAAGCCACTGATGCAGATACATACAAATCCATTTCTAATGATAGTACTTACTTCCTTGGTGATTACACGGCTGTGGATGGTGAGAAAGTTGGAAAACTACCAGAAGAAACAAAAGCAAAAGTTGAAGAAAGCATTCAATCCGGCAAACAAGGTTCTCTTGCTAGTGTTGCGGTTTTCCCATTCTTCATGCTGGTTTGCTATGTCGCCTTAATATTATATTTCAAAAATAGAGGCGGTTACAAACCTGTTGAATTGTAAACTATTCTTTTCATTTAACTTTACAGAAAAAGCCATATTCTTTGGGATATGGCTTTTTTGTGACTCCACAATCCTCTATATTCTAACTAAATATAAAAATAATAAATTATGGCTAATAAAAAACCGTTGCGTATCGGATTAATTGGATATGGCTTTATGGGCAGAACCCATTCAAATGCCTTTCGAAAAGTTTCTAATTTTTTCGATCTTAAATACGAACCACAACTCGCTGCTGTATGTGCTCGAAATAAAGACCGTGCAGAAGCTTTTGCATCTCAGTGGGGTTATGAATCAGTTGAAACAGATTGGCGTAAATTAATCGATCGTGACGATATTGATGTGATCGACATTGCAGCACCTAATAATGTTCACCACGATATTGCAATTGCTGCAGCCAAAGCAGGTAAAGCAATACTTTGTGAAAAACCTTTGGCTTTAAACTGCAAAGAAGGTGAAGCCATGGTTCGTGAAGTAGAAAAAGCAAAAGTCCCCAACATGGTATGGTATAACTACCGAAGGATTCCTGCAGTCTCCCTGGCTAAAAACATGATTGATGAAGGTCGACTAGGAAAAATTTATCACTACCGCTCAAACTTTCTTCAGGACTGGACGATTAACACAGATCTTCCTCAAGGTGGCGAAGGGCTTTGGAGATTAGATGCTAAAGTTGCCGGCAGTGGAGTCACAGGTGATTTATTAGCTCATTGTATTGACACAGCAATTTGGTTAAACGGACCAATTGTTGAAGTAAGTGCAATGACTGAAACATTTGTCAAAGAGCGTGTTCATACAAAAACTGGGAAAAAGCAAAAGGTTACCATAGATGATGCCTGTGCATTCCTTGCAAAATTTGCAAATGGTTCCCTTGCTATATTTGAATCTACTCGTTACGCTCGTGGACACAAAGCATTATATACTCTTGAAATAAATGGTGCTGATGGTTCTCTCGCGTGGGATCTTCATGATCTTCATAGACTTGAATATTATGAATATGATAAAGAAGATGCAAAAACACGCGGATGGCGTTCCATTCATGTTAGTGATAATGGAGGCGAGCATCCATACATGGACAAGTGGTGGGTGCCGGGTCTAAATATCGGTTATGAGCACAGTTTCATCAATCAATTTGCAGATTTTGTAGATGGTTTTGGGTCACGTAAAAAGAGACCAAACCGTCCTGATTTCCGCGATGCTCTAGAAACACAGTATATTTGCGAAGCCGTACTTGATTCTGCAAAATCAGGAAGGTGGAAAAAAGTCGGTAAAATAAAAGCAAAGTAAGTAACATTTATTAAAAATTAATAAAGGAGTCACCTCAGGGTGGCTCCTTTTTTGTTTGAGAATTCAGTATTTAATCTTGCCGTATTATTAATATTTAAAAAATTAGAGGAATGAAATCTTTAGTTTTATTTTTCGCTTCGTGTGCAATTCTTTCTACGAATTTATTATCGCTGGACTGGCCATCTTGGCGGGGACAAGACAGGACAGGTATATCTGAAGAAAAAAACTTACTGCAAAAATGGCCTGAAGCCGGACCAAAGAAATTGTGGCATACGAACGAGGCGGGGTTGGGATACTCGGGCTTTACTATTAGCCAAGATAAACTTTTCACTCTTGGAGCGTTTAATAAGGATGAAATGCTTCTGGCATTTTCTGTGAATTCGGGCAAGAAATTATGGCAATTAAGAATTGGTGAACTACTCACGAATGGGTGGGGAGATGGTCCCAGGATGAGTCCAACCATTGGCGAGAACAAAATTTATGCACTTGGAGGGAAAGGTAATTTAATATGTGTAGATTTTGGAGGAAAATTGATTTGGCAAAAGAGCTTAGTTTCTGACTTAGGGGGAAAAGTCCCAAGTTGGGGATACACGGAATCAGTCTTACTTGATGATGGAATGGTTATTTGTACACCTGGAGGAAAGAATGGCTCTCTTGCGGCCTTGGATGCGAATTCAGGCAAAACATTATGGAGAACAGCAGAATTTACAGACGGTGCTCAATATTCTTCTCCCATTTCCATTCTGCATCAAGGCAAAAAGCAGTATGTACAACTCGTTATGAAAAATTTGGTTGGAATAAGCCCACAAAATGGAAATGTTCTTTGGAAATCTGAATGGCCCGGAAAAGTTGCAGTAATTCCGACCCCTTTGTATGCAGATGGAAAAGTTTATATTTCTTCTGGCTATGGTGTGGGATGTAAACTTGTAGAAATTGGGAGTAATCAACCGCAGGATATCTACGAGAACAAAGTGATGAAAAATCATCATGGAGGCGTTTTAAAAGTAGGAAATTTTCTTTATGGCTATTCAGATGGCGTAGGATGGGCCTGTCAGGATTTTAATACTGGTGAATTAATTTGGAATGAAAAGAAAGCACTGGGAAAGGGTGCAATTGCTTACGCAGATAACCGTTTGTATTGTCAGGGCGAAGGAGATGGAAAAATTGTTCTTATTGAAGCATCACCAAAAGGATGGAATCCGATGGGTCAATTTGTGATCCAACCACAGACTCAGAAAAGAAACCCCAAAGGACGTATTTGGACACACCCGGTAATCTGCAACGGAAAATTATTTCTACGGGATCAGGAATACATTTTATGTTACGATATTAAATCGTAAATTTCTACTCAAGACCTAGTATTTTTTTTCCTTCTTCCGAGATCATTCGGGGATTCCAAACTGGATCCCATACAATCTCGACTTCAGCTGACTCCACATCTGGAATTGAAAGTATACGCTGCTTTGCATCATCTGCAATTACAGGGCCCATTCCACACCCCTGTGCAGTAAGAGTCATTTTTACACTAACTCGCTTGCCCTGCTCCTCTTCAAAAACTCGCATGTCGTAGATAAGCCCAAGATCAACAATATTGACAGGGATTTCAGGATCATAACATCCCCGTAATGAATCCCAGACTAAACCTTCGCTAAAAGGTTGATTGTGAAGTTCAACATCTTTTCCGGATAAAACTTCTTTTTCTACCTCTTCCCCAAGGGCAGATAATTGATCATCCCCTACTCTGTACATACCATTTACATCTCTAAGAGTGACCGAACCACCTAATGATTGTGCGATGTCATAAGAAGCTCCTTCTGACAAAGTAACTTCATCTCCCGCAGGTATAATCGTTGCGATACAATTTTTCACCAAGGTGACTTCCTTTTTCATTTCTAAAAATTACATCCTAACCCTTATTGTGTAAACCCAAACTGTCCCTTGTACCAAGGTATAATCGAATAAGCACATCTAGGATCATTCAAGTTTTCAATTTGTATTAATAAAGAATCTATATGCCTGAAAAAGGATCTGGAGGTTCCGGAGTGGCTTTTGTGCAGATTGTTCAAAAATTTAACCTCAAAAAGTCCACTCAATGCATCGAAAGGATTTTTAATTTTAGGAAAATCTTCTATTTCAAAATCCGTAATACCAGCCAAATCTGAAGCATGTTGAATCGCGTCATATAACCCTCCAATTTCATCAACCAGGCCTTTTTCCTTAGCATCAATTCCCATCCACACGCGGCCTTGAGCAATTTTATCAATGTCGTTTATTTCCATCTTTCGATTCTGACTGACTAAAGAAAGAAATTTTTCATGAATCTCTTCGATATAATTTTGCACAACTTGAATTTCTTCTTCCGACTTCGCCCTGGCCAAACTCATAATGTCGGCAGAATTATCAGTTTTGACCACATCCCAAAACAATCCAAAATTGCTTGCTAATTCTTTAATGTTTGGCAAAAGACCAAAAACACCAATTGATCCAGTTATGGTTTGCTCTCCAGCAAAAATTCTATCTGACTCCATAGCTACCCAATAGCCACCTGAAGCGGCAACCGGACCCATCGAAGTTACAATGACCAACCCCTCAGACCTTGCCCGACGGATTTCGCTTAAAATACTATCTGAACCATTTACACTTCCACCAGGACTGTTAATTCTTAAAACTAAAGCTTTATAATCAGGATTTTTTCTAATTTCTCTTATTCGCTTAGCAATTTCATCACCGCCGACTGACATTCCATCATCGCCCCATCCATCGACAATAGTCCCTTCTATGTATAGAACTGCTACTTTAGAAAAATCGCTATCGTTTGCTGAATCTAAATCACTGAGCGAATTTTTTCGATCCACATAATCTATCAATTTAATCTTGGCAAATTCTGAACTTTCTTCATCTTCAATGCCCTTTACGATAAGTTTGTCCAATACATCTGCATAAGGAATCGCAAAATCAACCAACCCAATCTCGATACATTTATCAGGATTTAACAAAAAACCTTCATCCAACTTTTGAGTTAAAACTGCTTTTTGGATTTTTCTATTTTTACATACCGTTTCCAAGTAATCCTGCCATCTAAGCTCAAGCAAACGCGTTATCTGAACCTTGTTTTCTTCACTAAATTCAGTCGAAATAAAAGGCTCCACTGCACCTTTGAATTCACCAACACGGATTACCTGAACTCCAATGCCGTATTTCTCCAAAGCTTCTGCAAAAAACATTTGTTCACTCGCCAGACCATTTAACATTAATGAGCCGCTTGGATTCATGTAGATCTGATCACAAACTGAATAAACTAGATAATCGAGTTTAGATGGATTGGAAATAAAACCAAAAATTTGCTTACCCGATTTCTTAAAATCTTCTAATGATCTTACGAACTCCTTTACGGCTTCGTAACCACAGCCATAACCACTTGGAATAAACCCGCCCTCAATAAAAACACCTTTAATTTTATCATCAAAAGCCGCTTTTTTAAGAGCATCTAGTACTTCTCTTAAATAAAATTGCGGAGGAGTTTGTTCGTCTGTAATTACTTCTTTAGTTAGATCTTCCAAATCAAGATCACTTGGGCGATCTGTTAAGTTCATTGATAGATTAATCACTAAAAAAGATCCAGAAAGAGGCTCTTTTTCCGTTTCTTCCACAAAAGAAGAAATGACAGAACTAAAAATAAAAAGAGAAATCACAAAGAAAAGAATCGTCGATATGATTGTAACTGTGAGTCTCTTGAGAATATCTTTGAAAAATGAATTCATAAATCGAATTTTTAAAAAATACCTCTTTTTAGTCTAGGTCGAAGAAAAACTTTGCCTGATGGGAAAAAAGAGCCCATTTATCTTTTCTTATGAATCATCAAGATCTTTCAGTGGAAAGGAAAGCACTCCGAATAAATTTAGATTCCGAAAAGTATGGCACTTTTGCAGAAATTGGTGCCGGACAAGAAGTAGCCAGACATTTCTTTCAAGCCGGTGGTGCAGCAGGAACTGTTGCAAAAACAATATCCGCATACGACATGAAATTTAGCGATGCAATTTATGGAGATGCTGGCCGGTATGTTTCTAGAAAAAGATTGGTGCAAATGATGGCCCATGAATATGAGCTTCTTGTCGAAAGATTATCTGAAGCTAGAGGTAATGAAAGTACTTTTTTTGCGTTTTCTAACACTGTTTCTGCACTAAACTACAGTAAAAGCAATGAATGTCATGGATGGATGGGCATCCGCTTTCAAACTTCACCCAAATCTACATATCATGACATTATTTTACATGTGCGAATGCTTGACTCAGATAATCAACTTCAACAGGAAGCGATTGGTATTCTTGGAGTAAATTTAGTCTACGGAGCAATGCATTTTTATTCCAAACCAGATGAATTTATAGACAGTTTAACTGATACTCTCGGAAAAGACAGGATCGAAGTTGACATGATAGAGTTCAACGGATCCTCATTCGACAATATAGACAACCGGATTCTTTGCCTCAAATTAACTGAAAAAGGTCTCACCAATGCAGTCATGTTTAATGAACAAGGTCATGTCGTACAACCCTCAGAAAAACTATATAAGCAAGCTTGCTTGATTGAAAGAGGTAGTTTCAGACCACTCACTAAAGTAAATCTGGACATGCTCGAAAAGGCAAAAAGTCAGTTCGTATCAAGAAATGATGTTGAGGAAGATTCTATAGAAGTTTTTATGGAACTAACATTGCGTAGTCTGATCAATGAGGGTGATATCGACTATGATGATTTTATAGCAAGAATTGAAGTTATAAATGCCTGTGGTTATAGCGTGCTAGTTTCCAATTATCTTGAATATTTCAAACTATCTTCATACTTAAGACGATATGTTCATAAGCCAATAGGACTCGTCTTAGGCATTAATAATTTGGCAGATATTTTCAAAGAAAATTACTACTCAGAATTAGAGGGAGGAATACTTGAAGCCTTCGGAAAACTCTTTAAGGATAATGTAAAAATCTATGCCTACCCTATTGAATTTAAAAACTTTTTAAGATATCGAGAACAAATGGGTATTGGTGATAATGTCGAAACAAGAACAGCCGAAGATGAACTTGTTACAATCGACAATTTACTAGTCGCTGATAATTTACGTAATCTTTATAAATATATTCGCGAGAATGGTTTCCTGATAAACATAAACAATTGTAATCGAAAAAATATGAACCTTTTTTCTCGGGATATCTTTACTCTTGTCAAAAAGCGAGCTGATGGGTGGAAGGAAAAGTTACCAGATTGCGTTAGTGAAATGATTGAGAAAAAAAATCTCTGGAATAGTTAATTTTATTTTCCCTACAATTTAAAATCAGCATAAATCAAACGATGGTCCGAAGCGATTCCAGCATTATCTTCATCCATTATCCAGGCTGAATTTCGGATATACTTTTCGAACATTTTGGGAGACGCCAAGATGTAATCAAACCGTGAGTAACTATCCTGTTTTTTAAAATAGTGGGTCCAAAAATGACCCCGTGAATCAATACAAGGAATTTGAATACTCAAAATTGTATCATTGACCGTCATAAATCTCTTTAATGGGGCTGAATTTTTATGATCGTTAAAATCACCCAAAATTAAATAATTTACCCCATTTCCAGAATTCCAACGCTTTCTTATTAGATCTCTAAAACAGCGGGCTTCTTTTTCTCGGCGAATATTTGCTTGAGGATCATCCTCCCGTTCAGTCCACATGCTTTTTAAATGAAGGTTAAAAACCACGATGGGTTGATTATTAATCTCGAATAAAAGCTCTTGTAATCCTCTTCCTGAATGTTGAATGTTTCCGAAATAATTGAAAGGTATATCAATAAAGTTCTTCACTTTTTTTGGCTTGTATTTGGACAAAACAGATAAACGCCTAATTTCATCTTCTTCACGATTTGGCTTCCACTCACCATAACTAAAATATGGTCCTCCTGTATTGTTCAGGTCATTCCACAGTTCCAAAAAATGAGCATACTCGCCCATTTCCTGTAAAGCCAAAATATCAGGGTTTACCGACCTAATAACCGAGCGAAGAGATTTTTTTTCGATTTCTGGTTTGGGATAGTTTGGTCTCCATTCACCATTAACAATCCGGTCACAGGATAGATAATTCTGCACATTGAAGCTAGCAAAGCGGACGACTTCTCCGCTTAAACATTTAAAGAAGAAAAAACTACAAATAAAGAATCTGAGAACCTTAGCCTCTTCCACGAATAATA
>MDSZ01157049.1_pt1 | contig 11301 bp, 11 predicted proteins | sample 811201 | NCBI WGS metagenome assembly MDSZ01 (sample SAMN05326647, study PRJNA326480) | marine metagenome | isolation source: seawater | place: Indian Ocean: North | collected 2010 | reverse complement strand
GTAGACAGGCACGGTTGAGGGCCGTGTGGACCTAGTTCATGAGAGTTCGAGTCTCTCTGGCCGCACCAAATTTAATTTCCAGTTAAGGTTTTGATTATTTATTAGACTATTTTTTAAACAGGGTGTAGTAATAATTATTTGATGTTTCTACCAATATTAAACATATTAAATTAATAAATGATAAAAAAATTTATTGCATCAAATAGAATTGTTCATGATTTAGTTTCTATTGTTATCAACATACTACCAGATTTCATTACTCACAACCTTTCTAAATATATGCAAATTCAAAAATGTATTCTCAATTTAAATTATGACCAAATACCTGGAGATTATTATGAATTCGGTTGTTTTACCGGTTCGTCTTTAAATCATGTAATTAGAACACATTTAAAATTTAGCAGGAAAACAAAAGAAGATAATTTTATGAGTAGAACTTTTTTTGGGCTTGATTCATTTGAAGGATTTCCCGAAGAAGTTCATCCTGAATATAAATCAGAAAATTTTAAATCAAATTATCATAAAGTAAAATTACTAGAAAATAGATATAATTGTTGTAAAATTATTAAAGGATACTTTTCAGAAAGTTTAAAAGAAATTGAAAATCAAAAAGAAAAAAAAATTGCCTTTGCTTTTATCGATTGTGATATTTATGACTCTTCCAAGTATGTTATAAATTTTATTAAAGATAAACTTTCGAATGGAGCATTTTTAATGATTGATGATTGCTATAATTTAGATAAGAAAAATAAATCAATTTTTCATTCAATTATTGAGAATGATAGTTTTTATAAAAAATTACATAGAGTATCAAGTTATGGATTAAATGGTGTAGTGTATAAATATTTTGATAAATGATAAAAAAATTATATTTTTATTTTGTAAATACATTAATTGGGATAGGCTTAATACTTATACTTTTATTTATTTGGTATTCAGTATCACCTGATTGGATATCAAGAAATATAATTAGCCAACTTGTTTCTCATGATACTAAAGTATTTATTAGAAAAAATTTTATTGAAAAAAACTTTCAAAAGCACATTAATACAATCGATAAAAATCAATTTATAAATCTTGGTTTTAAAAAAATAGATTTGGGATTTGATTATAATGATAAAAAAAATTTGAATCACAATGTTTATCAGGATTTAAGTCATATCGATTTATGGAGAGATAATCTAATTTTAGCTAGTTCAGAAGGAAATTTTTTTTATTTTAAGAATGATGATCTTGCAAATTTTATTAATAAAAAAATTAAAATTGAAAGCAATCTTAAAAATTTACATTTTCCTGAGAATATTGGTTTTAGTGTAAAAGATATTTTAGTAGATAAAAACTATATTTATATTTCTTATGTTGAATTAAAAAATAATGATTGTTTATCGTTAATAATTGAGAGGGCTGAAATCAACTTAAGATACTTAGAATTTGAAAAGTTTTTTAATCCAATAGAGTGTGTTAATCGGTCTGAAACTTTAGGAAATATTCTTCATCCTGGCCAAGCAGGAGGCAGAATCTCATCTTTTGGGGAAGATAAAATATTATTTTCTACAGGAAATTTTAGATCAGCAGATGTTAGTCAGAATAATGACTCAATATATGGAAAAATTTTGGTAATAGATAAAACGTCAGGATCATATGAAATAATGTCAAAAGGTCATAGAAATCCTCAAGGCTTATATTCAGATAATAAAATAATTTTATCAACTGAACATGGACCTTATGGAGGTGATGAAATAAATTTAATTAAAAAAAATGGAAATTATGGTTTTCCAATAGCCTCATACGGAGAACCATATTCGTACAATAAATCTGATGAAAAATTCAGTTTTAAAAAAAATCACGAGGGATTTGTTGAACCAATATTTTCATTTGTGCCATCAATTGGTATTTCTCAAATTATAAAATTATCTAATAGTTTTAACCCGAAGTGGCAAAATAATTATTTACTATCCTCATTGGCAGGAAATTCGATATATAGAATAAAATTTTCAGAAAATTTTGATAAAATCATATTTTATGAAACAATATATATTGGTGAAAGAATTAGAGATATTATTTATGAGGAAGAAAACAATTTAATTTTATTAATATTAGAGGAAACAGCTTCTTTAGGAGTATTATTTAACAAATAATGAATTTAAAACTAGGTTTACATTTAGGATATGCCTCTACTAGATTTTATGAACCGAAGATATGGACAGAAATGGTGAGGAATGAGTTTGATTTAAATTATGTTCAATTTACATCTAATTTACTTGAACCAACTTTACCAAATCAAATTATTATTGATGAAATTGACAAAATAAAATTTTTTTTAAAGAAACATAATATTAAGATTGATCATACCTTTACAAGTCCTAGGAACAATTTTTTTGGGCATTCAAATAAAAAGATTAGAATGTATTGGTCAAAATGGTTAATGAAGTTTTTATGGATATCTAAACAATTAGGCGCAGAAGGTGCTGGAAGTTTATTGGGTATTATGTCTTTCGATGATGTAAGTAAAAATTTTAAACAGAGAGAAAAGGACATTATAGAAGGCTGGAAAAAATTATCAATATATGGAAAAAAAATTGGACTGAAATATTTACTTTGGGAACCAATGTCGATTAGAAGAGAATTAGGAGATACAATTAAATACACGAAATATCTTCACAAAAAATTAAATATTAACTCAAAAATACCAATTCTTCTAAATTTAGACGTTGATCATGGAAATCATTTCTCAAAAGATAAAAGAGATGGGAATCCTTATGAATGGTTGAATGGATTATCTAACTTAAGTCCCTCTATACACATTAAACAAAAGACTAAAGATATTTATACGCACAAGCCATTTATCAAAAAATATAATAAATCTGGTATAATAAAACCTGATAAAATTTTAAAAAGTCTAGAAAAAAGTAACTGTAAAAATACAACTTTATATTTTGAATTTTCTTTTAGAGAAAGAGAACCTTTTGATTCTCAATCAATTAAAGATATTAAGGAGTCCGTTAAACTTTGGAGACAATATGTTAAAAAATAAATATATTTCACAAAAAAGTATTTACTTAACTGGGATTAATCAATTTAAAATCGAAAAAAAATTAAAAAAAAATGATAAAAAAAAAGTTCTTATAAAAGTAGATTCTTGTGGAATTTGTAGTTCTGATTTAAAATTTATATATACTGGTTCTAGAATAAAAAAATATCCAATAATATTAGGTCATGAAATATCGGGATCAATTGGAAAGAATAAACATATAATTTTTGGTGCAGAGGCACCCTGTGGAAAATGTAAAAGCTGCAAGAAGCTTAAAAATGACACGAATTTATGTGACAATCCTATTTCTGTTGGTTCTAATTTTGATGGAGGATTTTCAAATTATTTTACCATCGATAAAAAAATTTTATCTAGAATCCCTCATATTAAATATAAAAGTAAAACAAAATTAAAATATGCAGCTTTAGCTGAAAGTTTAGCATGTGTTATAAATGGACTAGAAATTACTAATTTCAAAAAAAAACAAAATATTGTTATAATTGGAGCTGGTTATATGGGTCTTTTATTTGTAGCTCTTTCAAAAATTAAAAAAGCAAAAAATATTTCAATAATAGATTTTGATAAAAAAAGATTAAAGATTGCAAAAAAATTAGGTGCTAATAATTTATTTGAAATTTCAAAAAAAGATAAAGATTTGTTAAAAAAAATTTTAAGACCCACTAACAATATTGGATATGATGCAGTCATTTCTGCTAATGGTAATCTAAAAGCTCATGAGCTGGCTTGTAGATTGGTAGCTAAAAGAGGAGTAGTAAATTTGTTTGGGGGGATTCCCAAAAATGTGAAGGAAAAACTAAAAATTGATGCTAATTTTATTCATTACAAACAAGCTATGATAACTGGTTCTTTTTCCTCAAATCGAAGTCATTTAAAAAAAGCGTTTCAAATAATTAAAAACAAATCAATTGATTTTTCTAAAATAGTAACTTCTTATGCAAATTATGATAATTTTAAGGATAAAATTAAGCTATTAAAAAACAAAAAAGAAATTAAATCTATATTTAAACCAAGCTAATGAAACATAGTGAATATAAAGATAATACCAATTTAATTGTAAGTGAGATTAGTAATATCTTATCTAATATTTCAGTCAAACAAACTGAAAATTTGATAAATCAAATTATTTTAGCAAATAGAATATTTTTAGTTGCCATTGGTAGAGTAAATTTATCTTTGCAATGTTTTGGTAAAAGACTCTCCCATTTAGGTTTTAAAGTTGAGTTAGTTGGATCATTAACTGAAAAACCAGCAACTAAGAAGGATTTACTAATTGTTGCTAGTGGATCGGGAGAGAGTATTGTACCATTACATATAACCAAAAAAGCAAAAAAAATTGGTTGTAAGATCCTTCACATTACATCAGCAAAAAAATCATCGATCAGAAAAATTGCTAATTATGTAGTAGAATTAAATGCCCCAACAAAAAAAACAAAACATAGCATAAAAGAAAGCTTATCAGACTCTGCTAGTAAAACTAAAATATCTATACAGCCAATGAGCACCTTATTTGATCAAGCACTCCATATTTATGGAGATATTGTTTCAGTTCAAATTATTGAAAAATTAAGATTAAAGAAAATTAATCTTTGGAAATATCACGCTAATCTAGAATAGATTTATGAAAATAATAATCCCTATGGCAAGCACGGATAAAGATATGCTTGATAATTATTCTGTAATTAAGCCTTTAGTAAAGCTTGGGAATAAAACCATGATAGAAACATTTATTGAAAATTTTAAGTTTAATTTTGAGTATATTTTTTTATGTAAGCAACAAGATTTATTAGAGACAAAACTTTTAAACATTATTCAAAAATTAAAAATCAAAAAAAAAATAGTTTCAATTAAAAAAGATACCACAAGTGTAATTGAAACAATCAGTTTTGCTAAAAAATATATTAAATCAAATGAACAAGCATTAATCTGTCATCCAGACAATATAAATTTATTTTTTTCAAAAAATGATCTTCACAAAAAATTAAAAACTCCTAACGCTGATGGTCTACTTTTTGCATATGATGAAGATAGCCAAACAAACACATCTGAAACTCATACAGGAAGAGTGATTATGAAAAATGACTTAATTTCAGAAATTATTGAAAAAACTATAAAAACTAAAAATTCAAAAACACTTGCAGGTATTTACCATTTTTCTAAATGGAGTGACTTCCTAAAATATTCAAAAAAAACTATCAAGAATCAGCCACCGATAAGAGGGAGACATTTTGTTGCTCAAGTTTATAACGAGTATTTGAAAGACAACAAAAAAATTTTAATTTTTAATATTAAGCGTCATGTAACTTTTGGATTGGTGCCTTATATAAATGAATATAATTTTTGGTATAAATATTTTAAGCATAATATTAAAAAGAGATTAAAATATAAGTTTAATTTTTTAAATTTAATTCCAAGCTGTGGTGATGGTTCAAGATTTTTACAAAATAATAAAGATAATTTTAAACCGTTAATAGATGTAGATGGAAAATCTATGATAGCAAAAACTATTGACTCTTTACCTAAAAGTTCAAAAAATGCTGTAATTATTAGAGAAGATCATAACATAAAATACAAATTTAAAGATAAGATAAAGAAAAAAATTAAAAACCTTGATGTAAAAGTTTTAAAGAAAAAAACTTCTGGGATGGCAACTACTTGTTATGAATATTTAAAAAACTATCATAAAAATAAACCTATTTTAATCAGTTCATGTGATTATGCAGTAGTTTTTGATGAAGAAAAATTAAAAAAAATTATAAACTTTTTCGACCCTGATGTTATTGTTTGGACATTTAAAAATTATCCAGATGCTCGAATAGCACCATTTGCTTATGCATATTGTGATATTAAAAATGGAGAAATTAAAAGAATTTCGGAAAAAACACCAATTAGTGATAAACCAAATTTGGATCATATTGCTCAAGGAATTTTTTATTTTAGATCTAAAAAGATTTTTATGAAAGCTTTTAAGAAAATGATAAAAGATAAAAATAAAATTAATAATGAATATTATGTTGGTAATTCTATTAACCAATTGATAAGAGAAAATTATAATGTTATACCTTTTGAAGTTGAACAATATATATGTCTTGGTACTCTTCAAGATTTAAAAGTTTATAATTTTTGGTCTGGTTATTTTAATGATAAAATCTAAATCTGCAGTCTTAAAATCTTTAGGTGACTGGGATTACGATGAAATTACAATTAATGAACCAAATGAGGATCAGGTTATAGTCAAAGTTATTCAATGTGGGATTTGTAGCACAGATGTTGTTAGATCAATGAAAGTTGGTTTTTATAACTATCCAATTGTTCCAGGACATGAAATCATTGGAAAAATATATAAAATTGGAAAAAACAAAAAAGGTTTAAAAGAGGGAGATAAAGTTTGTGTTTATCCCTTAATAACCTGTGGATCACCTGACTGTTGCGGTAATAGTATTTCAGTTTATGGGTCGCAAAAAAACCCAAATCTTTGTTCTAAATATGATTTTTTAGGATCAAGAAGTCATGGAGGATATTCAGAATATGTGCTCGCACCTATAAAGTGCCTTGTAAAAATTCCAGATAAATTAGATGATGATCTTTCCGTATTTACAGAGCCTTCAGCTGTTGCACTCCATGCTTTTAGAATGGCACAAAAAGATAGAAAGTTTGATAGTGTTTTAATTTCTGGCCTTGGACCAATTGGAGTTCTTCTTGCAGGCTGGTGTAAAAATTTTAAAATAAAGAATATTATTGGTGTCGATAGAAACGATCATAGATTTAAAAATTTTCAAGAAGTCGGATGTACTCAAAAAATAAATACAAACACAGATGATTTTTTAGAAAAGGTTAAATTATATACTAATAATGATTTGGCAGAAGTTGCTTTCGAATGTTCGGGTTCAGAGGAGCTTTTAATGAAATCAATCAATGGTTTAAAGAAAGGTGGAAAAATTGTAATTTTAAGTAATCAGATAAAAGAAATTAAATTATCAAAAGAAATACTTAATAAAATTTTAAGACAAGAAATAACTATTGTAGGATCTTGGAGCTCTATAATTGAACCTGTAAATGAGTGGGAAGAATCATTAAATTTTCTTGTAGAAAATAAAAATTTATCATCATTAATTTCACATAAATTTCAATATTCAGATGCTAAAAAAACTTTTTCAGACATGTTTAATAAAGAATTTAAATTCTCAAAAGTTATATTAAAGCCTGAATGATTTTAATTTCTCATAGAATCAATACAATTAAAGAATTAAAACAAACTAACAAGAGTTATGGTGTTGAAGTTGACTTACGGGACGAAAAAAGAGGTATTTATGTTCACCATGATCCTTTTAAAAAAGGTATTCTTTTCAAAGACTATCTAAAAAATTATAAACATAAATTTATTATATGTAATATTAAATCCGAAAGAATTGAGTTTGAAGTTATTAATATTTTGAAAAAATTTTCAATTAAAAATTATTTTTTTTTAGACTCATCATTTCCTATGAAAGTTATTTGTATGAAAAATAAAATTTATAAACAAAGTATAAGACTGTCAAAATACGAAAGTTTTCCAAAAACAAAATTTTTTGAAAAAATTAAATGGATTTGGCTAGATACTTTCGACGGATTTCCAAAAGATACATTAATAAAAAGCCTCAAAAGAAAAAAAAAGAAAATATGTTTAGTTTCACCGGAGCTTCACGGTATGAAAGTAAATAAAGTAAAAATTAAAAACTTTCTAAAAAAAAATCATGATTATATTGATATGGTATGCACAAAAAGAAGATTTTTTAAAAATTGGATTATTTAGGCCTACCTAGTAATTTAATTGTACCAATAATGTGAAGAATAGATCCTTTAATAGTTTTTAGCAAAGTATCGTTATTCCCTTCTCCATAATATCTTGCATTTTTATTAAAAATTACCGGAAATCGCATAACTTCAAATTTTTTTAATTTAGCAATATAAAAAACCCATACATCAATCATAAAATCCTTTGGAAAAAATTTGAATTGTTCAAATAATTTTTTAGAAAATAAAACAGGTTGGGCATGAATATCTTTTAAATATGTTCTCAATAAAACAGATGTAAATATCGTCATAGAGAATGAAATAAAAATATCAAAATAACTCCATTCATTCTTTAATTTATTAATCCTAAGACCTTTTATAAATTGGTCATCATTCTCCAGTATTTCTAGACCCTTGATAACGTCTTCAGGATCAGTTTGTAAATCAGCATGTGTGTATGCTAAAATATTATATTTTGCTATTTTAAAACCTTCCCAAATTCCATTTCCAAAACCAATATTTTTTTCAATATCAACTAATTTTATTTTTTGATTTTCGCTTACATGCTTTTTAATAATATTTTTCGTATCATCATTAGAACCATTATTAACAAGAATTAACTCTGAGTTTTTAATTTCTAAAATTTTTTTACATCTCTCTACAAGTTTATTTATATTTCCTTCTTCATTGAAGCATGATATCACTAGAGAAATACTTTTATCCATATGTTACTCCGACTTTCAAAGAAAAATTTTGACTTCAGTTATTATTCTCTTCTGATTTTTTTTACTTTTTTTACATACACTTTTTACTCTATTATTTCAAAATATTATAATTTTTTATTTACCTGTATAAGCATAATACTTCTTTTTTCTTTTCATTTTAATTACGTTAAAAGCAAGGAGAATATCTCAATAAATTTAGATAAAAGAGATTTATCATTTTTTTTATTCTTATTATTTTTTTATTTGCTATTAGATTTTAAAGATTTGATGTCCTCATTATATGGTGATGAATTTTCTAATGCAGTGAGAACACAAAGAAATGCCATTTACTTTATTTATGAAGTTTTTTCAAAAACTAACTTTTCATATTTTGAACACTACCAATTTAAAAACTTGGTTCATTTTCTGTCATTTCTAGAGCTCATTTTTTTACTAATTGTTATTAAATTAATTAAAAAAAAAAAATTACTTTTTATTTTCATATTAATAGTGCCAACAATAATTTTTAGAAATTATCTAAGTGATTTTGGGATGCATCCACCACTAAATCATTCTTTATCGTTTATTTTTACCAGTTTATTTGGATTTAATGATTTTATTTTCAGGTTTTCATATTTGATAATATATATTATTGGTTACATTCTTTTACACAAACAATTAAAAGAACAGATTTATTTTAAAATTAATTATTTACTAATTTTAAGTTTATTTACTATTCCAATTGGTTTTTTATCATCGACAAATGTTGATCATAGTATCTGGGGACATATTTTTTTAATAAATTTTTTAGTTTATTACTATTTCAATAAATCTATAGATCATAAAAAACTGGTATTAATTATTTCATTATTATCTATGGCTAGAATAACAATTTTTGCAACTATTATAATCGTTTTTATCGATTATATATTTCATAAAAAAGGAAAAATTGATTTAAAAGAAATAGTCAAAATATTTTTTCCTGTAATTTTTTTCTTACCTTTTATTTTAAAAATAATCTTATTGGGATCAAATGTTCATACAGGTAATATTTTTGAAATTTTTTCTGAATTATTACAAAAAGTTGAAGAATTTAAGATTCTAAGTGCAACGGTAATTTTTAATCCATTACACATAATTTTATTAAGTTTATTTGGACTATTCTTTTTTATAAAAAAAAAAAATTTTCTTAAGATTACGAATATATTAATATTATTTTTAATATATTTTTTGATTTACTCTTCTATTGAGGAAACTTTTTTAGGCCATCCCAAATATATTTTTGAATATACTTTACCCTTTATTGTTTTTTTGATGATCATTTTTTTCACTGAAATTAAAAATTTTAGAATTTACGCATTAATTACCTTAATTTTGGCAAATTTATTTTTTGTAAACAATTTTCAAACAAACAAAATTACTTTAGAAAATTCTACAATTCACTTCATAAGAGATAGACACGATTATAAATCAGCTTTTAAAGCTGTATATATGGATCAAAAACAAAACTCTACTTTACTTTTAGGTTTAAACTATGGTTTTGTAACTCAAATTTTAAATAAATACAGTGTTAGAGAAAGTGTAAATATTCGAAATAAAAATTTACAAATGAAGAATGATTTAATTAAAAATAATAATAAAAATATTTATCAGTTGTCTAATGAAGATGATCAAATTGATAGAGTTATAATAGAAAAATACTCTTTTGAAAGATTTAAAGAAAATTTTACCAAATGGAAGTTAGTTGAAGAATTTAGTTATCCGAAAAATAAAGATTCTTCGGTTATTTATTTAAGAAAAATTGACTAAATTATATTTTAAGCCAATCCGGAACAAATATTTTAAATGAAGAGTTTTTTCCTCTAAATGTTTCATCTTTATTAAAATTTTTATCCAAATATTTTACTAACGCAAAAGGATATTTTTCATTTATTAAAACTTTTCCTATTTCAAGATCATTTTTGATAATTGTTTCGTTTTCAGATAAATTTCCATTTATAACTTCTATTGGTAATAGTCTTTTAGAAAGTTTATTCTTAAGTTTTATTCTTGCAGTATTTTCTTGTCCTACATAACACCCTTTTTTAAAATCAATACCATTAAGTTCCTCAAAATTGCATTCAATACCAAATAATTTATTTTGTAATTTGTTTAAATCTTTAGGAACGATTCCAAGCTTATGACTTAGAGCATAATAATTATCAATTTTATCATTTTTTAAACCTAATTTTTTTAATGATAGATAAAGTTTTTCTAAATTTATTATCAGTCTTGCACCTAAATTTTTGTTTCTAGGATCTAAAATAATTGGGTCTTCTCTATATTTAAATGTAAAGCCAAGAATATCTTTTGATCCTTCAGTAGATAAATATTTTTCATATCCAAAACTGGCAACTACAAATTCATTACTCAAATTAAGAATTTCTACTTTTGATCTAATTTTATATAAATTAAACTGTTTAAGTATTTCTTTTGATTGAGATTTTTCACAGTCGATTAAAAAGCCTGATTTATGTTTAATAATTATAAACTCGTAAAGAAACTTTCCCTGCGGTGTTAATAAAGAGGCAAAACAACTAGAATTATCAGTTACTTTATTAATGTCGTTGCTAACAAGGTTTTGAAGAAAATCTCTGACATCGGCACCATTTAAATAAATTATTGCTCTATCTTCTAGTATATAAACACTATTATTCATATTTGATTGATATCAAATTTTAATATAATAACTTTTTCCATAAATGTTAGATCTTATTATCAAAAATGGCCAATGTT
>MDSZ01121568.1_pt1 | contig 11301 bp, 11 predicted proteins | sample 811201 | NCBI WGS metagenome assembly MDSZ01 (sample SAMN05326647, study PRJNA326480) | marine metagenome | isolation source: seawater | place: Indian Ocean: North | collected 2010 | reverse complement strand
CAGATAATATTTCATTCTCTGTTGATGGTCGAACTCATATCTTGAAATTATGGGATAGTGGAGGATATCAAACCGATGAAAAAATGGTCACAAAGTTTGTTGAAGATATGATTAAAGTTGTCAAAGAATATCATGCGCTTTTTGGAAAACCTGATTGGGGCGATTATGTAGTAATATTGCAATTGACCGAATCTTCTAGAGGTGGCCTAGAGCATCTAAATTCACAAACCTCAATGCTTCCTAGGATTTGTTTAATATCAGGGCATGATGATGAATATAGGGACTTAGTTAGCCTATTTAGCCATGAATACTTACATCAATGGAACGTAAAGAGGTTAAGGCCGAAGAACTTTGTAGACTATGACTTACAACAAGAAGTTCATACTACCTTATTATGGTGGTTTGAAGGATGTACTTCTTGGCTTGGAGATATGTTATGCGTAAGATCTGGTGCATGGTCAGAAGAAGATTGGCGAAAAGATATGGAAAGAAAACTTGGTCGCCATACAGTAAGAAACGGTATGTCTCATGAATCTCTTGCAGAATCCAGTCATGATGCTTGGATACACCTCTATAGAAGTCATAGCTTCTCTAGGGAGATACAAATATCATACTACTTAGAAGGAGAACTAGCAATATTCTGTATAGATGCTGAATTAAGAAAGCGATCAAAAGGGAAATATGGAATTTGCGACCTTATGGTAAGGCTATGTGAAAAATATGCAATTGGCTATCCAAATGTTGAGAGAGTAGGTATCGATTATCAAGATATCCGTAAAGAATTGGTTTCCATGGAAGGGGGTAGAAATCTGGGTATGGAATTAGATAAACTGATATTTGACAAACAGGCCCCTGATTTAGTTCATGCATTTGCCTTCTACGGGCTAGAATTATCCTCCAAGAAATCAAAAGATGATAAGTTATCATCTGCTTGGCTAGGATTAAATCTTGCAGTTAAAAATAATCAAATAATTGTATCTTCCCACCAAACTCATTCGCCTTTAAGGAATATCATTATGCCTGGTGATGAACTTATTTCGATCAATAAAATCAGACTGAAAAATATCAAATCAATGAAAACGATATTATCAAATTTAGACCCTGAAAAAGTCGAGTTGTGTTATGCTCATGAAGGCATTGTAAAAACCGATATAATTAGTCTAAGAGTAGAGCCTGACTTGAAGAGTAAAGTATCTGGAAAGGGCAATAAAAAATGGCGTGATTATATCTCGTCAAGAATCTAGGCTAATTCTTCTAGAGTAACAAAAATAGGTGGAAGGTCATAACTGACCACATGCTTAGTCGTTTTAGGAGGGTATAATTCATTACTCAAACACATCTCTATGACATCTGATTTATTGATTGATTCAAAATTAGCATTAGGCCATAATTCCAACGAAATTAACTCTGATTTGAGATAATCAAGACATATTGCTGGTATTAATTTCAATCCAAGCTTTTTAGCGACCGATAATCGGTGATGTCCATCAAGCAATGCTCCGGTATGGACGTCTACCAATATTGGCTTGGTAAAGCCACCCCATCTATTTGTCATATCAAGAAGTTTATCTCTGGGCTTAATCTTAATTTCTTCATGTGCCTTAAGCCACTCTACAGGTACTAACTGTATGTCCTCTTCAGTCCACATAGAACTGGGAACAGTATTTCAAGGATAATACTTTGGCAGGAACCAAAGGGAATGGAGATTAATTTGCGAAATTATGAATTCGGCAAAGAATCTGATTTAGATGGCATGCCATTAACCCCAAATATCAGTGAATTTCTTGACAAATTGCCTGATGAGTTAATCTCTGTGCTCAATAAAATCGCTCTGGCTAATGGCGGCGTTTGGTTAGTAGGTGGAGCGGTTAGAGACGCAGCATTGGGGATATATCCAAATGATATCGATATTGCAACTGACCTTGAGCCCGCCAGTTTGCTAACAATATTTCCTAATGCAATAGAGACTGGCATTGCATTTGGAACAATAACAATTAAGTCTGGCAAATATCATTTTCAAACTACAACATTAAGATCAGAAGAAAATTATTCAGATAACAGAAGACCAAATTCAGTTAATTGGGAAACATCATTGAAAAGTGACTTAGAAAGGCGTGACTTTACTATCAATGCAATGGCAATTGATGTTGCTCGGCGAATTCTATACGACCCCCACAAAGGATTAATCGATTTAGAAAACAAAATAATTAGATGTGTAGGACTTCCTAGGCAAAGGATTTCAGAGGATGCATTAAGGATGTTGAGAGCATACCGTTTCTTAGGTCATCGTGGGAACAAAGTATGGCAACTAGAAAGCCAACTAAAAATTGCAATAAAAAATAATTCTTTCTTAATGAAAGATTTAGCTAGAGAGAGAATATGGCAGGAACTCAAAAAAATACTAAATTCAAATGTTGCTTGTGAAATTGTTCAACAAATGCTTGAAAATGATATTCTTGAGCAGATTTTTGATTGTCACATTGATAATAAATCAAATCTAAAAAATGCTCTTAATGATAGTAAACTCCTAGATTATATCTCGCTTCTAGTCCTGATTCTTAATAACATGCCAAATAAAGAAATAATTCAAATATGTCAATCATTAAAATTACCAAATAAGGACCTAAGAATAATTAGGAAAATGCTAGATTACCAAGATAGATTACCCAAAATAGAGAAAACTGAATTAAGATTATTCAGATATTTGTTAGCAGAACGTTGCATGCAGCAATTGCAATATGAATTAATCATTAGGAAAAATTTGTTGATAAATACTGATGAAATAGATTATTTGCAAGTTATTTCCATCATTGATGAAATTCAAAAATTAAAACCGCTGAAAAAAGACCATCAAATAATTGACGGACATTGGTTAATGGCCGCGACAAATTTGCCAAAAGGTGAGCGTTTAGGTCGCCTAAAGGAGTGGTTGTATCGACTACAAATTGAGCATGACCTATCAACCATACACGAAGTTAGTGAATTACTTTGTAAAATTCAATGGCTAGATGTTGATTTCCAATCATGGCCGAAATTGTCGCTTTTATGAAGGCACCAAATTGAATAATAAGAATTCCCACGGTATACCATGTTCAGTGGACGAATCTCAGAAATGGTTGCTAAGCAAATTGAAAATAAAATTGCCGAAAAAGGTGATTTAGCCTCACTTAGTGATTCAGAATTATCACAATTAGCAATTGAATTTGTCGGGGATGCACCTCCTTCACATGTACCTAGGGAAACGGTAATTCAAATTTTATCACAGCAACCTGAAATCACCGCATGGCGCTCCCAAGTTGCCGATAAAGCAAAAAAAGCAGCACAAGAAAAAGTTTCTCAGATAGTTTCCAATGTCGACCCTAGGATGGCTGAAATGATTAAACAGCAATTTGGCCAATGGTTACAAAACTCTGGCTTGTCCACTGCTGAAATAACCTCGAAAATTGACACAAATACTGATGGTATGATAAGCCGTAATGAATTAAATAAATTTATAGAAAACTTATCTGGAAGTCAGCCACCAGAGTGGGTATCTGATACTGTTATATCGATATTAGATGCTGATGGAAATGGAGTAATTGAAGTCCAAGAGTTATGGGGTTATCTTGAATCTATAGGTTTTGAAAAACCTATCATTATAGATCCCATTATCGAAGAAGAAAGTAAAGAACCTATTACCGAAGAAGATTTTGATAATATGCTGGATGAGATTGAGGTTCCACCTGTTGAAATAGATGATGAACCAGTTTTAGAAGAAATTGAAATCTCAAATGAGATTCATCAAGAACAAGTTGAAATTGAACAAGAAGAACAAAAACCTTCTGTTACTACCTCTATAGAACATACAATAGAGAAATTACAATCAACTAGACTCCATAGTGAAGCAAACTCAGTGATAGATGCTTCACAACCTGGTAACTGCTCACTAAGCATCCAGAGAGTTGAGCGAAATCTAATGGTTATGGATCATTATCGTGGAGGAATGACTCTAGTTGGACTTTTAGATAATGGACCTTATAGCGTATCTGTGTTGTTTGAGCCTCAGTACAATGATATTATAGAGAATTCAGCAGGTAAAACAGCCCACTTTGTTGGAAAATTACACGACTGGTCAAGTGGGCTTAGGCAGGCAAAATTGAAGGGTACGGACCTACAAATAAAGTAAATTTATTTCAAAGAGCGAGATATTACTATTCTCTGTACTTCTTGAGTGCCTTCATAAATTTGAGTGATTTTGGCATCACGGAAGAATCTTTCAACAGGGAATTCTTTGGTATAGCCATAACCACCAAGCACTTGTATTGCTCTTTCTGAAACCCACATTGCGGTATCACCAGCATATAGTTTAGCCATACTAGCCTCTTGAGTATGACGTGGGCCACCGTTTTCATAGTGTTCTTGTTTGGCCCAAGATGCACGATATACCAGTTGTCTAGCGGCTTCTATCCTGGTTGCCATGTCTGCTAGATAAGACATAATCATTTGATGATGAGCTATTGGTTTACCAAATGCTTCTCTTTCATGAGCATAATTAAGCGCTGATTCATAAGCACCTTGTGCAATTCCTAATGCTTGTGCTGCAATACCAATTCTACTATTGTCCAAAGCGTTCATAGCAATAGGGAATCCATTACCTGCACCTTTTATGACATTTTCAACAGGAACTTTGCAATCATTGAGTACTAATGTACAAGTGTCAGATGACCTGATGCCTAACTTATCCTCTTTCTTACCAACGGTAAATCCGTCAAAGGTAGATTCTACGATAAATGCAGTTGTTCCGCCATGCTTCTTGACTCCATAATCAGGATGGTCAACATCCTTAGCAAACAGAACTAAAATTTTGGCTTGTGCACCATTAGTAACCCACATCTTTTCGCCATTTAGAATAAAGTGAGAACCGTCTTCAGATAATTTTGCCTTACAAATCATTGCTGCTGCATCTGTACCTGCGCCCGCTTCTGATAGTGAGTAAGCACCTACTTCGCCGGCTGCAAGCCTTGGCAAATACTTTGATTTCTGATATTCATCTCCATGCAACGATATTGTTTTTGCGCATAGACCGACATGGACACAAAACATAACTCCGAAGGATGGATCAACTCTTGAAAGTTCTTCAACGATTATAGATTCCGAGATATCATCAATTGGAGAACCTCCATAATCTTCTGGAATAGTAACTCCTTGAAGACCAAATTCTAGAAATTGCTGCCATTCTTCAGACGGTGGTTGTTGGTTGCTATCTCTATGTTCGACCGTCGGCGCCAAAACAGTTTCAGCAAAGTCCCTAACTAGTTCTCTAATCATTTGTTGTTCATCGCTTTCTGCGTAATCCATGACTCTCCCCAGTATATCCAAAAGGCCAACTCACTTAACCCGTTTGCTTGGACAAATTGACGTTTTTCCCAAATTGTTCATATATGATGCCCATGAGCCGCGTTTAGGAGGAATCATTTTGGATGAAGAAACCGTTGAATTTAATGTAGCACATAATAGGAAATACTCGACTGACCACTTATGGTATCAAGAGAAAGATGACCGTTTGATGATTGGCGTGAGTGAATTTCTAAAATTAGAGATTGGAGAAGTACTTAGAATAATTTTGCCGCAAGCTGAAACTGAGGTTGATGAAGGCGATGGAATGTTTTCAATATGGACTGCAGAAGAAAAGAAGCCATTCCCTGCACCGTTCTCGGGACTAATAGCCGAAGTTAATGGAGAAGTAGAAATCAATCCAGATTTGGCTAATGACTCAGCCTATGACCTAGGTTGGATTATCATTCTAGAGCCTCACAATTTAGATTTAGAATTACTATTAGACCCTGATGAATATGTTGAATATCTTGCAGAACTTTGATGGCATAGGTGACCGTCATGAAAGAAATTGAAATTTTAAAACAGAGTTTAATCAACGCTCCGATTATTTGGAAAGGCGATTATCCTTATTTTATTCACCCAATTACTGACGGTGTTCCAAGATTAGAACCGGATGTTCTTAAGGCAATTATAGAACTCTCAGTCCCGTTGATTGACTGGCAAAGTGTTGATATGATCTTAGGAATTGAAGCAATGGGACTTCCTTTGATGGCGCCTCTTTCAATGAGAACTGGAATTCCTATGGTGATTGCTCGAAAACGTCAATACGGGCTAAAAGGCGAGATTGAAATCAATCAAGAAACCGGCTATTCAAGAGGAAGCATATTCCTTAATGACATTAAAAACGGTGAAAATTTAGTTATTATAGATGATGTATTATCAACCGGTGGAACTATCAGATCGGTTATTGAAGGAGTTAAGAAAACTGGTGCAGTGATTCAAAACATCGTAGTTGTTGTTGAGAAAGGGCCAGGCATGGCAACTCTTCAGAAAGATTATCCAGAGATAAGATTTGATTCCTTGGTCAAACTAGAAATGGATGGCGAAAAGGTTGTCATTCTTGACTGAGGAAGTGATTGATTGGATTTAAGCAGGCACGACTTTAAACTAGATGATTTAGTTGATAAAATTAAATTAAATGATAACCGCTTGATTGCCTTACAAGTGCCTGAAGGACTAAAAATGCAAGCACTTGAAATGATGGATGAAATAGAAACTGAAACAAGCGCAAAGGTTGTCTTAGCGGCTGACCCATGTTATGGTGCGTGTGACTTAGTACATGACAAAATGAAAATGATGGGAGTTGAACTAGTTGCTCACATGGGTCATTCCCAAATGAACATTGATTCGGGTATGCCAACTGAATTCATCGATGTGACATACGATGGTGACCCCGAATTAAAACCTGTAATACCTACTCTAAACAAACATCTTGCTATGGCTAGAGAAAGAATGGCAAGCCAGAATGAGAATACAACTCTTTCACAAGCAGAAGCACAAGAAAAATTCATGGATGCTGTTGGTAGAATGGCTCCTCTAACTGATACAAAACTTGGCTTAGTTGGATCAATACAGCACTTACATCTACTGCCAGACTTCCATGATAGACTTGAATCTGCAGGCTATGATGTTACTATTCCAATTGGTGGAGCAAGACTATCATTCCCTGGTCAAGTACTCGGCTGTAATTATTCTGGTGATGACCCCAGTATCGGACATTACCTGTTTTTGGGCTCAGGAGATTTTCATCCAATTGGCCTAGTTCTTCATACTGGTAAGCCATTAGCAATGCTGGACCCATACTCTGGAGATGCACAAGAAATGTCGTTTGAAAGGATTGAAAGAATACTCAGACAAAGATTTGGCTTGATAATGTCCAGCCAAGATTGCCAGTCATTTGGCATATTGATTGGTGAAAAACCAGGACAAATGAGAAGAACACTTGCTTTGAGAATGAAAAGAATATTAGAAAAGCATGGTAAAAAGGGCTACTTGTTGGCACTCGAGCATATCGGTCCAGAACTAATTGATTTCTATCCTGTTGATGCTTTTGTTAATACTGCATGCCCTAGAATTGCTATTGATGATGCGGTGAGATATCGAAAACCTCTGATTACTCCATTTGAATTAGAAGTTGCTTTGGGTGAGAAGAAATGGGAAACTGGATATATGTTTGATGAGATCCCTTGACCGACAAAATATCCATTATTACTTATTGTTAAAGCGTATATTCAATAACGGTTGGCGCAACCCTTCCGATGTTATGAGTGGCTATCTTGACCGAATTGGTGCCGGTTACGTAATCAAAGACCCAGGTCCCTTGGATTTTGATTATGTGCCTGAAAACATTGTTGGAAGAGAGGATTTTCAAAATAAATTAGCCGCTAGGTTTTCTTCTATAGACAAACCTGAGACAAGTTGTAGGGCTGTTATATCTGGTCCAGTAGGCAGTGGGAAAACTGTTCTTGTCAAAACATTCTGTCGTGATCTTAAACGACATTTAGCCAATAGAAGAGAAATTCGTATAGCTCATGTCAACTGCCGCAACGCATCAACTAGCACCAGAGTTGTTCAAAGAATACTACACGCAATAGACCCTGGCCACCCAGATAGAGGACTATCTATGGGAGAGTTACTACTCAGTTTAAGAAAATTAACTCGAAGGAATTCTGCTCATCTAATCGTGATATTGGATGAAGTTGACCACATGTTGAGAAGATCAGGAGATGACATTCTATACCAACTACTCCGAATTGATGAAGACCAAGAAGGCAAAGGCACACTTTCACTAATTCTAATAAGCCAGGAACAAATTATTGATGTTTTAGAAACTGCAGTTCTTTCAAGGATGGGTAAGACTAACTTAATTCAAATCCCATCTTATAGTGAAGATGGGTTGTATAAAATTACCAAGCAGAGAGTTGATTTGGCCTTGAACAACGGTTCATGCTCTGATGACATAATTAGACTTATAGCACAAAAATCTGCTCCATTAGGGGATGCAAGATTAGCAATTGAATTGCTAAAAGCTGCAGCCGAGGCTTGTGAAATAAGACAAGATGATCATACACTGAGAGAAATCACTCCAGACGATGTGCACTCAAAAGACAAAGAACTTTCTGTTGATGTTGTTAGTGAAATAGATGCACTCGAAAATCTTCAATCTCACGCAATGTTAGTTCTTTTAGCAATTTGTCGAAGACTTAGAAAAGAGAGTTCTATGACTACTGGGGATGTAGAAAGCCTATATGCAGTAGTTTGTGAAGAATATGATCAAAAAATGAAGAGTCATACTACATTATGGAAATATCTCAAAGAATTAGAGAAGCGTCAATTAATCGTCACCAGAATATCTGCAGTTACTGGAGGAAGAGGAAGAACTACCCATCTTTCAATGCCGCATTTCTTACCCAGTGACATTGCTAAGAGATTAGAAATGTTGGTAAAAAGGCAATTATGACGGCTAAGTTAACTCATCGTTTTATGCGGTGAGCATAAATACAGGTCACTGTTCGGCAACTTGTCTTAGAGGCGTTAATATGGCTACAGGTCAACAAGGAGAACTCGTTGCTGTCGTAAATGACACAAACCCAAAGAGTAACGGCAAAGCCTACTCAGTGAAAATAAGTGGTAACAATCACTCTCAATTACTCGGAAAGAAAATTGGTGATGTTGTTGATGGTATTTTTGTCGGAGAAGGAGACCAAACACTTTCTGGCTACAAACTACAAATTACCGGTGGTTCTGACAAAACTGGAACGCCTCTTAGAAGAGATTTGGAAGGTGGCTCACGCCAGTCAATCCTAGTTACCGCTTCAACTGGTTTCAAAGGACACAGTTTAGTATTCAAGAATAAAGGTGGAGAAAAGAAGCGATTCCGCTACAAGCCAGATGGTCTAAGAAAGCGTAGAAACTTCCGTGGCAACACTATTAATCAAGACACAAGACAAGTTAATCTCAAAGTTATCGAAGCAGGCAAGAAAGCACTATCAGACATTCTTGCATCTGAAAGCGAGGAAACATCGGAGTGAATCCCGAGAGGGTTTTCGTAGTAGGGGTTGACGGGAATGGCAAGAAAACTTCCCCAGCAACCAACTGTAAACATTGGACTAGTAGGCCATGTTGATCACGGAAAAACTACTTTGACAAAAGCTCTTTCAGGAGTTTGGACTGATACTCATTCTGAAGAAAGAAAAAGAGGCATCTCAATTAAACTTGGATATGCAGATACTGCATTTTACAAAACTAGTGATGGTACTTACTACGCTACTGGAAAACACCCGGAAGGTAAGAAAGATTCTCCTGATGATTTACAAAGAGTCGTTTCATTTGTCGATGCACCAGGTCACGAGACATTGATGGCAATCATGATAACTGGTGCTTCAATAATGGATGGTGCAATGTTGATGGTTGCAGCCAATGAAAAATGCCCCCAGCCTCAAACTCGAGAACATTTGATGGCATTGAATATGTCTGGCATCAAAAATATTGTAGTTGTTCAAAATAAGATTGACCTCGTCAGTCGAGAACGGGCAATGGAATCTCATCAAGAAATCAAGGAATTTTTGAGTGGTACTGTTGCAGAAAATGCACCAATAATTCCCGTTTCTGCTCACCATGATGTTAATCTAGATATTTTAATTAATGCAATCGAGAATACTATACCAACACCAAAGCGTGATGAAAATGAAAAGCCATTGATGCATGTTGCAAGATCATTTGACATTAATCGACCTGGTACTAGACCGGCAAAACTACTCGGAGGAGTAATTGGTGGAAGTATTGTTAGAGGTGAATTTAAAATTGGAGACAAGATAGTAATTGGCCCTGGAAGAAAAATTGAACAAGGGTCAAAAACTAGATGGGAGCCTATTTCTGCTACTGTTACAAGTATGCAGGGCGGTGGTTTAGCGTTAGAAAAAATGCATGCTGGAGGACTTTGTGGGCTTGCAACTAAACTTGATCCGTCAATCACTACTTCAGATAATCTATCAGGACAAGTAGTGTCTTTAGAAGGTGAATTACCTGAAGTGAGGTCTACATTGGAAATTTCAGTACACTTAATGGAATCAATGGTTTCTTCCGACTTAGATAAACCAGAGAAAATTCAACCTCTAAGGAATAATGAAATGTTGATGATTAATGTCGCAACTGCGACATCTGTTGGCGTAACGAGAAACGCTGAGAAGACTAGGACTGCTTTAGAATTGAAGCTACCAATATGTGTTGATTCTGGAGAACGTGTTTCACTTTCAAGAAGAATCGGTTCACGTTGGCGATTAATTGGATACGGCATAATACAATAGGCGTTATAATGACTCAACAAATAATCATTGATGCGTGTGGCTGGGTGGCCATAATTGATGCTGGAATTAATTTTGAAATTGAATTGGAACATCTACTAGGTAATTTTGAATTAATTGTACTACCTGAAATAACAAAAGAACTTGAAAAATTAAATCTTAAGCGGGCAAGAAAAAACTCATTGCTACTAGACCTTCTTGCTAAGAAATCAAATGCAATAGATTACATTTCACATGACTTAAGGCATACAGACGATATCATCTATGATTTAGCACTTAATCAAAACTTAGCTGTCTTGACTGTAGACAAAAATCTAAAGATGCGATTATTCAAATCAGGTATTGATGTTATTGAGGTCGTCCAGAATAACCATCTGAAATTGATAGAAGGTCTATAGAACGTTTAAGGTAAAGTGAATAAACGGTCATCACCATGACCGTCTAACAATCTTAGTTTAACTCCTGCATCAATCCAGGCATGGGCATAATTTATTGCCCCATAGGCTCTGATATAATCACCGATATTCATGAAATGTTGTGCATCGCTAGTATAATCATCTGCCATCCTGAGCAAAACTGCTAGCATATCGTCTTGCTCACTACCCTTTTCATGAATAGGGGT
>MDSZ01268022.1_pt1 | contig 11302 bp, 10 predicted proteins | sample 811201 | NCBI WGS metagenome assembly MDSZ01 (sample SAMN05326647, study PRJNA326480) | marine metagenome | isolation source: seawater | place: Indian Ocean: North | collected 2010 | reverse complement strand
GAAAGAACTTTCTTTGAATATTAATGAAAGAAAGAATGATAAGTTAGATAGAAGATCTTGGATTCTAAATGCCGAAAATGTACGTCGAAGTCTTTTAAATTTCGATAAATTTGATACCTATGACGACTTGGAAGCATTTAGGGAAGATATTGATTCTGATGAAATATCTTTAGAGAATGATTTTCTCTTAAATGAATCAAAGAATATTATTGTTGATTACCTCAAATTTAACTCTCAATTAATTGCGGTCAATCAAAATAAATGAAAATTATTTCTTTTAATATCAATAGTGTTAGAGCTAGGCCTCATCAACTTGAATATATCCGCGATCATCTTGATCCTGACGTTATTGGACTTCAAGAAACCAAGGTGCATGATGATGAATTTCCTGTTGAGTTGATAAATGATATTGGTTATCACTGTGAATATTGGGGACAAAAAGGTCATTATGGAGTAGCTTTACTAAGCAAAAAAAAGCCATTGGAGATTTCCAAAGGTTTTTTGAAAGATACAGCAGAAGACCAAAAGAGATTTATTCAAGGCAGATATAAATTTAAAAATAGTGATATCTATATTCTTAATGGTTATTTCCCTCAAGGTGAAAATAGAAATCATGAAATAAAGTTTCCAAAAAAAGTTAAGTACTATAAGGATTTAAGATCGCATATAAAAAATTTACAGAAATCTTCCTCAAATATAATTGTGATGGGTGACTTTAATGTAGCTCCATCTAAAAATGATATTGGAATAGGCGAGAATAATTCAAAGAGATGGCTTAGGGATGGTAAGTGTGCCTTTTTGCCTGAAGAGATTGAAATGTGGAATTCAATTAAAAATCTAGGGTTTACTGATAGCTGGAGGAAACAAAATCCAGAAGAAAGTTCTATTTACTCTTGGTTTGACTATAGATCAAGAATGTTTGATCAGAATCCAAAAAGGGGTCTAAGAATAGATCACATTATGGTTTCAGAAAGTTTGACTGGTTCAATTACCTCTACTGGGATTGACTATGGCGCTAGAGCAATGGAAAAACCATCTGACCATTGTCCAGTATGGATTGATTTAAACTGATAAAGTTTATCTTTTTGTGGCAAAAAAACCTTGTAGTAACTCAGCTGATATGTCTTTCATAAAACCTCCTGAGTAGTTAACTTTGTGATTAAGAAACTCTTTATCAAAAAATTTATCTACTGAGGTAACTGCACCTGTTTTAGGTTCTTTAGCTCCAAAATATAGATTCTTAATTCTCGCATTAACAATTGCCGTACAGCACATATGGCAAGGCTCCAAAGTCACATACATAGATGTATTAGGGAGCCTGTAATTATTTAAAATATTACAAGCAGACTCAATAGCTTCTATCTCAGCATGTCTTACAGGAGAATTTTTAGAGACACATTTATTGCCTCCAATAGAAATAATCTTATCATCTAAAACAATAACGCTTCCGACAGGAACTTCATTATTCAAATAGCAATTTCTAGCTTCTTCAATAGCCGTAAGCATAAATTTTTCTACGTACATTTATTATTTATATTTGAATTAAAAGATGGTGCCCAGAGCCGGACTTGAACCGGCACGAAGTTGCCTTCGAGGGATTTTAAATCCCTTGTGTCTACCAATTCCACCACCTGGGCATTAATTTTTAGCATACTTCTTAAAGCATGAATTATACTTTGATATTGTTAAAATAATATAAAATTTACTTCTTATGAATATAATAGTTTTGGGTGCTGGCTATGTGGGCCTTAGTAACGCCCTTCTACTTTCTAAAAATCATAATGTAAAACTAATAGACATAGATGAAATAAAAATTTCATTGCTAACTAAACGTAGGAGTCCAATCTCAGATGAACGCGTTGAAAAATATCTTTTAAATAAAAATCTAAACATTGCCTTTAGCACTTCCTATGGCAATGAAATTAAATTAGCTGATGCCGTAGTAATTGCTACACCGACAAACTTTGATAGCAAAACCAAAAGCTTTGATACTTCATCAATTGAAGATTCTCTTAAAAAACTCTCAAAAAAAAACTATAACAATCTTGTGATCATTCGCTCAACAATTCCCATTGGCTTTACAAAAAAAATGCAAAGAAAATATCGTGAAATGGATATAGCATTTTTTCCAGAGTTTTTAAGAGAAGGCTGTGCTTTGGAGGATAATTTATACCCCTCTAGAATAGTTTGTGGATCAAAATCAAATAGAGCTAAGAAATTTCTAAATGTACTTAAGAGTTGTGCAAAAAAGAAGAACATACCTTCATTAATTACTGATTCGTCTGAAGCGGAGGCAATTAAATTATTTTCAAATACATATTTAGCAATGAGGATATCTTTTTTTAATGAGCTAGATTCCTTCGCAATGTCCAATGATCTTGAAGTAAAAAATATTATTGAAGGAGTATCTCTTGATCCAAGAATTGGTAATTATTATAACAACCCATCTTTTGGATTTGGAGGATATTGTCTGCCAAAAGATATTCAGCAACTAAAGAAAAATTTCGTTGGAATTCCTCAAAAACTAATTGGGGGTGTAATAACATCAAATAAAATTAGAAAAAAATTTATTATTGATAGAGTTTTGCAAAATAAAAATAAGAAGATTGGGATCTTTAGATTATCAATGAAATCTAATTCTGATAATTTAAGGGAATCAGCAACTATTGACATTTTAAAAGGTATAAAAGGTAAGGTTAAAAAGATAATTATTTATGAGCCTATGCTTTCAACAAAAACATTTATGGGTATTAGGGTTGAAAAAAATATTAATCAATTTAAAAAAGAATGTGATTTGATAATTGCAAACAGATTAGAAAAATCAATTGAAAAAGGGAATAATATTATTTTCTCTAGAGATATCTTTAAAATAAACTAATAACCAATTTTTATTTCCATTAATTTTCCTTGCTTTGAAAATTAGCGAGCACTATTTGTAAATATTACTTTTATTTTCTTGAAATCAGAAAACCTTAAAAAATCAATCATAAATATAAATGCTATAAAAATTGAAAGTATCAAAACTTTTAAAACATATAAAAAATATCCCTCATAAATTAAAGAGAGATAGTTAGACGATAAAATCAAAACTACTGACAACACTAGAGCCAATAGATACTTCGTCCAATCATGATAAACATAGTAAAATTTTTGACTGTAGAACACATAACATATAAACCCACAAAAACTTACTAAGCAAGTCGAGGTTGCTGCCCCCATTATTCCAAATACTGGAATTAGAAAAGTGTTTAGAACTACATTTAATATAGCAGCAAGCAAGTTAATGAAAAGTATGATGTGAGTCTTTTTTTTGATCGCTATGCCTGGCATGAAAACATACATATGTGAAAATAAAAATGCTAGAACTAACATAGGTATGATAGTTGCTGCATTTAAGAAAAGCGGCGTTGTAAAAATTAGAAGTAATTCTTTAGAAAATAGGGAGAATACTAAAAAGAATAAGAGAGCGAATGATGAAAAATACTTAAATATAATTGATAGCTCTTTTGGAGAGCTCTCTTTCTTATAGTTCTTATATATCAATGGTGTAATAGCCATTTGGAAGCCAGCTAATATTAAACCTGCTGATGATGATATTTTTACCCCAATACTATAAATTCCTACATCATCTAAATTTAAAAAATTATTTATCATGAATCTATCGATGTATGTACTAACAAAAAGAAGGAGTGAGGCTGGAACAAGAGGAATTGAAAATGATAATAGCTTTTTTAAAAGATTGAATTTAAATTTGATTGTAAAAGAGTTTCTTAAAAAGAATAAGCTCAGCATTGAACCAAAAAGACTACTTACAATCAAAGCCGCTATAACTCCCTGCAAAGAAAGGTCGTATACAATTCCCAACAAAAAAACAAAGATTAGATTTGACAATGCATACATTGCCGATGCAACAGAGTACTGGGTGCTTTTTCCCTCAAATCTTAATAAGTTTTGAAAATAATAGAAATGTCCATTTAACACTATTGAGATAATGATCAGCTTAAATTCAAAATCATAATCTTTACTATTAGTAATAAGAAAACTTAAATCATTCGCAAAAATTAGCATCACAATAACGGCAAGACCATACATACAACTTGTAAAAATTATTCCTGTGAATGCATACGAACCCCTCAAAATACTACTTGCTTCTGGAATATATCTTGAAATTGCTTGAGTAATCTCAAATGCGACAGTTATAGCTAAGATATTCCCAAATGCAATAAACAACTCCAGTGCTCCAAGCTGTTCTGGAGACATAATTCGTGTATATAAGGGTAGTAAAATTATACCTATACCTCGACTAAGAATAGTGGGTAAGCTATATATCAATGTATCTTTTAGTAATGACTTAATCATTATTGAAATACCTGTTTACATTTAGAGCTCTTAAGGCTCATTGAGCAATAAATTCCATAATCTTGCTAGATTACAATATCAAATAGGGAATTATACTTAATAAAGCAAATATCATATTTTGCTAAGCAGATCCTTGCATATATTCCGATAATGAAATGAATCTACTTTAAAGGTAAAAATTGAATCTGGTTTTGATGATATAAGTGATTTCTTTGCATTTAGAAAATTATTAAGTATCGAGAAAATACTGATATTATCATCATCTAAGTGAAATCCGTCCTCAATGACTATTCCAGCATCGCAATCTTTAACAATTAGCTTAAATTCACTATCGGGCGTATCCCCTGTTACCACTCCTAATATTGGTTTTTTAAGCATAAAAGCCTCAAAAAGCTTGCCCGTGAGTATTCCCTGTTCTTTATTTAAATTCCATGTTGCAACTGATACAAAATCACAACTAAACTGAATCTGAAGAGATTTCTCCCTAGAAATCTTTCCATAATTATTAAGACAATTTTCTAGTCCAAAACGGCTTGCTTGTTTATGTAATGTATAAAAATCTGTCCCAGCATAATGAAATTGAAGAAAGTTTTTTTCTAGTCTTTTTTCTTGCAAGAATGAATTTAGGATCTCAAATACCTTCGAAAGGTCTCTCTTGCCACCGTAAAGAGATCCTACATAACAGACATTTAATTTGCTAGGATCAATACTAGGCATACTTTCTAAGGCTGGCGAATCATCGAATCCATTATAGATTACGTCTATTTTTGCCTGCGGAGAATAACTTTTTAATCTGTCTTTCACGCCTTTTGAGATTGCAAGGGATTTATCAGCATTTATTAGAATTTCTTTTTGAAGTTTAGGGAAAAAACTGAAGCTCTCCATACTTTCATAAATCATTGGATCTCTAAAATCAGCAATCCAAAAAATACCTTTAGAAGATTTTTTGATTAAAAGGCCTGCTTTATGAGATGCATAGCTTGGATAGCTTGTAAGAAGATAATCAAACTCAATTCTTTTATTTAATTTTCTAAATATCTTGATTGCTGAGACATAGAAATCTCTATTTTTTAGAATTACAAAATTATTAAAAAAAAATTTTGAAAGTCTTTGTTTTAGATTCAAAAGAAATGTTTTTTTTGTAAATTTACTATCAACAAATTCAGCAGGATTTTTATCTCCAACAATAGCATCTCTAATTAGTTTAATCGTCCTAAATAAAAAGGTATGGTTCGTTCTATGCAAGAATAAATTACTAATATCTTTAAAATTAATCGTGTTATCAATAAGACTATTCTTATTAATTGGCGGACAGATTACATGAACAGATTCAAATTCTTGACTAAGATATTTTGCAAAATTCGATAATCTTACTGCCCCTATAGCATTTTCGGGGAAAAAACTTGTAGTAACAATTAATAATTTTTTAGTAATCTTTTCTTGCATGCTAACTATTTAAAGTAAATTAGATTTTAAGTAAAAAGAGCTATTTAAGAAAATTTATAAGCTCTTCAAGAATTTTTTGACCAGCTTTTCCATCTCCGAATATGCCCCTTGGCCATGAAGTTCTCATACTTTTTAATTCTTTATTAGCTTTTATTAGAGAGCCTTCTTTGGGCTCAGCATTTATACAAACACCTGCTTCAATGAGCTCAGGCCAGACTGGATTAGCTAGCAGAAAAATACTCCGCTTCCCAAAGAAATATGCTTCCCTTACAAGCCCACCAGAGTCTGTAATAACACTTTCGCAAGATTGTAATAGTGTCAGGGTGTCAAAATGTCCTAAAGGCTCATATAAATCAAAATTTGGTTTTAGTTTAAACGCTTCTACTTTATTTCTAGTTCTAGGATGAGTAAGCATAACAATATTATTCTTTTTATGGATATAGTTTAAGTCACTAATTATGGAGCTTAACTTATCAATATCATCAGTATTTGATGCACGATGAATAGTTACAAGGATAAAGCTATTATTTTTTTGAAGTATTTTATTGCAAACCTCTGAAACGTCCTTGTTTTTTGAGCTCTCAAAAATTGCAGCATCATGCATTAAATCTCCTGAATTAAAAAATTTTTTATTCATTTCTTTTGCTTCAAATCCCTCAGAAATTAAATTATCAAAAGATTTATCTGTACAACAAAAATTTATATCTGAAAGACGATCAACTAAATACCTATTACTTTCCTCTGGCATCTCTTCATCAAAATTTCGAACTCCAGCTTCAATATGTGCAATAGGAATGTTAAGTTTTTTTGCAGCAATACCTCCTGCTAATGTGGAATTCGTATCTCCATAAACAAGAACACATGCTGGATTTTCTTTAATGAATATCTTCTCTAGTTCAATTATCATGTTACCAATCATTTCTCCATGAGTAGTATTATTTATGTTTAAATGATAGCTTGGCTTTGTAATATCAAGTTCATTAAAAAAAATATCTGACATGTTGTGGTCAAAGTGCTGCCCTGTATGAACCATAATTTCAGTTATATATTGATATTCTTTGTTAATAAGCCTTGAGATTACTGCTGCTTTAATAAATTGAGGTCTCGCGCCAACCACAGTTATAATTTTCTTAGATTTCATAACTTTAAATTATTTTCTAAGTTTAGCTGCAGAAAGTTTCATGATGGCGAACTTATTAATTCAACATTCTCACCATTAAAGAAATATTTATCATCGGTATTCGGACACTTAGTTTCTTGTTCTTCGCCTTCCAATGGAAGGTCGAGTCTTTCACCAAACCTACTAATCCAACCAATCTGAATACCTGGAACACCCACCACTAATGCAAAAGGCTTTACATCTTTGTTTACTACAGAGCCTGCTCCGATAAAAGCATATTTCCCGACCCTGACACCGCAAATTATTGTACAGTTAGCTCCAAGGGTTGCTCCTTTCTCAATATAAGTATCCCTATATTCATTTTTTCTTTCAATGAATGATCTTGGGTTATATACGTTTGTAAATACCATACTAGGTCCGCAAAATACTTCATCTTCTAAGGTGACATTGTCATAGACTGAAACATTATTTTGAATTTTGCATTTATTGCCAATTAAGACATTGTTACCGACGAAAACATTTTGCCCAATAGATACATTATCTCCTATAGAAGCTTCTCCTGAAATATGAGAAAAATGCCATATTTTGGTTCCTGGACCTATCTTGGCCCCAATATCAATTATTGAGGAAGGGTCTACGAAAAAATCACTCATTATCTATATTATTGTAATTTTATTAAGAGGTTTAATTATACTCTTTCTTCCTTTTAGGAGGTATATGGGAACATTAATCTATTGTAAAAGGGTTTTCCCTTTAGCCTATTTGATAAATTTTATAGATTATCCAAATAGTGATATTTGGTTAAATTATTATTAGTACAATTGAGACTGAATTATTTCAACGATCTTTAATGCGTTCAGGCCATCATCAAAAGATGGCACTCTTGTTTTATTGTTATAACAGTATTTCCCAAACGAAATCAATTCAGACAATAATGCCTCTTGATAGCCTACCTCAATAGTCTCACTTGTACTCTCTACTCTATAAAAATTTTCCGAACCATCAATTAAATCAGATGATTTATGCATGTAGATCTCTTTCTTTAATAAATCGCAATCTACATAACACTTAGACGCAGTTAAATTTATAGACCTTATTTTTTTATTAGTAACTTTGCTTGCCAATAATCTTGAATGAGTTCCATTGTCATGTTCAAAAGTTGCAATACAGAATTCTGCAGAATTTTTTAGAATTGAGCCATTCGCTGAAATATTCTTTACCGGACCATTAAGAAATAATGCTAAATCTATGTCATGAATCATTAAATCGGTAACCACATCAACATCAAGAATTCGATCAACTTTATTGGCTCTTGTGAAATCTATGTTTATTATTTTTCCAACTGAATTAATTAATTCCGATAATGCAGTAATTGTTGGGTTAAATCTTTCTATAAATCCAACCTGTAAATTTAAATCATGCTTCTTAATTACATTCTTTAGGGTAATAGCTTCAGTCAAAGAGGCAACCATAGGTTTCTCAACAAAAAAATTCTTTATATAAGGGGCTAGAGATATTATTGCCTCAAGATGTTGAATTGTTGGACTGGCAATTATCACAGCTTCGCAACAATCCTTAAGATCCATAATATTTGAGGTTGTTTTTAACCCGTGTGATTCAGAGTATTCATTTAGAACATCTTTATTTGGATCGCAGATTATCTTTAAATCAAATTCTTTGAGTAATGAAATAACCCTAGCATGATTTTTACCCATCGAGCCAGCTCCAACAAGACCAACGCTTAAGGGCTTACCACTCATTATCTATTCCTTTTATAAACTTATCCATGAAATATTTTTAGAAAAACCTTAAAGAAAGGGTATGAAGTGACCAAGTAATAATCATTAAGATAATTTAATCAATTGTTTTCTTTGATGTAAGTCTATTCCCTTCCTCATCAACATAGCCAATCACCCGCGCAGGATTCCCAACAACTAGTGCAAAATCAGGTACATCTTTTATTACTACGGAACCAGCTCCAACCATTGAAAATTCTCCAATTCTATTTCCACATACAATAGTTGCATTTGCACCTATTGAAGCACCTCTTGAAATATAGGTTTCAATGATTTGCCAATTTTCATTTAATGCTCTGGGAAATAGATCATTTGTAAAACATGCATTTGGCCCTATGAAAACATTATCTTCAATAAAAACACCTGCATAGATTGAAACACCATTTTGTACTTTACATGAGTTACCAATTGAAACCCCGGCATCGATATAAACATCTTTACTAATAATGCAGTTTTGACCAATGCTAGCATTCTCCCTTATTTGAGCATTATTCCAGATTTTTGTATGATTCCCAACACTTGCTAAATTGCTGACTTCTGCTGTTTCATGGATATAGCTAGACATAATATTTTCCTATTTTAATTATAACTGTTTTTAAAATTTTAAGAGAAAGAAATGAACTTGAGACGAATCCATTTATCTGCTGCATTAAATCAAATAACCACTTAAAGTGAGTCTAAGATTGATTCAAGTGAATTTAAACTTGAATCAAAATTTTCAGCTGCTTTATCATTGAAATGCAATATTGAAATCATTATAGATGTTCTTTTGACGTTTTTTAGGTCGTATAAAAACTGATCAGGTTCATGGTAATACTTCCCAATATTATTTGAATATGGAGCTAAGAAAAAGAAAAAGTACTTATAGGCATATTTATAATTAAAAGATATTCTTGAATTAATATTGATTGTTCCTCTTGCAAAATCATTTTTCATTAAAAAAACAAAGGTTTCAGACGTAATAGAAATGTCATATTCAGATAAGTTCTTATCTTCATCTTCCTCATTAATACATAGATCTTTAAAAAGAAGAGAAATCTTAATCTTTTTTTGAATGTCGGTTAAAAATATTTGTAAAGAGAGAATATCATCAACAGAATTACTTCTAATTTTTTCTAGCAGTGTATTTCTTGATGAAACTCTATCAAAAAATTTAAAATATTCCTCCTTCAACGCTTCAAGTTGCTTAATTGATTTGGTATGAAATTTAATTGGAGCAGAGTGATGTCTATCAGACCAAAAATTTAAAGCCTCAGTATTATTAGTGATAATTTCATTTTCAGATAGATTGCTCAAGTCGAATATTTGGTTAATCATTGGAACTATTGTCATAGTATTGGAAGAGAAACTCTTTAAATTTTCAACTACATGATCAAGATAAAAATTATCATTCCAATAGTAATTTTCTTGATGTGAGAAATAAACAAATGATGCCATCAAGAGGCATGTTTTAGGCTTTAATTTATCTACTACATAATTGTTTTTTTCATCAACTATTTTCTGTTGATGCAAGGAAATTTCTTTATCGCCTTGATTGCCAGCCCAATTAGCATATGAGAATTGCAAACCCACCATATCTAAAACTTTATTCTTTAAATTTGGCATTATTTCCGACTCTAAGTGATTATCAAGATCAACTCTTGCATCATTTATATTTAGGAATGTATGTCCCTCTTTTGATTCAAAAAGTATAGATGAGTCATAACCATCGCACACAAATAAAGTTAAACTTATACCATCAAAATTTTTTGGCACGTTATGCTCTATTTCAATTACTTCATGACCTTTTGATTCTAAGTAATTTTTAACTTTTCTGTCAGAAGTTTTTTGATATAAAAACTTTGTTTTCTCCTTTAAAGATGAGAGTGTTGGAATTGAAAAATGGTCAGGGTGCTCGTGAGAAATCCATATATAGTCAAAATTTATCTCATTTATATTGTGAGACTCATCGTAGAGCAATGACCAACCATCCTGAAAGGCCGAACCAAAAAACCATGGATCACAGAGAATGCTTATATTTTGATAGCTTACCAAAACACATGAATGGTTGATGAACTGAATTTTCAATTAGTTATTATATAAATTTTGTTGGTTAGTGTATGTTACTTTATTTAAGAATTAATATCGGCCTATTTATTTAATTTTTATGATAAATAATAATTTTTTCTTTGAGAGTAAGAAAATATATATTTAATTTTCATAAAGATTTTAGATCAGATTATCACCTAGACATCAGGTATTTTTAAATTCTAAAAAACTATTTGTAACTCTTGTTTCTGGCTATAATCGAATAGCCTCATTCATGCGTTTGCCTTATATACTAACAACTTCTAAATTTAGTTTCTTTAAGCTCATAACCACTCAATAGTCGACATGACTGAAACCCCAGTGTTTATAAGGGTTTAAGGAGTAAAAACTACTCCCACTCAATAGTTACGTTACTAAAATAGCCTGTAATATCAATACTTTAAAGGCATCATAATTAGACTTTGTAACTAGTTTGTAACTCTTTTCCCATGACTATAGATTCGTAAAAGCATTAGCATAGATAACTTTTGATCTCACATCATTCAAGCAGTTT